>Ga0247734_1001626_pt1 | contig 16717 bp, 17 predicted proteins | sample UWRJL103311B2_FD_180933 | JGI IMG/M metagenome (GOLD analysis project Ga0247734, IMG submission 180933) | Plant litter microbial communities from Arlington Agricultural Research Station in Wisconsin, United States - UWRJ-L103-311B-2 | ecosystem: Environmental > Terrestrial > Plant litter >... | reverse complement strand
CAACAATGAAGTTATTCCCAAAAATTACGAGTTTTTGAAATCAACCTGAATCTCCAAGGGTACGCATGCACTGCAAGCGATTCATAGCGTGCATCAAAGGTGTGCATGACTTGGCTTTTGAGGCTGAATGCGTAGCAGCGAATATTAAGCTCCGGTCAGCAAGTGGCTTTCGAGAAGGGACTTGATAGTGGTAAAAACTCTCACACTCCTCAGTAAACAAAATAAAACACACGCTTCCGAAACCAAGTACGCGTCCCACAAAACTTAAAAATAAACTTACTTGACGAAATTTGTTTACATCCTCAGTAGATTGCTAATAACAAAACATCTCTTTTTTTGCGAGTCATGTCACGCAAGCGTCTTGACCATTTCCCAATTTTTAGGGTTTTGGTCCAGATGCTAGTTTTTGTATCACTTGACACGGAGAGATACAGCGTCGGTCATTTTGCCTGTTGTGAACTTTACATGAGCAGAGTTTCGCAAACTGATCCATCTCCAAAACTGTGCTGCACGTGCTTGGGAGTTCCTGCTTGGTACCCTCGTACCATAGCAACCTCCATTCAAGCCACCCGGGTTTCCCTCGAAAACCCTAATAGTGGGAGAGTTTCTCGTCTTGTGCGTCTATTTACCTGTCTACCTCCATAGCTCTTGGAAACTCTATATGACACATGATTCAAGTTTATAAATAAATCAATAAATCGAGATGCAAAATCGGCAGCTGTGTGATTAGGGGTATAGAATTAATATCTAACAGTGCACATATAGAGAATTGTTGATCTTGTGCAACGAAGGTCAGTGAATTAGATGGGCTGATAGTCTAAAAGAATCACAAGATTATGATATATTAATTAGGTGATATCTACCCAACCCCAAGGAATGAAAGTATCTGTATCTATTGAATGTGTTAATATATCACCGAAAGAATTTGGCACCAGGTGTAGAATCAAAGATTTCATCTAAGTATATATAACGTTTCTCATATTAGGACACATTAACTAGTCATATCCCTAATGGGTAGGCAAAACCATCTAAGTTTGCCAAAACATACCCTTTCTACCAGAGGAGTGGTATAGTCGAGGTGCTCTTTTCTACAAAGTATATCTAAAACCTTCCTGTCCTTCAATAATCTTGCCGCCGGCGTCCGCGCGCTTGTTCGCGCGATTGAACTTCCAGCTCAACGACAGTGTGATGATAATCACCAATCCGTTTGCAATTAAACAGGTCATGATACCAGGTCCGTATTTGGGGGCGTCACTCTCGCGGAATACGGTGCTGCCGATGATTCCACCGATACCACCAAAGCCGACGAGAATCGCGGAGCACAAGGCACGCTTCCATTGTCCTAACTCGCGTGTTAGTAGTCTGATGCAAATGGCTGGGGAAAGAGCAGTACGAACCTCTGATGTTGTTAGCCTGATAAGTGAGGATAGCTGGAATATTGGCATTTGCTGAAATGGTAGCAAGGAAGACTCCAAAGTAACGAACACCGCTGTTTGTTGAGTAGCCGAGCATTGGAAGGCCTGTAAGGCCGACGAGTGCGAAGAATATGATAAAAGGTGCGCGCATACGGTATTTATCCGCTAGCATTGCGGCGCCGTACATGCAAATTGCGGCTGCGGCGTAAGGAGGTGCAACGAGGCATTGCGATTTGGCAATGCTGAATCCCATGCTACGGCTCAAGATGACAGGGAGGAAATAAGCAATGGCGTAAGATTGTGTTGTCGTGAGACAAAACAGAAAGCCAAAAGCCCAAACTTTAGTGTCAAGTGCATTTGCGAGGTACTTCTTCAGGGAGAATTGAGTGATCTCGACATCTGCTCGATCATTGTTGATCCTTTCAACCATAAAGGCGGCTTCCTTTTCAGAAAGGAAGCTCCATGATTTCGAAGCCAGTTCTGGGAAATCGACTATGAGGAAATAACCAACGATCGCGGCGACGCAGGTAAGTAAACCTTCAATCTAATGCTATGTTAGGCTCTTATTACACTATGGGGCTTTTGAGGTAGCTTACTATGAAAATCCAGCGCCAGCCTACTAGCCCGGCTGTGCCATTCATTTGCATGATTCCGTATGCGAGAATACCTGAACAGGCAGATGCTAGGGATCCAATGAGATAGAAAACGGCATTACGTTTTTGTAGTTCAAATCGTGTGTACCAGCATGAGAGAAGGTAGGCACATCCAGGAAAGAAACCTGCTTCGAGAACACCGAGCAAGATCCGAAGGCCCACCATTTGTTCCCATTGCTTGACGAAACCGAAGCCCTGTGGTAATTAGTACAGATGTGAGTCAGAGGAAGAAGAGGCCACTCACAATCATTAATCCTCCCCAAAGGAGAGTGATGAGAGAGATGAAAACCCGGGGGCCCATCTTGCGAAGAACTACGACCGCGGGGGGTTGAAACAAAACATATGGAATGAAGAAGATAAGCACGATTATGCTGTATCGGTCTTCGATGAGGTTTAGACTTCCGGGGCCCTTTCGCATTCTGGATATAGCGTTAGTATGGCCCGAACTTTTAGATCAATATATATTCACCCGGCAATATTGGCAGCACTGAGATTTGTCCTGTCCATCAAACTGGCACAATATAGAGTACCGAGCGTAGCGACGAGTCGAAAATCAACTCGACGGATGATCTTCTTCTGTTGCGCTTCTGTGAATTCAGACGCAGCTTCAGTTGAATTGTGTTTCATATCATCAGACTAGGAGCGCAATTGAAAGTTAGCTTCCGCCCTGGTTTGCAAAGCAAGTGTGAAAGATAGGACGAGGACCAGGATTCAATTGAAATTTAATAAGTGGCGGAATGGGAGCTTACTGCAGCGCGTTCAACCTGGTCGTGATTGACCTTCTCAAGGTCTGAAGAAGTCATGATGGAGAGCGTTTGGGGTTGATATGTCGAGCGCAGACAGACGGGCAAGGAGTGAAGCTATAAAGTAGATAGATGCCAACAGATGAAAGAAGTTGCTCGGGGAAGAATTAAAGGAATGGGAGAAACCAGGATACTTATGTAGCTAGGAATCCCGAAACAGAGGATTGATGCGGGGAAGTCGAAATACCGTACGCACGGAGCTACATCCTCGTAGCGCCAAAAGACTTGGTAAAAAATGCATTACAAATTAGTAAAAACTAAATAAGTAAAAAGACCAGATTTGGTAGACAAGCTTGACTAGATAGCCGAGACAGGGGGAAGAGATGCGGTACGGTGCCGATAGAGCTACACACTGTACTATACTATATGATACTCTATGATACTATATTGTACTTTACTGTACTAACTGTACGGAATATAAATAAATGTAACTGTACTAGTTTGTTCTCTCTCTCTACTGTACCTGGCCTGGCTCGTGTGGTGAAGGTGATAACGGCCAACCAGCTCCAGCAACAATCTGAGTAGAGGAGCGAAGAATCGCAAGCCATTTATTTATTTAGTGAGATTCTCGATGGTTTCGATGCATCGATATCTTATATCAGACCGACTTTTCCTCCAATCATCTGCCACGTCAGCATGTCGGCATACCTGCATAAGGGGATGTATTTACGCGAGATTTACCACGCTGCTTGGATTTTCGGTTATACGAAACGTAGAACGGTCGAGTTTAAGAAACAACATCCCCAGATCACCTCGGTATGTTTGCAAATGAGGCGTTTGGGGTATGGAGGAGGCGTTGGGTTGGCAATATGTTTTGCAGATGAGGCGTCCGGGAAGGGCCTGGGTGTTTGTGTGTATGTGTGTATGTGTGGGTAGGTGTTTCTACCCCAAACTTGATATCCAAATTATTTTCGCCGGTCTTCTTCCCCAGACCGTGCTCTCGTGTCTCCTCCTCCTCCTCCTACGCCTCCTCTTCCTTTGGTTAGTAGTAAGAATAGGAACAATATAGCAGCACACTCTCACTCTCCACCACTTTCCAGCTCCAGACGACGCCCCCCATGGCTGGCTGCTGTTCTCCACGAACTAGGGATCCACTTACCTCATTGGGACGTACCCGCCCCCATACCCCGCCAATTACAGCTAATCTTGGCCCGAACCGACTTCCGAAAACGAGTCCACTCCGGACGTCAGTATGGGGAAGTTGGGGGATGTGTTGTCTGGGCGCCAAGCACCCATCCAATTCCTCCCCTCCAGCCCTCTTCCTCTCTGCCTCTCTTCCTCTCTCCATCCTTTCAAATCTCACCAGCCCCCGGCCGCCTTGTAATTCTTCGGGACATTACCACATTCAGGGACTCTATTTATCTCGGCTGACGATACCAGAGACGCAGAGACCAGGAAACCATTGTACTTTATGACGCGCGCTTGCACACGCTTTCACGCTTCTAGGCGTTGCTTAAAGCAAACAGCGCCTTCGAGTTTGTTTCCAGCACCGAAAACAAAAGCCAAGACGAACCCCGTCTACTGTTATAATCATTCGGTGTACTTCGTATTAATCATTCGACTCCCCGGTCTCCACAGGTATCCAGCTTTTCTTCCCCACAAATACCTAGATGATGCTCAGAGAGTGTGATGTGCAATATACCCCTCAACTTGGCAATCGGAGCTCGCGCTCGTTGAGGCTCTAGTCCACCCCTCCCCGGACACTATGGACGGTAGGCCAATAGAACATGCGATGACTGTCTCATATTTCCAGATGAGCAAGTCATGACAAGCATGCCTCATCTCGAGAAGCGAGATGGAGAAGCGGCTAGCGACTATTCGAGCTCTTGACACGATGCCTACCTCCCTCCAATAAACTACAGTATTTATAGCGCCACTTGCCTGATGTCGAGAGGGGGAAAGAATTCCAAATCCAAGGTCCGAGGCATTTCTTCCGCAACTTCGATATCTATGGTCCTCAATGTCGCACCATCCTAGGAGCTGAAATCGGCCAACGCCCAAAAGTAGACTGAGGCGCATATCGAAAACTGTTCTGGGCTTTGACTTGTATCCAGAAAATGCTAATCTGGAAATACCAGAGCAACTGATATGCGCATTTCTATTGGTCTTCGTAAACTGTTTAACATATTCAAAATTAGCAGGAACAGTCGGAAGGCATGGCATTTCTCAAAGAAAATATCACTAAAAGTGCGCTAGAGGTAGAATTCTTGGTGCTGAGGATATTTTCGAACAGTCCGATCGAGCCGTGCGATGATTGGACTGCCACGTACTATGCTGATGTACACCTGATCGTTCCAAGCTTATCGATCGATAATCAATGTAAAGAGGAATGGTGTATTATTAATTATGCCGAGGCTCTAGATGGCTTCTTTTGACAGTCGTTCCCTCCTCTCCTTCCACTCTCGCCGAAGCTCGAAGCCCACTTCTACTGCGATGAGTATGATAATGATCCATTCCAGGTGAATGCTGTGCTTCTCACTCAATGTCTGTCGCATGATACTCGCAATCTCCTGTGCGTAGTCCATCTTTTCGTTCAAAGTCTTGATTCTGACCCCTACGTCAAGCACACGACCTACTTGATCATAGTATGCTTCAAGACCCAAACCGTGTCTACTGTCCCAGAATAGGTCCGGTAGGGAGTCAGTCAATTCGGAATAGTGGTTCAGCTGGGCGCGCAGCTCTAATAACTCGCCAGTCTTCTGCAACATAAAGCGACGGTCAAACGGTAACCTAGAGCCTTTAGATAGAAGGATTGGGATCGTTCTTGTGGATTCGAAGTACTTCCCCAGCATCGTTTCTAATACAGCAAGCTTAGTAGAACGCGCGAGACCAGATGAAAAGGCAATCTTGGCAAGTGTGGTATCGACATGAGGACTAATTAAACATCAGCTAGAAATATTATGAACGACTAGGGTATTACTTTGACTCCGCCTGTGATTGCAACTTGGTCCCTAGCAGGATTATATCTCCTTTGATACTGCTACTGTCTCGCTTAGGATCTTCTTCATATTCTAGATTTTCCAACTCTGTTTGAGCTATGTGAGGGTTCAGCGCGGCAGGTAATAACGTTTGTGTAGCAAGATTAATCACAACATCTTCAGGTAGGGACCATGCAACAATAGAGCCGGACGGAAACACGAAGATATCGCCGCTATTAGCTCCGCGAGTATGTATAACCTGGTCGGCTTCGAAACCAGTTCCGTCTGGATCTATTGGAAAGCCGTGTGAGCGTAGGACTCGGCTTACAACCTCCATATCAAACTGATCTGCCACTGATATAGCTGTTACGGTGCTGTTTCTCTTCTCATTGTTCGTGCTCGTGTCTTGCAGATGCGAAGTGTTTGTTCTTGTAGTTTGTGCTTCAACCGCTACTCTTAATAGAGATGATTTCGGCGTTCGATTAGATTTTCTCGTGGGCGGTCGAGGAGTATCTTTAATTCGTGGTTGAGTGGGTGTTTGCGATTCTTGTTGTAGTAACACATTGGACTGGGAAAAACTTCGTTTTTGTGAAGCTTGATATGAAGCTGCTGGTACGCGACTTACTCGCCCAGGACGCGCTTTGGCATTGTTGACAACGGACTTGAAGAGGGGGGTGCAAAGTTGGCGGGAGAAGGTGTGCATTATATCTCTAGAGGACAAAGTTGACTTGACAGGTAGAAGTTGTGGTCGGCAATACGGCAGTCATTGATCACTGAATTTGCTGATCATTAATCACCCCGGTCTGACCTAACATGTCAAGTAAAATAAATTCTGCGACCGAGGTCTGAAGATAGATCTCACCGCCATCCTCTTTGAGTCTAGCCAAGCTTCAACTCCACGTGTTTTGGTATGACGATGTAAGCTAGACGTGAGGAGTAGCTAAGTTCAGCTCCTATTCTCAACAGATGCGACCAGCTCGTGTGCGCTGCCATGCCCAACGCGTCCAAGGAGCCAGGAAATACCAAGGAAGGGACGGAAGAAGAGTCCAGCCGAGATGATACGGAGAGTCTAGAAGACGATGAGTCGGGGAGCTCTACGGAAGAGGACGAGGAGGACGATGAGGAAGATGAAGAAGACGATGAGCCTAAGCTGAAGTATGCCAGGTTGACAGGCCATCTAGGCGCTGTCTATAGAAACGGAGATGCTACAAGTGCCTTTTTGGTTGCTGGTGACAAGATGAGTAAGAAATCCACACTGATTGCTCCTCACCTATCACAACTAAGCCCACGAAGTAATAACTGACTGTCCTCGTAGTCATTGGGACACACAATGGAAATATCCATGTCCTATCTCTGCCGTCTTTTCAGTCTCTGCGAGTCTACCATGCGCACTCGGCATCTATTAGTAGTATTTCCATATCCCCGTTTCCACCTCCACGATCAAGTGGAATTCCGGACGGCGTCAGTCGTGTTGCAGCACAAACTCCTCAGAGGACGCCTTCACTTGCTTCACAATCCTCTGCAACCCAACGCACTCCAAAAACTCCGAAAGTGCCAGTAGTGTCCAATACCCCGTCGAATGCCATCTACATAGCAACATCGTCGATTGATGGAAATGTCTGTGTAGCTTCACTCATTGACCAAAAAGATGTGCAGTTGCGAAACTTCGCTCGCCCTGTACAAGCTGTGGCTCTTTCACCCGAATATAAAAGTGATAGAACATATATCTCAGGAGGCCTGGCTGGTAACCTTGTCCTAACAGTCGGAGGAAGGTCCGGTGCTAGCACATCAACAACTACGGGTAGTACGGCGGCTACTGCAGCAGGGTGGCTAGGTACAATTGGACTTGGTGGAAATGATGGAAAAGACACAATACTACACTCGGGAGAAGGCCCTATCAATGCTATAAAATGGTCGTTGACCGGGAAATACGTCGCTTGGATTAATGAGTATGGTATCAAAATCATGAGGTCAAACTTGCATTTGGAGAGTGCAGATTCTGAATCGGCTTGGAAAAGAATTAACCATGTCCCTCGACCTGATGAAGAGTGCTGGGAAGAGATGGCTGGGGTGTGGAAAGGACGGATTGAGTGGATTGACGAGACCAGCCTTGAAACGGATGAAGATGACAAAAGCCGAGAAGCCAGCACAACTTCGCCTGCTACAGCAAAATTGAAACTCCAAACCACCAAGAAAAGCAAGCGCATAGAGAAGCTCCTAATTGGATGGGGAGCGACTATATGGATTATTAATGTTCATCCTGGAGCAACTGGAATAGGTAAAAACGTTGGGGAGCGCACAGCTGGACAGGCTGATCTCATCAAAATGTGAGTTCATTTAACCCAGTTACAATCTCCCACTAACTTGCGTAGTTTACACATGGATTGCATAATCTCTGGACTTTCCTTGTATACCCCAACTTTACTTCTGGTACTTGCTTACACTTCTCCTGGCACGGGTGATGCTGAAGACAACCAAGAAGTCAAGGGCCACAAATCAATCGGATCAACAGCATCCACCAGTAGTGAACCACGAGGGGGAATTCGGCATCGCCAAAATGCTTTGTCCCCAGAGCTTCGACTTATCGATCTTGGCTCATCCCAAGAAGTAGATACAGATCGGCTGACTGTCAGCCGCTTTGAGAGACTGTCAGCAGCAGACTACCACTTGGGTGTCTTACCAGCGGCGCGATCTACACCAGTTACACATACCTCACGTGGAACCTTAGAAACACTTGCAGGAATGGGTAGCGGGATGTGGAACGCTACCATAAACGCAACGTCGCTGTTGAGCTCAGCTGCTAGTATTCGTAGCACCGGTAGTCAAAGTGACAAAGACTCGAAGGCAACAAGTTCAATGGGAAGTAACGTGAAGGCTCGAAATAACGTGGCTCATCCACATATCGCCACTCCTGGAATGAAAATCTTCATACACAGCCCATACGACTGCATACTATCAACTAAGAGAGATCTCTCTGATCACTTATCGTTCCTTCTGGAACATCAGAAGTATCGAGAAGCCTGGGAGTTGATCGATGAACACCCAGAAGTCATATCTTCATCCCCCGAAAAACTTGCTGAAATTGGGCCTGGAACTCCTGACAAGGCGCAAGCTAGTAGTGATGACTTTGAAGATGATGCATCGTCAATAATCGATTCTGCCAGTAGATTAATCAACTCATCTGTCGAGAAAGAAAAGAGAAGAATCGGGGAGCTATGGATACACCAGTTGATTGAACAAGGGGACTGGATTGCGGCTGGTAAAATCTGTGGTAAAGTTTTAGGTACTTCCACTCAATGGAAGGACTGGGTCTACAGGTTTGTTGCTGCCAAGAAATTCGATGAAATCACACCTTTCATTCCTACCAACCGGATGAAACCACCACTGGAATCTACCATATATGAAGTCATTCTGGGACATTATATTGCGAATGGTCGGCCAAGAGTCCGGGAGCTGCTTGAAAGGTGGTCTCCTGATCTATTTGACGTACAGAGTGTTACAACGGCTCTTGAAAACCAACTCAAATATCGCGACGTAAGAGAAGATAGTGTTCAGGCCGGAGAAAGAGGAAGAGATTGGAAAATAATAATCGAGAGTATGGGGAAATTATACCTCGCTGATGGAAGACCTCGAGAGGCTCTGAAGTGCTATTTCAAGCTTCAGGATGCGAATACGGCCATGCAATTAATCAAGGAGTACCACTTGTTAGATGCTGTTGCGGATGATATTCCTGGTTTAATTTTGCTACGGATTACAAAAGAGCAGGAGGATTCCGCATCCATCGCGGAACTTCAGGAAGCTTCCTCAGAAGCAATACACCTTCTGGTGGAAGAGGCACAGCACGGTATCGTCCGGCCCGAAGTTGTTGTTAAACAGCTTCAGGAGAGGAAGAAGCCGCTATATTTGTTCTTCTACCTAAAAGCTCTTTGGACAGCCTCTGGAATCCACGAAGAGAATTACGAGACACGGGAGCGACTTGTGGCTGAGAGCAGAGCACTCGTAGATGATGTTGCTGACTTGGCTGTCCATTTGTTTGCATTGTATGACCGTGAGCTGCTGATGGAATTTCTCAAATCGTCGATAGAATATACCTTTGAAATAGTAAGTTTTCCTTCTTTTTAATTTAGGTTTGTTAATTTTACTAACATTTGGAAGGCAACCACTGAATGTGAACAATTGGACTATGTCCCCGAGCTGGTATATCTATACTCTAAAACAGGACGGACAAAACAAGCACTATATCTCATTATCGACCGACTTGCCGATGTTTCCCAAGCCATTTCTTTTGCCAAAGAACAAGACGACGCAGACCTATGGGAAGACCTACTCGATTATTCTATGAGCAAACCCCGTTTTATCCGTGGTCTGTTAGAGGAGGTGGGGACATCTATCAATCCAATTGCTCTTGTCCGTCGTATCCCCGAAGGATTGGAGATTGATGGACTAAAAGATGGGTTAAGCCGCATGGTCAAGGAGTATGAGATCCAACATAGCATCAGCTTCGGCGTTGCAAAAGTCTTGAAAGGAGAAGTGTCAATTGCACAAAATACCCTCCGCTCCGGGCAGAGAAAGGGGGTGAAATTCGACGTTGTCCACAAGAAACAGGACCATGTAGACATCTCCGTCTCGGATGTGCCAACCGCCACAGATGGACCCGAAGCTGAATTGGTCCCCGCTAATCTACAGCTAGCACCCGAATGCGATGTTAAGGCAGGCCACTGCGTAGGCTGCAAAGAACCCTTTTCGGAATACGAGGTTGAGACACTTGTTGGATTTGCCTGTGGCCATGTTTTCCACCTTTCGCATCTACTAAATTATGAAAATGATGAGCGGCCAGACACACCGCCAGACGTGGATTTTGATGAGAGTGGCCAGTTTTCCACAACTCACAGCGTAGCTGCAAAAGTCACTCACGCAAGATTACTGAGAGATAATATACGGGATGGATGTCCTGTGGTTAGATGTAATACCACAAAATTTTTACCTTCTTAGATAATAATAGAAAGAATAGAAAGATAGCACAAAGTATCTGCTATCCACGGAGCCTTATCTCCAACCTTCCCCACTTGAAAACTTTTATACTACAAGTGACCATATCCTTCGAGTTAAGACATAGAGTGAAGGTATGTTTTCTTTTGATCTGAAGAGACACGTATGCACCGTCTAGTCCTTGTGTTGGATGATAAATTGTGGATGCGTCTCCCGGAATCACATGAGGTGAATACCACTTCACTTTCTAACCCTATCCCAAATCTAAATTTTGTCACCCGTCATTCAAATAAATCACACCGTCAAACGCTCTTCCATAGGTCGACTTTATTTATGTATTTTGGAGACATAGGGGAGAAATGCATACAGAAAGCAAAATGCTGTCCTGTGGCTTGTTACCAGGAGGTACCAGCCCAGTAGTCTACCAATCTGACTAGGACCTCTTCTAACTATCGGTAGCAAGACATTCGCCAATTCGAATACCACACGCTCGCTTATCGGAAAGGGGGGCTGCCGAATTAGGAAAGCGGGCAGTTTGTGGCCCCCTTCCACAACGGGTAGTCTATTTATGGACAGCACTAGCAGTTAGCGTGGTTTCAGATCGAAGTTATCAGAGATGCGACATGCAACAAAACCTCCTGCGGCGTGCTGGCCTTATCTCGTCTACTTTACGGAAGAATATGGTCTTCCAAAAATTCAAGATGTGTCCCAGAGCCCATTATATTAGGAGTGGCAACGCCAAATAGACATGATAGTGGAATATTAATAAAGCATATACTAAAACTAAGCACAAACAGAGTTTGGCGCAACAAAACATAATCCTACAAAATATGATGTGGCCATAATTTGGAGAGGAAAAGAGACCAGCTCTCACAAACGTTCAAGATGGTTCTGTTTCTTCCTCTCAAGAAATTTTTCATTTTGCAGCCTTGCCTCTTCCTGGAGCCGCAGCGAATTTTTCCTTCCACGTCTCCTCCTGCTTAAAAAGAGTCACTGCCTCCATCGCACTTGGAGCTCCATGATCTGGATCTGCCCCGCCTTCGAGTAGCGCCTGAATCGTCAGCTTCTGTTTCTTCAATAACTTAAATCGAATGCGATACCTCTATAACATCGGCCTCGGCCTTGAATACAGCACCAGCAAGTGGTGATTGTCCTCTGTCGTTGATCTTATTAGGATCAGCGCCGTGTTGGATCAAGAGCTTCACGAGCGGTGCGTGTCCATGATATGCTGCGAGCATAACCTGATTTACGGGTTAGCTTTAGGAGCCTAAATCATGGTGATTCGGGTTCGTATCTAGTGAAAAGAGTGATTTTGACTATAAATTTACATTTCAGATTGCCACGAATTCTAGCAGCAGCTCACGTGCAATTCAACTTCATTTGCTACGTGAGATAAAATACAACATCGACAGATGTGTAGCCTGAAAAGTCTTCATAGTGAAACAAACAGAGGAACATACAAGACTGTCACCCTTCTCATTTGTCAAATTAGCAGGCAAACCCGCTGGCAATGCCTGCTCAAATATGTCTAGTTGCCCTGCTCTGGCCGCATCATACATCCGGCTCGCAAAAGCAATTGCTTCAGGAGGAATGGCCGGGTTTTCAGGATCAATGTTGACTTTGTCTGCCATATTCAAAGATGTGTAATACAAATATTGCCTATGATTGGAAATAAGAAGAGCTTTTATGTCTAACGTAGTGCTGAAGAAGGCGATATATACTCGTGGACAGGGATTTGGTACAGTCAGCAACAGTTCCGTCGACGCCGTCGACAAATGCCAAGAATCAAGAGCCAAGAATCTGGGGAAACCTCGGCAAGCTCAAACCCAGAAGCTCAACTCAAGCTCAAGCTCATTGTCTCCAATCCGAACAACCCATCCAGTCGCCCATAATGCGTCCCCTCTTCCGTCCAATTCCGTCCACCCTCCCTAAGATCATCCGTCGTTTCTATTCCTCTCCGCTCGCAGGACAATCCACTCCTCTCATCACTATCACGGATGTGCCCGCCCCGTCCTCAGGCCGAGTCCGCATAATCTCCCTCGCCCGCCCATCAGCTCGAAATGCCATTTCGCGTCAGCTATTATGGGAATTACGCTCGCATATTGATGCTGTAGCTGCAGAGTATGATGCTGATGGCGAGGAAATTCCTCCGCTTCAGCGATTTGGAGGTGCTGCTGGGACTGATAAACGGGGACCAACAAGGGCATTGATCTTGGCGAGTGACGTTGATTCATGTTTTTGTGCTGGAGCCGACTTAAAGGAGCGGGCAGGATTTAGTGCTGATGAGTATGCAGTTTAGCTATTGTCTGGGAGGGGAGACGAGCTAATGTGGAACAGAACAAAAGTATTTCTGGGTAAACTGAGGGATACTTTTACGGCACTTTCACTACTACCTATCCCCACGATTAGTGCGGTCAGTTCTTTGGCGCTGGGAGGAGGATTGGAGTTGGCGCTTTGCACGAACATGCGTGTCCTTGCCTCGACCGCCCAGGTTGGACTCCCAGAAACACGACTCGGCATAATTCCAGGTGCAGGAGGAACATATCGTCTACCTGCTTTGATTGGTCTAAGCCGTGCACGAGATCTCATCTTGACCGGAAGAAGGGTTACAGCGGCGGAGGCATATTTCTTGGGCATTGCGGACCGGTTGGTCGAAGTGCTGCCAGACGAGAGTATAGCTGAGGGCGAGGAGAGACACAAGGATTTGATGAAGAGAGCCAATGACGAATGCTTGAAGCAGGCTATCATACTCGCAGGCCAGATATCCGAGGGAGGACCAATAGCGGTGAGGGCTGCCTTGAAGGCTGTAGGTTGGGCGAGAGAAGACGTGGAAAATAAGATGTATGAAAGAGTTGTAAAGAGTGAGGATAGGGATGAGGCGTTGAAAGCATTTAAGGAGAAGAGGCTGCCGGTTTTCAAAGGAAAATAAAGGTACCATAAACTGAAGAAAATAATTGAATGTTTCCACGTGGAACACATCTTTATTTATTCCCTTGCCAGGGGAACGTATTTCTAGTAGCTTCATATATATGTTGCTTTCGATTGATTGCGAGAAATCTACTGATATTTATGCCTTTGCAAGCTTTGGTGAAACATTGACATTGATAATGTCAGTGTTCCGAGTGGTTCGAAGCTTGAATCCAATTTTTTAATTTTGAAATCTCCGAATTCCAATATATATTACTGCCCCCCTTTCATGACGCTTTCTTCCAATGTATTGGGTAGTTAGTCTATGTGATAGAAGATTTCCATCGTTCGTCGCGCACAGCTGAGGTTGTTACTGGCAGGGGTGCCGGAGTGGTGGTGGGCGGAGCGGAGAATAGCTCCTACTGTACTCCGAGAATCCCATGTCTCCAATATCGCATTGTCATCGTCGACCACAGCACAAACGTCCTTGGGTATAGGCAACTCCACTAATATCAAACCTGCATTAATTTGATTGAGATATAAGTAGTCTCATATTCAAAATCAGCTTGTTGAATGTCTAGAAATAAGATTCGCCAGACATGCAATTCACCATTCACGTGTAACTCCCCCCTCCCCCGGGAAATCCATGACATCACCGTCATGTATTCAAGCTAGGGGCTTCTTTGACCTCACTTTTAAGCTCTCTTTTCTCTCTCTTTCCTATTCATCTCTTCTCTTCGTCAATCTAACCAACGTCCAATTCAATTCTATATCCTAAGAAACCAAAACCCAATCAACCAATCCAATCCCCTCCGGAAACTACCAAATAAACACCAAACATGTCTTTCCTCACACGCACCGCTCTCCGCACACCACGAACTATTACCTTCGCCCCCCGTGCCTTCACCACCTCATTAATCAGTCAGAAGTCCGCTACCGAGACCGTTAAAGAGACTGTACACGCTGCCGACAAGGCCGTTGCTAGCAAGATCGTTGATGGTATTGAGGTTGGCCGTAAGTCCCCAGTTCCCCTCCCCAGCAAAAATAAAGTCCCTTTATCATTAACGGATCTTTGAACTCGGCTAACGAATGTTTGATGGTAGAAAAGACATCTGCGAAGGTTAAGGAAGCCGCAGGAATGAGCAAAGGAGAAGCCAAGGGCAAGGCCCAGGAGCTTAAGGGCGAAGCTAAGGGAAAGGCAGCTGAGATGAAGGGTCAGGCACAAGGAAAAGCCGAAGAGATCAAGGGAAAGATGTGAAGCTGTGTGTGTAATAATGATTTGAGTGTATAATATGAGATGAGCTATGGTGTGAAATGAACTCGCACTAAACTGGATGGTATTCTCTTGGTGCAAACGCAACTATCTTATGAGAGTATCGTGCAAGTAAAAGATGCCCTTCTGATGTGGGACCTGTACATGTTGCTATATCACTCTCTATATTAAACCAGGCTCGCCATGTTCAGCTAGTAAGTTCTCGATGTATATTAGTGGAAATGTATGAAGAAATATAATTCCAACCAATGGAATTTAGGACGTCGTCCGCAATTCACATGCCTCTGTAACAAAGCCTCCTAAGTTATCTAGTAACAGATAGTTCATTTGAAATCTATAAGATCTGTTAGACTTCTCGAAACTCTGTCTCATTCAAAAAGAATAACCATGTTCAAGAATTCTAGTTGGTGAGTTGAGAAAATATGCAGAGATATCTATTGATATTTATGGTAAGTAGTACAAACCGTTATTTCGCAAGTAATTATTCTCATATTTGCAGCTAAGGTAGAATTTCTGTTTTTGGAGTCTATTTGTAGCTAGTCAGAAGCAACGGCTAGCTGAATTGCTGTCTGTGTGAGACATCCATTCTCCTGAACGAGAAGTAGCATTTTCATTTAAAGCCTCGTTCAGTATTATGAATTATTATGTCTAAAAAGTTAACTAGGCATTAAAATAGAATAATCTAGAGAGCAATTTAGAAAGAATTGAGTTTTGTGGCATATTCAATATGAGCCAAACCAGGAGTATATTTGAGTTCATGCACTCGTGACAGGTTTGTTGTCATGTATTATAGGACATCATGTGTTGTGATTGAGATTTTGCACAATATATTTTTACCTGAAAGAAATTGTGAGTTTTTAGATGATCAGATTGCCTTAATGAGTAGGTTTGTGATGTCAAAAGTGCCACGAATTCAAAAAAAATTGGAATTCTCAAGTAAGTTGCGGGATGCCTTGTCTCATGCTGGCTTCCAGGTTGCTTTGATAATATGTTGGGGTGAAGAACCTACGAAAGTATTTCGACTGTCGTCCGCTTTACGGACTTGTGTACTTGTAATTGTACCCTTTTTTCAAGCCACCGCAGCTGTTCCGTCGATTCCAGCTGCAAACCCGTACATTGAAAGTACAGTGCGTCGACTATTAACTGAAACAATACTACAAACCCTGTTAGCAACCACTAGACAGCTGACAATCCTTCCACCAATCTCTCATGCCGTAGCTACTCAAATCTCAATAGATCATTTAGCCCTAGCATTCTGAAAAAATTCGCTATATTAATATAGCATTCAAGAGAGCTCACTTTATCTTGCCACTTACAATATATTGTCGTGTACAACTTGACAATCTGTCACTCTTGTTTGCAGTTCCTGACAACCACCAGAGTGGAGCACCTCTTTGGTATACGACCTGGCTATAGGTCTTCCAGGCTTCTAAAGAATTTCACTGAGCAAAATTGTATATTTCTCAATGCTACAACGCCGACGCCAGCTCAGTCTTGAAGTTAATTTCCCGAGGGTAGATCCAATAAACGTATAAAGGATCTTTCTTCACAACACCACCAGTCTCAGGGACCATTTTCTCTGCAACATGCTCAGTTGTGACATTCTCTTCTTCCACAACACTCTCCTCCACAACACTCTCCTCCACAACACTATCCTCCACAACACTATCCTCCACGGCACTCTCCTCCACAACACTCTCCTCCACGGCACTCTCCTCCACAACACTATCCTCCACGGCACTCTCCTCCACAACACTCT
>Ga0247734_1001625_pt1 | contig 16720 bp, 17 predicted proteins | sample UWRJL103311B2_FD_180933 | JGI IMG/M metagenome (GOLD analysis project Ga0247734, IMG submission 180933) | Plant litter microbial communities from Arlington Agricultural Research Station in Wisconsin, United States - UWRJ-L103-311B-2 | ecosystem: Environmental > Terrestrial > Plant litter >... | reverse complement strand
GTGATTATGCTAATGTGGTCTGGCCACAATGAATGTCACCGCCCCCACCCACGCACAGGCTGAAACCATACATTCAGTACTTCCACCCTATTCCACCCACACCACATTCCCTTTGGTGCTAAGCCCCTGGAAATAGGGGGGGCTTCCAGTAAGCGAAAGATTGACTTGGCCGCCATTGGTCAACTATTTTGTCAACCGATACTTCTAGATTTCCCCACACTTGGTGTTTACCTTATATACAGCATACTTCGTACATCATGCTGTGTCAAGAATGCCTAGGAAGATGTCATCTATATTTGCTTGTCCAAATGTACCCAGGATTTGGTTATCTTCTTTGTTTCAGCTCGATCTCATTCTTAACCATAGAGAGAGATGTACATGATACAACTATGGACAAACAGTAGGAGTGTTATTGTCGGCCGCTTTTAGTTCACGTGTATGGTGCAGAAATAGAAAAGTAAAAAGTCAAACAGGAACCGAAATGAGGAACACAGCTTGCTTGGTGTTTACTTCTAGCTACGGTGTTTCCCTTACGTACGCACCTAATCCGCCGTCTAGTGCCCCCAGACAAGGAGATTCTGTCACCACAATGTAAGTGCAACTGCGGGCATGCATACGCACTGTTTTAATGTGCATCTTTCACTACCGCTATGGAAATTCCACGAACACATCGACTCAAAATATGGGCCATCTGCTTCGCTATCTCCCTTTGCCTCTTGAGCATTGCCAAAGTAGGATGTGGCACTGGGGCCACGCCTGGCTATATTATGCTGACCAAATACATCCCAAGCTATCAGGTCTCCATTCAAAGACCCGACGCGTTCTGGCTTTCACTCGGCGCCATCTTTCTTGCGTAGTCCACTGACAACGAATTTTCTCTCCAACGCATCTTTGAACAGCCTCGCAGCATAGTATCTGGGCAGACTTAGCTTTGGCATGTATATGGTTCATGTTCCACTGTTACATACACTCGGTGCCCATATGCAGAAACGTACGGTAGCGTATTTTGGACAAGAAACACCGAGACAGTATGGATAGGCGGTTATAAGTGCTTCACTAGTTCTTTTTCCAACAATAATATGGGTTTCGGGTCTGGTGTGAAGATTTGTGGATGTGAAGGCTATTAGTTTTTGGGAGATGGGCTAGTAAGCAGTTTATGTGACAGCTGGGACTGGGACTGCATGGTCATTTAGCGTAGTTAAGTTCAATCTATACCCCATTGGCTATTTCTGCCAGGTATTTTTCGAATCATAACATAGAGAGGGTTTCATTGCATTCAACTCTCTGGCTTGATCAACGGACGATTGATAGCTCTATTGATAAATTAAGGTTATTCATTACTTGAACGTTCAGTGTATCACGAGCACAGGCTCTTTAACCTCACTGAGTGAAACTACTAAAGTGATCTCTTCACTGTCTAAAAGAAAGAGCATCCCCACGATTCGTGAACTTGTTATTAGTAGTTAGACTACAAAGCTTCTGTTTCTGGTTCATCGACTTTGGTGACTAAATGAATTGTAAACTCCAGATACAAATGTTCCGTCACATTCGATTAGTAAGCCAATCTGACAACCTTAAGACAGTTTAGACTAAGTGCGCCTTTTATTTGACGAGCCCAACAACATGCGAGCGAGAGATTTTCTCTGAAGTCGTTGCCGTAAGAAAATAATAAGAACCTGCCACTTTTTCGGACAGAATAGAACAGGACTATTGCATACTATTACTTGCCGTCGGAGAAAGATATAATTAAAGATGGAAGAACCTATCATGCACATGCAGGCTACGTCTCCTTCATCCATCGAAGCTGAACAATCTTTCATTTTTCCTTCAGAAGCGTTTTCTAGTACAGATGTACCGGTGCCGCATAATCGGCAAGATATGAAAGATGTCGAACTCGGGGCTAGTGAACCCGTGAACTTCATGGAAGAAGTAAAACGGCAAAGCACGGTTAAAATAGTGATTATCATGGCTTCTTTATGTGTACGTCTTTATCATTCAACCACCATCCTACCAGAATTCCAGGTATTAATATTGTAATTAAACCAGCTCTCACTCTTCCTAGCAGCGCTGGATTTTGTAAGTGACTGGCTAAGTCTCTTCCTGCCTCCCTAGTCCTTCGGACCACTAACCCTCTCTCCCATCAGACAATCGTCGCAACCGCTCTCCCAATAATTACAGACTATTTTCATAGTGCAGCTGGATACACATGGATTGGCTCGGCCTACCTCCTCTCTATGGCTGCTGCATCACCGATATGGGGCAAAGTCAGTGATATATGGGGCCGCAAACCAATCCTCCTATCTGCAGTTGCTGTGTTTTTTACCGGATCACTTATTTGTGGTGTGGCGTCTTCCATGGCCATGTTGATTGCCGGGAGAGCGGTGCAGGGTAGTGCAGCCGGGGGCGTGGTGATTTTGGTAAATATATGTGTTAGTGATCTCTTTAGCATGAGGTGGGTTGTGAGGTCTTTTTCTTATCTACTAAATCTTTTACCTACAGTGAGCTAATTTGGGGGAATACAGAATGAGGGGTGCGTTTCTAGGTTTAACAGGCGGTGTTTGGGCCCTAGCCAGTGCTCTTGGTCCGCTCCTCGGCGGAGCATTTGCACAATTCGTCTCCTGGAGATGGTGTTTCTACATTAATCGTACGTTCCTAACCGTCATCTCCCAAATCTCACGCTAAGACGAGCAGTTCCCTTCTCCGGCCTGGCATTCGTGAACCTCATTCTTTTTCTCGACGTCCCAACAGCCAAAACCTCGCTCAAAACTGGCTTCCGTGCCATAGACTGGTTGGGAAGTCTCGCTATTCTCGGCCTGACGATTATGTTCCTACTTGGTCTAGATTTCGGAGGCGTGGTCTTCCCTTGGTCCTCCGCGAAAGTGATTTGTCTGATTGTTTTTGGACTGTCAATGAGCGTGGTATTTTGGTACACCGAGAAAAAAATCGCAAGATATCCTATTATTCCTTTGCGAATTTTCTCTAACCGATCGAGTTTTGCGGTGCTACTTGTTACTTTCTGTCATGGATTTGTAAGTCGAATTTATCTTTAGAACTGACAAAAATAATGACTGACCAAGTATGTTAGACTTACATTGCCACGTCTTACTTTTTACCACTGTATTTCCAAACTGTTATGGGAGCCACTCCACTACGGTCTGGCGTCTTATTGATTCCAATAGCTACCATACAAGACATTGTCTTACTTTCAACTGGCGTTTTTATTCAAAAAACAGGTTAGGTTCGTACGCAGCTATTCAAACTCGGGGCTAAAGATTTTAGGACGGTATCTTGAGCCTCTGTGGCTAGGAATGGCAATTATGACCCTTGGACTTGGCCTATTCATCAGCCTCGGCACAACTACCAGCACTGCTCAGGTGATTATCTTCCAGATAATTGCTGGTATTGGCATTGGTCCCGGTCTCCAAGCACCGCTTATTGCCCTCCAAGCGCTTGTATCCCCTGAAGACCTAGCAACCTCAACCGCAACACTCGGTTTCATCCGCAATCTCGCAACCTCCATGTCCGTGGTTATCGGTGGCGTTGTTTTCCAAAACGGCATGAAATCCAGGCCGTCCATTCTAAAAGCAGCTGGAATTAATCCCAGGATTATCAAGGCTCTTGGCGACTCGGCAGGTGCAAATGTTGGGATTGTTGGAACTCTGAATGGGACACAGAAAGAAGTTGTGAAAGGGGCTTTTGCAAAGAGTTTGCAGACCATGTGGATTCTGTATGCGGTTACGGCTGCCTTAGGTCTGCTAGCGAGTTTCTTCATCAGGAAGCAAGTGTTGAATACTGTACACCAGGAAACAAGGGTAGGTATTTCCAATGAGAAAGATAGAGCGGTGTCACAGGATATGGCAGCTGTGGGCAGCGCTTAAAAGCAATAACTACTGTTTGGAAGACTTATTATGACTATAATAGCACAATCTTTACTTATTGAACTCCAATGTTGGACTCTTGTAATGAATTCCTCTTTTCTTTTCAAATGTTACATATTGAACACTAAATCTACGCTGTTGAAGTCGCAGAAACTAGAACGTAACCTCTCAATTTTATTATTGAGTTAATATGCTGCAAGTCATAGTACTCTGGAGCATACTGCTGTGTATTTCTAATTTCATACTGAATTTATCCATATTGCTTTAGAGTGAATATCATTCCTGAAAAACAATTCATTACTTGCTATTAACACACCGGCTGCTTTAGCTACGTTTCCTGAGTGTATGCTCCTATTACAAGATGTACCATAAGACTTTAGGTAATAATAGATAGTTAGAGCGACATCAGACTCTTGCTGTACAAGTATTACCTCTTCTTTTTCCAAGATTGCCATTGTTGAGCTGTTTAATATGTTGAATTACTCCTATATTCCTAGGTCACCCATCTTACATATTGCAATATCCAAAACTGCGCGGCCCCCCATGATAAAGTTCTCGACAATTATACCGATATTTAAGTCTTTCTGATACGTGGTTAAGAAGCACGAGAAAGGTAGGTCCTCAAGACTGCCCAACTTTTCAAACTGCTAGGACCGTTAGACTTTATTTCAAAGGACGTGTCTGATAGTGTTCCTGGAATAGCAATGCAATTCATGACAATAAATAAAAAGGCTGGTACATTCAATGCGTTGCAGAACTTCTGAGTCTGAAACATCAATTGAATGTTTGCTCGATTTTCATTCCATGAGAGATTGAATGGGTTTGGAATAAAACCTCAATTTACATACCTCATATGTCTTCCTCTTTTTTAAGTAACATCATCTACTAGTTCGTCCCAGTTGTTTCCTTATTGTAGAGTCACCGGTCTTGCCGCAGTTTTGTGCTGAATATACTCGTCAATGCAAACCCCTAAAATCCTATATTGACCCAGTGGATGGTTTCTCGATATCAACAAATTCCCAGAGCCTCCAGTCGGCACATATCCATAGTCTCTCATTATGTCAGTTATCTCATGGGTGAACTCTTGTCTTATCAACGCCCGCCCCCAAGGCCACATAACCGTAGGGATTACGGGCTTATCAATTTTCGTGCTCCTGCAACTAGAGGCATAAGATTTGTGAGCGCTGACGTCGCCCCCAAAGGCTACCAGATGGAAAGTCCTGCCTATATCTCCAACTTGTACTAACCCCACTCCATCTTTCAGAATTATCCTCTCGTCTTCTAAAGTCGCACAAGCGTTGCCTAGGAAGCTTCCTTGCACCGCGATGATAGCTTCAAATATAAGCGAGAACGGAGCGGTTATCGTACATCCACAGTTTACAAGAACTTCGCAAGAAATATTCTCCGTACTTTCGTTGGCGAGGCGGGATTCGCAGCTTGTTATGTCTACCATGTTGTAATTCATCGATATATTGTGTGTTCTGAGCAAAACCGGGTGAGGATTCTCCCAGAAGGTACCGCTGACGCATCGATTCACCCACCCTATGGGTTTGGCACTAGGGTCGCTGATTTTCCAATCTGGTCTCAGCTTGGTGAGTAGCCTCTGCCTGTACTGGATAAGCTCATCACTATTGAGGGCTGGGTCCATGATGCTTCCTAAGATTGTTGCACATTGTACTAGTATCCTGCCAGTCTCATCGTTGAACACGTTTTTGGGCTGGTTGTATGTGGGTATTGGCTCGCTAGCAAAGAGACCTGTTTTCACAGACTTTCCACAGTTGCAACCTTTGAATATAAACCGAAACCCACCCTTGTTCTCTTTCAGTGTGATCTTCATGTAATTCCTTGGGCTCCCATTGATGCCAGTCATCGCAAAAGCCTTTGCCCGACCATTCTGTTTCAGTCGACCCAGGTTAATGACACCAGCAAAGCAGTCAGTTGTCATGATACCCGGGTAATTCTCCACTACAGGTATCCAGTTCCACTCTCCTCTGGCTCTGCTGCTTATCGCAAGTTTTGTCCAGGCTAACCCCGTTTTGGTGGATAGTTGCTTGAAGAAGGTGAACGAGATCTTTTCAATATCATCTCCTGACATTTTTTCGTTGATCTCCTCTGCGGTAAAAAGACCACTGAAGATGCCTAGGAGCCCTCTGAAGATATCTGCATTTTGTTTACATTTCCGGGGCGTTATGGAAACGGCTGAGAATATGTTGCTTATTCCTTTGTAATTCTCATACCACCAGCTCGGACCACCATTGATAATGTCCGATCTAGCACAATTTATCCCCTTGACCTGTAACTGCAAGCCATTCAAGGATTGATTATCTTCCTCTATTATTCTTAGAATAGCATTGACTGATGCGGTCCTTAAGACCCTTGAATCGTCTATCCAACCAAAAAGTTTGTGAGCCTTGTCCTTTGCATCTGTCGCCAGGTCCATCCAGACATGAAGTTCTCCGATACCAGATATATTCTGGGGGTTAACCCCCCACATGATGACATTCTTGCCCAGAATCATCTCCTGGAAAGTCCACATCCTAGTGAAATATTGATTGTCGAACAAGGACCTTACGTGGCTAATGCATGTCGCGTAGCAGTTTAGCACGCCCAAATCAATGGCAGCGGATCTCACTGTTGTCTTATCGACAGGGAATGTCCATTCTTTGTTTGCCCACATAGAGAGACGGTTATTCAGGTTCTCGGTCAGACCAATAGCCTCTGAGGCGAGCGCCGCTCCACGCATATGGGAGAGGACGTGATCGAGGAATTTCAGATTATCCACAATATCCTGTGGAAACCACACCTCGGACATGTCCATCAGAATATGGCACATGTGTGCACTCCTGTAGTATTCAAACATTTTGGAGATTTCGGCGGACTTCTGTACGGAATTCGCTTGGTCAATACACACACAGTCTGCCCAGAGGTATTGCACCCCGGCGGTAACCATCAGCCTCTTGATGTCATTTATCTTCGCCGGAGACACAGTTACTTTCCAATCTACGCCTTCTATTCCGCAATCGTATGGCTCTACCTCATCACCCCAGGTGTATGAGATTATGTCGAATTGGCCTACGTTGCGAGAGCGGGGATCGAAAACGAAGAACTCCCCATCGACATGACCAAGGAGCCTCGAGGGAAGGTAAGATGCCATGATAAACTCGTATGAATGGATGTTCCACTTTTTTATAAGTGTTCACAGGAACGAAAATCACAACGTCAAAAAACAGTAAAACACAGAGAAAAAGCTTCCATGTTATATGAAATAAGAGCTACACAAAAAAAGAAAGAAAAAAAGGCAAACGGCCCCCATTTCTCAGTCACTAATTATAGGTAATGAACGCCAAACGGCTGCAGCCGAAAAACGGGACGGGTCATTCCATGATGCAGTTCTCTCATCTGCAGCCAGCTTGGCTTTCTACGTTGGTGTTGATAGGCTCGGACAAGTCAGTCGAACATATCTTCAACTGCATAGCCTCGCTAAAGTTCGCCAAATGAAGAGGAGAGAAATGACAAAGCTTTAGCTCACACCCTTGTCAATACCTTCAGCCTCAGCTTGGAGATCTTCACAGTGAAGATAAGAGTTTCTAGCAGCCACGTGGCTGCACATCCATCACCCCATTGTAATTAACCCCGTGGAAAAGGTGCATACATGCGGAGTACATAACAGTATAGCTAGCTGCATAATGCAGCGTGTAACGCTCGGCGTGCTGGGGCAAGTCAACGTAAAGGGCCAAACAAATAACTGACAAAAAGCTGTCCCTGGCAGAAATGACAGGTGATCAGGCAAAGTTAATCGAAATAAAGCTACTGCAGTAATCGTAGAATAACTTTGCTGGCTTGGGGCTGTGGTTTGCAAACTGAGAACCCCCTGCCCCCTCCCCGTCTCCCCGGCCGGCATTTCAACCTACTGCCTGACATATTCTTCTTGCACAGATTATTGAATGTGGGTGTATCAAATATGGCGCCACGAAGACGCGGAGGGTCCCAGTGTCGCCCGTTCAATCTAATGCTATACTTTCAACTAGCGGTACTGCAAGCACGAAATGGTTAAACACATATTCATTTCAAGAGTTCAGGTCTATCCGTTATGAACACATTCGACCGTATATATAACACCCTAACCTGGTTACCCATACCCGTCCATTCATCCTGTACGCCGATTGCTAAAGTCATATATCATCACCAAGCAGCCGCATCGCGATCAAATCGCACCAGCTCCTTGCCAGCATCTTCAACATCTTTCTTGGCCTTCATTCTCATATAGAAAATCGGACAATCCTTACTACTACAAATGACCTCGCAATGCATGCTTCCTTGACATCGCTGGCATTGCGTCCACAATCTACCGAAGCGTACTTCCAGGTCAGAAACTTTGCTGAGCGTCTTTTGGTAGAGTTCTCCAACTCTGGGAGAGCAGTCGGAACACACTGCTCCCCCACTTTCTTCACTCCCCCGAAGTGGTTTCTTGCAGCCCATGCAGGTGAAGGTCTTCTTTGCGAATTTCATAAGCCCACCAACAGATGGTGCGGCCACTGAAATCGACCTTGTATGATCACCCGCAAGGAGTGAATTTGCTTTCGTTTCCCCAAGGATAGGCTCGAAGATTCTGCCCAGAGGTTTGGAAAGTTGATTATCGAGATAGTATTTCGTGTCGATGGGGAGATTGTTTTCGAGAACGAAGATAGGGTCTTCTGAACGTTCAAAGTTTTTGGCATTAGCCACGCCTCTAATGATGACATAGGCAACCCGATCTCCTAGAGCAGGTGCCGAGCCAGCATCACGTTTCTTCATGCGAGCAGCGAGTTCGACGTGAGCTTGTTTATCCTTGTAGGCTTCGTTGGTTTTCGTTAGAGCTTTGGTGATGACAAGTTTGGACATATCTATCTTGTTCTGAAGAAGATCCGAGATGGTATCTTTTACATAGCTAAATTATTTTAGCGAAACTCTTGCAATTTCTGAATTGAACTTACTCTTGGGCACCCTGGACATCACGATCGATCAAGATCATGCGTAACACCGTCTCGATGACATTTTGGACCAGCCGACAATTATCTCTTCGAACCGTTTCAATACCCTTAGTGTCCATTTTGTCATACTTATCCGGATTTGTGTAATACAGTCCAGCGTATCTCTTTTTGTTGATAAGCAAGTACGGGAAGTAAACCTTCTCAAATTCCAATTTAATCGGCTTTACGAATTTCGAAGACACAAAGGCGGCTGCCTCTTCTCCTAATTTCATCGCTTCTCTCAAATCTGTCGTCCCAAACTTTACCATGACCGAATCCGTATCACCATAAATTACCTGAGCATCATGAGTATAGCCGTTTGCAATCGTATACTTGGCCTCCACCTCGCCCTTAGTTCTCTCAATCATTTGTCGTCCATAGGCAGTGGTACTACTAGCAATAGCCAGGCAAGGCACTTTGCCGTTTGAAGCACCAGTAAGACCGTAGACACTATTGGCGCTGATCTTCAAAGCCAATTGTCGGCCATTGAGCACAGCCTTTTTGAAAGGATCAGTCTCGGTGGCCAGTTCACGTTTTGCTTGCTTACGTGCGGTAAGCAGTTCTTCGAGAATTTGTGACAGTAGACCTTTCCGTTGTTTGACAGTGCAAAACATATCACCATTCGGAGTTACAATGTAGTCCTCGTCCTTCACCAACTTCAGCTTTTCAATCGCCTCTTTCTTTAACATAGTAGTATAACAGAGGTTGTGTGCTTGGATGATACTGGGATACAGAGAGGCGAAATCGAGGGTAGCGATAGGACAGTCGTAATATCCTCTTGTGGGCTCGATGACCGTTGCTCCCTCATACTGTCCGTCATCACCTCCGGCGTTTGGCAGGTTGGGAATAACCAAATGCTGCTCACGAGTTTTTCGAAACAGTTGGCTTATGAACTTGACTTGTTGACCTCGGGATAGTAAGAAATTAAATGGAACTCCTGTGACTCTCGACATTTCTGTGTAGTTTTCGAGACATGATAATTTGTCCATTAACCGTTGCGGCAGCCAGGCATCTTTCAAACAGTATACTGCCAATCTTCGTCTGTTCTCCGGGGTGCCGTTAAAAAGTTCCGTGATCATAGTATGGTGCACATCCTCCTTCTGCTCTCCTAGAAATTGGGCGCATACGGAATTCAAGGTGTAACTTCGTAGTTGATGATCTCGTTGCACTAACTGAAGTAAGTCGAGTTGCAATCGTCCATTTGTGTTGGTAGCCTTAGTATCTCGGTTGCCCATTTGCTTGCTACTGAAATTTGTTGCTTTAGCTTCAGATCTCGCGTTCCTCAAGCGCGTCCATTGATCAAATCCGATCACTTTAAGGTGCTTTGCCCGGTCCAGAAGGTAGGGGAAATCAAAATTGCAGATATTGTACCCGATAATGACATCGGGGTCAACTTCTTGTATAAACTCGCTCCACCTTCTAAGTAACTCCTGTTCTTTGTCAAACTCAAGAACCTGCGTATTAGTTATTGGGCTCGTTTCTTCCAGACAGAAAACATTCTTGATAAATGGCTGTTTCTCTCCATATCTAGTAACGACGTTTGCAATCTGGATGACTGGATCGTGGTTCGCTTCTGGGAAAATTCCCTTGCGACCAGCGCACTCAATATCAAAGGAAAGTATTCGAAGGGGTGCCATTTTTGCCCAGTCACCTTCCGGCTTATGAGCAATTAGATCGCGATAGGAGATTTCTGCTTCTATCTGGCAGTTGGATTGTTTCATGTTTTCTGAAATGAGGGAGTATGATTTTGCAGGTGCCTCAACCCAAGACATGCCCGAGATCTAGCAAAATTAGCATATATCGTGGATGGTCCAATTATTTCAAGTACTGACCCCTAAATCAACCATAAAGCGCAAAATATATTGAACGCTGTCGAAGGTTAGGATACCCTCATCACCACCAGCAGTCCACATCCCTTTCCAGTTCGCGCCACCCTTAGCCTCCAATTTCGAGCGGAGTTTCGCAATGTGTTTGGGATCAGTAACGGTGATTTTGATATACGGATTGGCCTGGTTTCCGGCATAGCCGTACAAATTCTCGCGCATCACAATGCTCACTGAATGTATTACGGGCGAGTAGTTCCCAATCTGAGCTTCGAGGTACACTTTATAAGCCTGGCAATCTTGAGGTGTAAATCTGACAGGCGCTGCAACATAGAGGTAGTGGAGGAAGTCTTTGACATGTAGCATTACAGAGTGGCCTGCCTTTACAACATCCGTTAGTAATTGACCCCCGAGAAGAGTAGTTGATTTACCTCTGTCACCCCAAAAAGCTTGACGGCAGGGTGTCCATTTAATGTGCCTTCCTCAACTTCGATTTGTTGGAAGATGAGATTTTCTGTTTTTGTATCCAAGGCCGGTACTTCTGGTCGTGCCCATGATTGACTCTTTTCTGAATTGTGCTCTTTTAACCCTGCAATATCTTGGGTCATCTTCTCCAGCTCCGATTCGAATTGACTGGGCTGACTCGATCCAATCTTTCCTTTGGGGCCATTTTGGCTGCTCTTAAACCTCGCTGCTGGTGACGAGATGGGATCGAGCTTTCGTTTTTTTGTTGAGGCAGGCGAGGAGAGGAGGTTGCGGCGAGTATTGGAGGTATCCCCGAGAATCCGTTTCTGGGGCAGTCTCGTTGCCGACATCTTGAGTATATTGGGCTTCAGCGGCAAATGTTTTGGAGGGAGACTACGAGGTTCTTGAGGTATTCGGTGGGTGATGGAACAATTTCGTGTAGCTTCGCGTCATGATGGACGCGACGTGATTAATTGATTTCCAGGGGTGGAATTAGCCGAGGTTTACTGTATCCACCTCCTGACCTCGCTAACACTCTGGAGGGAATTGGAATTGCTTCCGTTGGAGCTGTAGTCACACTTCCCTCGCCCATTGGTTTCCACTGAAAGCACCTTGACGTTTTCTTGTTGTTTCCTCGTCCTTGTGTAAATGAAAAAGTTGTTCTGGCGAGCGTTCTGGTTTATTAGCAAGTCATACACATGTTTTTTTCTTTCTCTTTGTTTTTGAGAAGTTCCTCATTCATTTCAAGACTTGAGTTACAAAGGTCAATCAGGTCAGATTTGACCCATTACTGGTCCCTGTTTCATGTTTCTGGTATTCAGTGTTTGTCATAAATACGGAAGTCTCCTACTTCGAAACCTGATTGCGCCCTCGTCAACGCTAAGCAATGGAAATCACAAGCCAAAAGATTTTTTAACAATCTTGATGACCAGCTTAATCACCAGTCTCATCTTGAACTTGTCCATGATCTGAAATTATGGAATATCAAGCTTATGTCCCCTAGTCAAGATGAGGCCTTTGGTTTTTCTCTGTTGGCCACACAATATTTTCAGACCCAGGAGGGCACAGGCTGGAGAGAAGGAACATCTTCTCTGTCACGTCTCAATCCTTCCAAAACTAGACAGGTTACCTTTACTACCATGAAATATTTTGAAACAAAAGGAGCCTTCACAGTAGTGTCTGTGAAGTATTGATATGCCTATGCTACCAAAGTCCATCCATTCTTTCCACTTGACAGATTCCGGCGAAGTTCTTCACGTCTTGCCCATAGTGCGAAAGCGGCAATGACAGCAATCGTTACAGGTATCGCTGTTACCCAGAAGATCCAAAAGTTTGGAGAAACTATGAGTCGGGAGTCATCGGGTTTGACTGAAAAGAAAGGCGACATGCTAAAAATTGTCTAGAGTAGTGTTATGGTAAGCCTGAAAATCTTCCCAGCAAATTATTGCACTGTGCTGGTGATATAACTTACTGCCAAAGTGGTTGAGGGTAGAAAAAACATTGTGAGCCAGGCAATACTCTTCATAGTTGAACTGTCTCGCAACGTTTGATTTGCGATATTTTGTTGCATCAAGTTGTATAGCTAACAAGTTAATGATGTTCAGGCTTCGAAATTGACATATAAAGAATACTTCTCACCACTTTTAGTTGCATTTCGATACGACTAAGACTACTCTCACGATATTGTAGTCCACCATCAACCACGTTTTTGATTTGCGAAAGATAAGAATGCAGTTCTTTAGCAGAGTTCTTGTTGGAAACATCTGAAATCCCTACGCGAATCTCTTCTACTCTCTTCATTGCCTCGAAACAGGCAATACCAAGGTCAGCGACAAAATAAAATATACTATTAGTCAATCTAGCGTGCTCCTCTACAAGCTTCTGATGAAGATCGTCGTAATTAGGGCGTTCGAAGTCCTTCATATTGTCATTTGATAGGATTCTAAGTTCATTCGATTTCAAGAAATTATCCAGTAGTCCAGTTTGGCGTTGCACCACCTCGATACTATCTTGCACACGATGTAAGGTCCTCTGTACGCGAGTAGCATAGACCGAATACATCACAATTAAGAGTAGAGTTGGCTGTGCCACATAGCAATCTAGATGGTCTAGGATCTCAAGTATCTCATTCGCTCGACCTGAGGCTAGTCCCAGGAAGCCAGTGGTCATCCGAGTTTCAAAGTCATAAGAAAGCGCTAGTGTTGAAAAAGATACTGGGAATGGTGGAGTCTGAAAAACAAGGTCTTTAAAACGTTAAACCATAGCTGTATGCAAATAAACTCAGGGTTTACCTAAAGTTTGGTCGCTAATCGTTAACCTTAAAGGGATCGCCCACTTCTGAGCGAAGTCGAAAACATAGCTTTTAGGTATGTTCAGTTTAGCAAGGACGGTAGCTAGAACTTTCGGATCCTTGAAAGGCAATGGAATAGTAGCTGCTGGTTTGAGGGGTGTTTTCGAATGCCATTTATGAACAAGGAGTCGCAAACCACCGTGTATCTTGCCATGGTCAGGGTGAATATTTCTACTTTCGTCGCTTTCCTGAAGATAATCTTCAAGTTGCCCGCTTTGGATGTGTATTTTTGATTTTATCACCTCGTTCTCCTGAGCATATACTGGTTAGAGATGGCAGCTATGCATAATGCGGTACGAAAAGAATTACCTCTGTGACTTTGATATCTATGATTTCGAATTCGCAGTTATCCTGAAAAGTTGCCATCCCGCAACCCGTGTCGAAAAGGTATTCTCCAATACCCATTTTGACCTGCTTGTATGAATTAACCAAAGATCGCAAGATAGCCTCGTCGCAGAGTTTTCTTCGCACATGTGGTGTGGCAGCCGGAATATAAGCTCTCGCCCTTTTGTAATGGGCGTGCATATGTGGTATACTTCTTCTTGCCAGCCTTGCATGGTTGTACTCGGCGTTTGACAGCTGAAGATGCATGCTGCACCGAGCCTCATAACACATCTCTCGATTCCGGGTCAGCTCACCGCCACATACGCCGACGTGGTCTTTATATAGATTAAATAAATATTTGGGCTCTGCTATGATGGAGTTCCCCGATTGTGCATTTTCTTCTCCCGTGTCTAGCGAACCCGCGTCATAAAAACCAGCCAGGCTCCCTCGTTTTTCCCATACGGATGGGAACCTGCGAACTAACTAACTTGTCCCGCTTTCGATTAAACTCAGCAGATCGCAAGCATATAGTCAGGTATGTAATCAACATTGGAAACTTAAACGGCGCGAGGCTGAAGAAGTATAGGTATTGGCTCTCTTGAAGAAGAGCCTCAGAAAGTCGAGATGGGCGGACACCACCACTGCGACGCACAGGAATACAACAACAATGACGCCTACGAGAGGAAAAGGGATAGAAGAGCCAAGCACGATCATGTAAACCGGAGGTAAATATATATATAAGGCTCAACCCCCCCAAAAAAGAAAATCCAAGAACGGGCTACTGATACTTCTTCATAGATATTATGAGGATAGCGACTCTGGCGATTCCAGCGATAGCAGCGACGATTCATGTGTTCGAAGGCGAACGCGCCATTATTGCCACGGACACAAAGCGCACAAGAAACGAAACGTTTACATCCCTCGACGCTCGCACTGTCGCAGATACAACAACATCTTGCAAGCCGCCGATGCCTACGCCGCCGTCGCCGCCGCCCCGTGTCGCGCCCCGATCCGTCCCTACGATATCTACCGCGACTGCGACGCACAGGTGGTTCGAAGACCATATGCTGGTGGCTACGACACGTCGCTGGCCTATGGCGACGCCTATACTGCTTCTCCGCATGTTGTCACCCTCCGCGATTACAGGGAGAAAACTTACATCGCCAATGCGTATGCACCGCGTCGACACCCGCCCCTCCTCGAATATGGCGTTGTGGCTAGCAGCATTGCTCCGCATTGTGTTTATCGCCGGGAGTATCCGCACCAGTATGCTGTTCAAACTTACACGGATACGGCGCTGCCGATTGTCCATCGACGACCGATGCGTGCGGGGCTTGCGGGTTTGATCTATAAGATCTTTTGATTTGACTGACCTTATTGTGGAATATTATTGACTTGGGAGGAGGGATTTTCACCATGTGTTTGGCACTGTGGATGGGCTTTTTGCTGATTGCTTGATTGACATGGATAGAATGATGGAGGAGGAAGAAGCTTGTACTGCATGCGAACACGAATGCGCAGGGAAAGGAGAGCAAGGCGCTGTAAAGATGCTACGAAATGGACGAATGTCGCAAGGGAGAAGGGAGAATGGAACATCGGCGAGGAATTGAATGTAGGAAGTAAGATTGTAGGATGCGCTGATGGAATTTGGAAGTGGTCGAGGAGGCTGTTAAGTATCGTTGTGTAGGATGTTAACCCCGTGTGAGTGTTTTATTAACAAGATTGAGTTGAATGGGAGGTGCTTGTTTGTTGTACTGTACTGGATAGGAGGTATTAATATGAAATTAGTGTTGCAAATGCTCTTCCTCTTCATTAGCTCCAAACATATGATCTGGTTGTCCCAAGGTTTCTTTGATTATATATTCTGACAACGGAACCAAGCAACGTGTGTTCCTGCGTCTTTGTTATTGTTGACTGAATACCCAGGTAGGCTTGGTCCCTTGGTGGGCTTACCTTTACCCCTTTTCTTGCTAAGCGACAACGACCCCACCCTCAGCTGTGCTGTGAGACTTGTGTACTCCACTTCATACGAGCCTTTGAGTGGTAATTCTATCATAGGCAAGGTTGAAGCCGTGGTTAATCTCAGCATTGTTGGTTTTGTTGGTCTTGTACTACAGTGGGTGGGGGGGTTTAAGCCTAACTCTAGGTACTCTGCTCTGTAACTGGTACTGGACTGTGTGGACTGGACTGTACTGTAATTGGACTGGACTCTACAGGACTGTAAAGTTGGTTGGTGAGTGGTGAGTGGTGAGTGCCCTGTGCCTCAGCCAGTAGTGAGTGGGAAGGGAAAGAGTGAGTGGGCTTGGGGAGCAAGCAGCCTGGGAGCCTGAGAGCCTGAGAGCCTGCAGCTACTTACTTACTCACTCACCAGCCCCCAGCCAACACAAACGCCACTGATGATGTGTCGATGTGTCTGTTGACGACGACGCTCAGCCGCTGCCGACGGGTCATTCCCGTTCGGTGGTTGGCCAGGGGGTGCAGCAAGCAATCACCAACCCTTGTTCTCCAGTTAATATTCCCTGGGGCACTACTCAGTCAGTACAGTAGTAATGCGCACCCTTGATTATACAGTAGTACCATCACCATCACCATCACCAATCATATATATATATACATATATACACACACATATATATATATATATATACATATTATCTCTCTCATGAATCATTTCATTTTATTTCATTTTATTTGGTCGACTTATTGGAATTCCGGTAGTATACGTAAGCAAGCAATCTCAGTACTGCAAAAGAAATGACGTGGGGGAGCGCGGCTATGAATTACAGTACAGTAGCAGTGCTCTCGCTAGTTTCACGTTTCAGATCTATTTTCAGGGGGCCAGCGGGTGCTATGGTATGCTATGCTATGGTG
>Ga0247734_1001624_pt1 | contig 16726 bp, 21 predicted proteins | sample UWRJL103311B2_FD_180933 | JGI IMG/M metagenome (GOLD analysis project Ga0247734, IMG submission 180933) | Plant litter microbial communities from Arlington Agricultural Research Station in Wisconsin, United States - UWRJ-L103-311B-2 | ecosystem: Environmental > Terrestrial > Plant litter >... | reverse complement strand
GGCCGATCAATTACCATCCTGGGCAGATCGCCGGTTAATCAAGGCAGGTGCTATCTTTTTTGCCAGGCATTCAGAGGTGATGATGAGCTTGCTAGGATTACTTTCGCTCCCTTATTGTTATACCGCAGCTAATGGTGCAATGGTACTATATTTATCAGAACTTATACGCAAGCAAACTTCGAGAAGACTTTATGATACAGCTACTTTTGTTTGGGAAGTAATGCATCCAGATGCTTTCGGTAACGTTGGTAACGCTTACGAAGAGATATTAAAGGTGCGCCTCATGCACGCCGCTGTTCGCTATTATACATTGCAAAGCGGTAAATGGAATGATAACTGGGGTGTACCCATCAATCAGGAAGATATGGCCGGAACTAATCTGTCTTTTTCCCTCATCGTGATCCGTGGGTTGCGGATGCTTGGATACAACGTGAGCCAATCCGATCAGACTGCCTTTATGCACATCTGGGCGGTTATCGGGTATTTCACTGGCCTTGACCAGGAGCTAATTCCAGAAAGTTCGAAACAGGCGATGCAGCTGGATGCAATTATTAAAAAACGGCAATTCCAGATTTCCTCACATGGACAGGAATTAACCCGCTCATTAACCAGCCACATCCTGATGGTGAATAAAAGCAAGGCATCTGCTAACGACATTATGGGTCTGATGCGCCACCTGCTTGGACAGGAAACAGCGGATATGTTGGCTATCAAAGCTCCGGAATTGCCTGGTTATAAGTTGACCTTGATCAAGACAATGAATGTTCTGAAGAGCTTTAAACCTCGAGGTAACAGCGAAACGATGTATCACCAGGCATATGCGGCCTTTAAAAGGCAGCGTGCACGGTCACTAAAAATTAACAACTCTTTAGATCCTTCAATATAATAAAGGGCATTCTTCATACCCTTTTATTATATTGAAGTACCTCCGGTAGGATTAATCTCTTTTCCAGGCCTTTTTTTTAAAATGATACGGCTTAAGACCAAGTTCTTTTGCTCTAATGGATGCTAGATGCAGAATATATTTTGTCTGTAAGTTAGCCCATATATCAGCCGTACCGCCAATACTTTAGAAATACGGAACGCTATATCCGGCGTAATATCCGATTTCAGATTTACGATATGATTTAGTGTTTGACGGGAGATACCTAATAGCCTTGCAGCTTCAGTAACCGTCAATTCATTGGCGTTAATCACTTCTTCCCGAAGTAATTCGCCCGGATGCATAAAACGCATTGCTCTTTTCATGGTGCAGTTTCCTTAGTGGTAACCAATGTAATCAACGTCATAAGCATGTTGGCCATCAAAATTGAATATGATCCGGTAGTTCTTATTTACCTTGATACTCTAATAATTTTTCAAATAATAGCTAACCAGCCCGTTTAATCTGACCTAAATGGACACCATTAGAAACCCGCGACCGGTCATCTGAAATAAATGCGATGTAGATTTCTGCAATTTGGTCTTCATACATAGGATTAAGCGGCAAAAATTCGGTTCCTACAGATCTTCCTGATCCACTTCTTATAAAATCTGCTTTGTGTATGTTCGGGTAATAGGCCATAACCATAACCTGGTCGCTTATACTTGCAGGTTCTTGCGGCGTACTGGTATCCCAGGTAAATTTTAGCCCTCGTTCTACTAATTCTACTTCCATGGAATGAGGTAACGGCAAGTCTCCCATTGCAAATAATACTTTACTGTAATCAAAACAGGTCCGGATATACCCCCGCAATAGCTTCTCGGACATATTTGTATGCTGCATTATAATAGTTCCATGTTTTGTGTTTTTCAGCTTCGCAGGCAAAGCCGAACTGGATGTACTCTTTGACAGGTCTCAGAAGGTCGCTAGCCAACTTTGTACTTAGTCGGCCATCAGTCCATTCACGATCTTTTTCTTTATTTCGTTTGGCGCGGCCACGGACTCGATTTTGACCTTTAACAACATAACCTACTGCGTTACCTAATTTTCCGCTGAAGGGACCGCTAAATCCATTTGTTAATTTTCCCATATGATTTTTTAATTGTTTAATAAATTTTAATTGTTTAATAAATTTAGATGTCATTTAGTGTAATTGCAAGAGAGTGCATAAGCGTGTCTTCACTTGTCGGAAATTGGCGCCATAGTTTGTAAAACAGTGGTTTAAAAGAGTATAAAGGAACATTTAAAGAGGGATTAAAAGGTGAAAACTGGGTTAGATCTCAGGATCACCATGTATTCAGGTAAATTTTACGCATCGATCAGGTGGCTTAAAGCTATCTGGGGATAGGATATAGATAGGTGAAAGATAGGTCAATGATAGGTCAAGGATAGGTCAAGGATAGGTGATCCCCATACTGTACATAGATTCCTTGAAGTTTTATACTATTATTTGTTATGCAAAATGGTGATAAGGTTACCATATACTTAATTATGAATATAACCAGACCGCATATCTTGGAAAGGTGAGGTATATATTTTACAAAAATTCCGCCTCAAATTCGCTCGAGCGTTTACAAAGTGACGAATATCATCCATTTGGTTTGCGGAAATCAAGAAGTCTAGTATATTTAAATAATAATATCCAATGGAAAGGAGATATAGTACGAACTAGGGCTATATGATTATGGGGGCAAGGTTCTACGACCCTGTGATTGGTAGGTGTAATGTTAAAAAATAATGGAGATTTCGAACTGGTCGCTAAAACTAATGATTAAACAGATATTATCATAACGAACCCTGAAACTATTAAATACCGATGAAATTAAACGTAGCATTTTGGGGATTGATAGTCTTGATATTTTTAAGCTGCACTGCAAAAAAAAGTATATCCTCTTCGAAGAAGGACATCACTGATGCTGTTCAAAGCGCTATTGTAGATTTCTTGCACTCAAAAAAAAATATTGCGGAGAAAGATAGTGTGTTTTCGGTCTATATTGAAGATATCAGCACGGATGTTTTAGGAATTGGGATTTCAGCTGAAAGGGATAAGGTATCGTTATTTACAAAGAATGAGATCGATTACGATTATCGATTTTTTCCGGCAAGATTTTACGAATATCAAGATAAACTATTTTATTGGAAAGATTCAACGGTGAACGTTTCCAATGAAATTATAAAAAAATTATATGACATGAATCGGGTTGATACCACAATCTATCAAAAGATTATTCCTCAGAGAACCATTGATGAAAAACAAATGGTAGTGCATTACTATTTTTGTAAAAAGGATTTAACTCGATACAGTAAGAAAAGAACAAGCATAACTAATAAGAATTATAAAATTCCGAAAATAAACTGTAATCTCTAAGATGCCAAGTTGATAACAAAGTGCCAGCCTTTTTTGGCTTATGTAGCACAATGGTGATAGATATTACAAAGGTACCGTACCTGTTACCCTTGCTAAAAATCGGACTGTATAAAGACGAAAATTCAAGGATCTACCAGACTATCAGCAAACTCAATTAATAGCTTTTGGGTACGCCTAACTGAAATAGTAGGCGGAATAAAAGTAAATAAATTACTAACAAGTGCTGCATGCTTTATATATTCGTCATAACCAACAATTTAGTCACTAGGTCTTTGCCGATCACATTTAGCCACATTGTTATGGATTTACCAATTGTAATTAAACTACTGTCCTCAATTTTGATTTTATATATAGGTGTAATGGCTAGATTTTCGCAAAATGATGGATGGAGTGCTGTAAAAAAGTATTGGTCTTTTTTGTTAGTTATGGGGGTAATTTCATTATCTTATGACCTCTATAGATTATATAATTTATACCTGTGAGTTTTCAAGAATTAGAACTTCGGGAAGTCCTGTTTCCCATATTTCGTGGAAGAGGAAAAGCTGTACCGGAGTTACTAGAATAGGATTTCCATTAGTGTTTATGCAGGATACAGAGGGCAAGTGCGTTAATTGTCAGAGCTGGAAATGGTTTAATATTCACTAGTTAATCGCAGATTTGTTTTTTTGTTTGTTAAATTCTGTTATTATGTGGAGTACATCTAAATTTGCAGATGGAAAGTTTGTTAACCAGTAAATCATGAAGAAAATAATCTGTACACCTTTGGGATTAATATTACTTTGGATGGGTGTTTGTTTAGTGTTTGGATTATTCATTCCTTACATTACTGCTGGGCAGGACTCAAGTGCTGAAATTCCTTTAGTACTGGGGTTTTATACAGTTATGGGCTTAGTCTGTGGAATTTTTCTGATAAGCATATTTAATATGTTCTATTTTAAAAATTCGAGCAAGAACTCTCAATATGTTAACGGTTCTTTGACTATAATAACGGGTTGTATAGTTTTATATTTTATTATCAAAATGACTCCCTTATAATGCAGTAGGGATGGCATGCAGTTATAGGGAAATGTATAAAGACCTCCAAATGGTGGGCCTTTCCTAATACGTTATTTTAAAAAAAAATGCCCTTCTATTGGGATGTAGATGTTAAAATATAAGAAGTGCAATTTGTGTCATGTTACTTTCTTTGATAGGATTACGCGCTAGTAGTCAGGGGACTACTAACATACTATATGAAAGAAAAAAAGTAGATGATATAGCCAAAAATTTTAAATATACAATGACTTTACCAAGAGGATATAAAAATATTACACTGATCGGAGGTCATAGAGAAATAGAAAATCAATATGTCTATCCAGATTCCATCAAAGTCTACATATCTGACTTCCCTATTAGTATTTTAAATTATAATAACATCCATTCTTTAGGTGATAGTATAGCAAATATACGATCTCAAAGTTTGGATTTGAATTCTAAAATAGCAAAAGTTCTAGGTAAAGAGTATAATCCAGAAACTCTAATCTTAGAAGGTAAAACAAGAAATGGTCTATATTGGAAAGATGTCAGAGTTGGCTATTTAAGCATGGGATATGTGAATGTTCCAGAAATTAAAAGAATGGACTTTGAGAAGGTTTTAAATTCATTTAAGTTAGTTAATTAGTGCATGAACATGAGGTAATATCTAGGGGTATTCTTAAATAAAGTTAACTATTGCCAGGTCCAATGCGAAGTGTTTCACCACAATTACGGAAGCGGCTAAGCATTTTATAAAGTTGGATAGCGATTCTTTTAATTGCACGGGCTATAAAGTTAGACTGAGTAAAGTCAACATCAAATCTGGTCATCTTAGTACATCTAGAACTTAAATTTCTTAAAAATGAGGGGAAATATTTCTCAAAAAGATTCGATTTTAATATACTTAATATTTGGCGTACCTACTCTTTTCTTAATTAGGTACATGCTGTTCACAACAATTGCTGGTCCAAGTTTACATGAGCGTATAAAGTTGCGTAACTTGGCTGAAGATATACATGCAACGGTTGATAGCCTGTATTTAGATATTCAAAATCATAACATAACTTTTGCGATTTTTAAGGATCGAAAGCAAATACCTATAAATGGAGGTTGGGAGGGATACGTCGAAGTTGGCGATTCTATATCAAAGAATAAGAATTCATTTATATTTGAAGTATACAAGAAAAATAAAACAAAAATAGTACTAGACTATAGGGATACATATAAGAAATAGTTCGTATAGAACTTAATGTAAAATTGACGGCGGAATACTGGAGTAGGATTTTGCCTTAGCTTTATACAAAACCGGTATAAACCGTAAGGAAATGAATGAAGTTGAAATTTTTTTTTAAATAAAGCTGTAGAAAAAGCCGGCCTTTTTCTATACAATAAGTCTGATGCCTTGGATTTTATTAAAGAATGCAGAAAAAGGAAAATAGTTATTCTTGGCGTTGACGGGTTTAAAGTGAGTGAAAATTGCATCCTGCCTTTAATTGAGGAGAGTATAGATATCTCTTTAGATCCTTTTAATGAAAGATCTTATGAAGTACTATTTGGGTTTTTGACGAAAAGGGATGATTATATATTTTTTGAAATTGTTTGTGCATAATATCCTGCTTATTAGACTTGCTATATTTGAGTAGACACGGAGTTAAGAGATTTACATACCTTAACAGAAATTATGTCAAGAGAGAGAAATGCATACCCGAAGGAGTTCAAACTGATGAGTGTTGAACTGAGTTACACCCCGCCCAGATCTAACGACCCTTGCGAAGGAATTGGATATCAACGTCACGTTATTATATAGAAGGCGGAAGGAATTTTCAAGTAAACAAGGCAGTAGTTTCCCTGGTAACGGGAAGGTCATCCTCAGCGTAGCCGAGCAGGAAGTGGCTAATTTGAAAAAAGAACTGCGTGAAACGCAAATGGAGGGTGATATCCTAAAAAAGGCTATCAGCATTTTCTCCAAGAACGACAACAAATATTCAGGTTCATAAAGGACCACAGTAGATATTTTTGGTTGAGAAGATGTGTTCAGTATTAAAAGTTAGCAGAGGGGGATTTTATAAATGGACAGTAAGTACACCTTCCAAAAGAAGTATTGAAAATCAAAAACTTGAAGCAGAAGTACTGCAGGCTTCTGAAAACAGTAAAAAAAATATACGGCAGTCCTAGGATCACCCTAGAGCTCCACAAGAAAGCTATTAAAATTTCCAGACCACGAGTGGCCAGAATAATGCAAAAAGTTGAACTCAGAAGTATTGTGAAGAAAAAATTCGAGATTACCACCGATTCCAGTCATAAATTTCCTATTCCGGAAAATGTACTTGATCGAGATTTTAAACCTGGAGTGTTAGGAGCAGTTTGGGTATCTGATATTACTTATATCAGAACAAAAAAGGATGGCTCTATCTAACCCTTGTGATTGATCTTCGGGTCGAAAAATAATAGGTTGGGCCTTAAGCATGACAATGAAAGCAAATGATACAGTGATACCTGCCTTTAAAATGGCACAAGCCAGACGACCCATTACTGGGGAGCTTATTTTTCATTCTGATCGTGAAGTTCAGTATGCTTGCAATGAGTTCAGGTGTCTACTGGAAAAAAATCCGTTCATCACTAGGAGCATGAGTAGGAAAGGAAATTGCTGGGATAATGCAGTCGCTGAGAGCTTCTTTAATACACTTATTTACTTTAGGCCTAAGCCGGCAAAATAGGTCTATTTGGCTTTTATTATTATCAAATCACATTTTCATAAAATTTTATGGCAATAATCGAAAAAGGTGGCTTTAAAATATATTGCAATGGTAAAAATTCGATTATCATTAACTCAGATTGTATACATGAATGTATGCAGTTCTATAAAGACAATAATTTGGACGGCGTAGCCATCACAACATCACACGATTATAAGCTTGATAATATTGATTTCCTGATTAAGTATCCGGATATAAGACATCTTTCAATATCAGAGGGAATTGAAAATATTAATGCTATACATGCACTGATAAATTTGGAAACGTTAATTTTCTCTGGTAAAAATATGAGTATTGACTTCTCTAAGTTTGGATCATTACGTGAATTAATTGCTGATTGGAGTCCTCATTTTATAAATATGGATATGTGCCTGAACATGACTTACCTTTCATTGTACAATTACAATCCAAAGTCAAAAGACTGTAGTAGCATCCCAAATTTACCTCTTAAAAAACTGAAAATAACTCAATCTCCTATAAAAACATTAAGTGGATTAGAGAAATTCAGACTCTTAGAGAAAATTGAAATTACCCTTTGCAGTAAGCTGGAAGAGCTATGTTGTCTTGACAATACCAAAGAGAAATTAATCTCCTTGCGTTTCAGTAATTGTAAGAGAATAAAAAATCATAAATACGCTGCACAATTGGAGAGTCTGCAGGAGTTGGCTTTCATTAGGTCAGGGGCAATACAATCTATAAAATTTATTAAAGAATTGAAAGTACTTAAATCTTTCATATTCATGGATAGCGATGTACTCGATGGCGACGTATCGCCATGCTTAGGGTTGGAATATGTTTATTTTACCAATAAAAGGCACTTTTCTCATACGGTAGCTGAGATAAAAAGTCTATCAAATCTTAGTTAAGATGACTAGTGATCACACCGTGCAATTTATATCAATTTTGGTCTGATGAAATTACGATGGAATTATTTTTGCGTTCAACTTCGTCCAGAATATCCAGGCGTCACGCTTCCGGGTATTTTGATACAATATGGGACATTTGTCCATACCAATTATATGTGATGTTACTACCTTAGACTAACAAAAAAATAATCAAAATGAGTGGACAAGATATACAAAAAAAAACATTCAGACTATTACAGGGTGAAATAAAATATACTGGTATAGTGAGGTCAAATATTACAGTGTTCGTTGTACAGGCTCCTTCACAAACGTCCAGTCCCGAACCTTACACCGCTGATAAGGCTGTCATTATTGAACATTTAGAAAAAGAAAAGGAAGTAATTAATGATTTATTGAGCCGGTTTTCGAATAATACTGACAGTGTTGGATAATCTTAATTTTTATCTACCTCGTTCCCACAGTTAGCAGTTTACCAATGGTTCAATGCATTATGGATTGGCAGGGGGAAGGAAGCCAACTATGGAGGAAGTTCGATATCCGCGCTAAGGCCAAAAGGTTAGCCAACATGAAAAATTATACGATTATTGCCCGCTACCGAATCGCTAATTGACCTTCCTGTTTGCAAATAAAAAAATCAACCGATCATGCCTTCGGTATAATTATGTTGAAGGATTGCGATCCAATGTGGACGAATTTCGTAAGCAGATTAAAGGTGGGATTTATCCTCAAGAGGAGCTAGGGACGGCTCAATGTAGCATACTTAAGATTGAACATAATAGCACTGGCACATGACACCTTCGAGCACTGATACGCAATTATGTTGATTTACAAACAGGTGTTTCTACTCCAACCACTAATGGTATTGTAATAAATAGTAAAACGGGTGTGCATATTGTCCCTGCTCGACCTTCAAATTAAATAGAATGTTAGAAAGTGAATTAAAATCGTTGTTAAAATTGTCAATTCAAAGACTTTTGCTTGGAGAGGTATATCCCTCTATAAGAGCTGTTTCATTTGATAATCAAGGAAGTGAGAAGTTGAGGCTCGTTTACTACTTGGACCGAGAGCCCACTGATATAGATCACCAAAGTTTGAGTAATGTGTCGGCAGAAGTATTGGCAGATATAGATTTTGAAGAAGTAGAAGAAGTTTGCGAATATACCAAAATGCCTTTTTCCGATTTAAGAATAAATAATCTAGTGTACCTAAGGAAAGAATAGTTGCATCAGTTTCTTTTAGGAGTTTGTTCCATCTGGTTCAGCTTTCAGGAGACTTTCGTAAAGTTCGATTACTTTGTCTAGCAGGCTATATATTTCTAGCTTCTGACCATAAGGTTAATATAATGGAAGATGTAATGGTGCTTCTACTCGTCATGAAGGGAGATATTTATAAGATAACCTTCTTTTAGCGTGCTGAATGAGGCCGTCGAGTGAATACATGATGTGGCTTTTGTCTTCTTCGGGAAGCTTCTGTATGGTCACGTCCTTCTGATGAGGAGTGCTTTTAAGGATTCATTAAGTCTCAGTAGAACTATGATCATTATCTAAAGCCTGGGCATTATAATGAAAGCTCGATTTGGCCACTCACCACGGCAAAGCATTCATTGACGTAATATTTATGCATTAATATATAGTTAACAATATTCGGCTATGTAGTTAATATTGCGCATATATTTTAGATGTAAATCTAATCATATGAAAATCAACAATGCAATATTAATTATTATATTGCTCTTTTGTGCAATGAGCACTGTTCGATGTTCAAAGAATGTTTTCATGAATAGTCAGGGTACCTCCCAAAAGATGGATTCAAATCATTCCCAGGTTGCAAACGGCTTGTCAATGGATTTATCCACTATAAAAAGACTATTCATTGATCGGGGAATAGAAGAAAAACTTACGCATACAATTTCTCCAGCCAATAAATTACAATGGAGACCGGATTGGAACAAACCCACAAGTCAAACTATTAGTGATAGCACACATTATGTATTCGTTCCATTGCAGCCATACATGATAACTGCAGAAGGAGAGAAGGCCGGGAAAACAGTTAATACTTCTAATTATCTTATTATAAAGAACGATAACGAGTACTATTTTGGAACCTATGAATCTGCTAAAAATTTAGTATCCGGACCAAAATCGGCCCAAGATTATGACGGTAATTTAAAGCAATTCACAGGGAGATTTATAATGATAAATTTGCAATCAAGGAAATCAATCAGTGTTGACTATGAGAATGGAGTTGTTAAGAAAAAGTAATTTCTATAACCTATTATACCTTCTTTAGAAGTTTTCCACATCACTTGCAGTGCTAATATATTTAGTATTATCTTTGTGTCACTATGACAAAGCAATTTAATTCCCATCTAAATGAGCACCTGAATGAGTGGGTGCAGAATAGCCAATCAATCAGCTGGTCACTTACAGGCAAACCTTTTTTCAGAGTCGAAGATGACGGTCAAATAGAGGTTAATCTGATGCTTCTTAGTGAATCGTACAGGACGATGGATATTACGGTTTGAATTGTGCCAGTCATTTCAGTCTGATAGTGCCAGCGATTACGGTTCAAATGATGCCACTTTAGTGGTGTAGTTTACGTCGATTTATCCGTTTTTACGGTTCAAATTGTGCCACTTTAAAAGATCAAGAAAGAATTACCTTATCGTTTTAAATACAGCGATATGGCCAACAAACTTGATCCGATGGACCTTAAACAAATACTCACATTACATCTGGAGGGGTACAGTAACCGTAAAATAGGTTCTGTTCTGGGTATTTCCCGTAATACTGTAAATACCTATATGCAACTATTTGCTGGTAGCGGCTATTCATTTCAGGACCTTCTAAATTTGGATACCCCAACGCTATCTGAATTGTTCTCATCTCATACCACCCTTGATCCCATACGCCACAATGAGCTCATGCTTTATTTTGATGGGGTCAATAAGGCCCAGAATCATCCCGGCTTTACCTTTCTATATCATTATCAGCAGTATGTCGAACTGGCAGCAGAACCTTACGGTTATACGCAGTTCCTGGAACATTATCGTCGAAAATATCCTAAGGAAAAAGGCTCGATGAAGCTTCAGCATATTGCTGGTGAGGAAATGTTCATAGACTTTGCTGGTAAAAAGCTGGGCATAGTTAATAAGCATACCGGAGAAATTACTCCTGTGGAGGTATTTGTAGCGATACTTCCCTGCAGCCAATACACCTATGTTCAGGCATGTTTGAGCCAGAAACGCGAAGAAATGATATCCTGTTGTATCAGTGCCTTACGCTTTTATGGTGGATCACCCAAAGCTATCGTGTCTGACAATCTAAAGTCCGCAGTTAATAGATCAAGTAAATACGAAGCTGATATCAACCGTAGCTTTAAAGACTTTGCCCGCCATTACAACTGTGTCATCAATCCAACCCGTAGTTATTCTCCTCAGGACAAGGCGCTGGTTGAGAATGCGGTACATTTGGTCTATCAGCGTATTTATTATCCATTACGGGAGATGACTTTCTTTTCCTTGGATGATCTTAACAAGCAGATTGCTTTATCATTGGATCGGTATAACAATCTTTTGTTCAAACGAAAAGAATCCAGCCGTATTGAACTCTTTCAAAGTATTGAACGTCAGTATCTCAAAAAGCTGCCGGTTGATACCTATGAAATGAAAGATTATAAAAGGGCCAAAGTGCAGAAGATGGGTTACGCATACTTTTCTCCCGACAAGTGTTACTATAGTGTTCCCTACCGGTATATTGGAAAGGAGACAATGATCCATTACACCAAGAGTCGCATTGAGATCTATTATAATCATGAAAGGATTGCCCTGCATCAGCGCAACCTGAATAAAGGTAGCTACATCACTAACACAGATCACTTGAGCAGCACACATAAGTTCTATTCTGATTGGAATCCTGAGTTCTTTAGGAAGAAAGCGCTGCCGCACGGTGAATATGTTTTGGCCTGTATCGAAAAGATACTCGCCTCACAGGATTACCCTGAAATAAGCTACAAGCGTTCTTTGGGCATTATCCAGTTAAATCGACCCTATGGGTCTGAGCGACTCAATAATGCCTGCAAGAGAGCTTTAGATACAGATAGCTGTTCTTACTTACGAATAAAGAACATACTACAAAATAATATGGACAAACTACCTAAAGGTGATGATGAAGTCGAATCTAAAAAACCACATATACCCCACCATAGCAATATACGCGGTGCTTCCGCATATAAATAATCAAAATCAGAAAAATGAACAATCAGACAGTTGAAAAACTACGTAGCATGCGCCTTGGGGCCATGGCTCAATTACACCAGCAGTATGTAAAGGAAAACAGGTTCGACAGTATTACCTGCGACGAATACCTGGCGTTACTTACCGATCATCAGTGGGAAGACCGCGAGAACAACAAAATTGATAGGTTACTGAAACTGGCAAACTTTAGGCAGAATGCCAGCCTTGCTGATATAAACTATGCCAGTGAGAGAAATCTGGACAGGAATATGTTCGCACGCTTGGGAACACTGGACTTTGTACTGCGAAAAGAGAACATCATTATATGTGGAGCTTCTGGTACAGGGAAAAGCTATCTCTCGCAGGCTATTGGCCATCAAGCCTGTTTGACAGGAGTAAAAACCCTCTACACTATTACTGCCAGACTAATCAAAATGCTAAAGTTGAGTAAAGTTGATGGAACCTATCTCAAGGAGCTTGAAAAACTCACTAAGGCAGAAATATTGATACTTGATGACTTTGGTCTGCAAGCTTTCGACAATCAGGACCGGGAAACACTAATGGATATAATAGACGATCGGCATGGTAAAAAATCCACTATAATATCCTCACAAGTACCAGTATCTGAATGGTACCAAATTATTGGTGGTGAAGGAACGATTGCAGATGCGATCTTGGATCGGATCGTCAACTCTTCACACCGAATTGATCTCAAAGGTGAGTCCCTAAGAAAAGGAATTTTGAGAAAGGAATAAACGCAGCTTTTTTATATAATTGTATGATCTTTTGAGTGGCACGGTTTGACCGAAATACCTGGCACCATCACTCCGAAATACCCAGTTAATAGATCACTTAATTTAAATGATCTATTGGAGGTTGGCAAGCTATGCAATATTATCCTTAAATGGACTAACACTTATTTCTATCATCAATTTTTCAAAAAAGAAATAGAAGCCAAATGTATTCCTAATTTTCTCAGGTTCATTTTCAAATTGTAAGTCAGCTTCTGGTTTTAACTTTTCATAAATATCCCAAACTTCTTGTTCATCCTTTTGATAAAATCCGATGTGGAAATTCTCCGGATATTCAGGCATATTTTCTTTATGGTTCAGTTCCTGTCCCCAAATAACTAAGGCGAAATTATTGCCGTTTTCCAGAACTGCCATTTTGCTGTTTCTATTGACAATTAAACTAAAACCCAAGTGTTTTGTAAATAAATTTACAGCTTTATCTACGTCTTGCACAACGATGTTGATGTGATTTAAATTCATTTTATTCTTATTTTGATTACAGAACAAAATTACTTTTCAGGCATCAGGCTAAATTGGATAAATCGGTCGTTTTCATTTTTATTTAATATAATTGGTTTTACTCCAGCAAATTTTTTCACTTCCCTTATAAAATGTGATTGGTCTGCATAATCGAGTTGGGGGTAGAAATCCCCATTTTTTAGTTGTTTTAATGAGTTGGAGAAACGGATAATATTTAGATAGGTTTTCAGCTTTACACCCAACCATTGATGGAAATAACGGTTCATCTGTCTGCTGCTCCAAAAAACTTTTTCTTCGAGTTGTTTTACAGTAATTTCTCCTTTTGAAGCATAAATGAGTTGAAATAATTTCTTTTTTCGGTCGTCTATTTCTTTGGATAATAACGACGAAATAACCTTAACAGCTTTATGGTAAAATTGATTAAAATCATTCAGATCATCTCTTGAAAATCCCCAGTACTCTGTTTGAAGTGTTTTCTTGGTGTTATTTAAATCCGTAAAAGATTGTTTGAAAATATATTCGGCAGCGATGGGATAAAAGCTGATTGCAAACATTGTAGATTTAGGAAATGGGGGTTTAGTGATGGGAGCAGAACATATTCCGGAAATGAAAATTTCAAAATTTCCATTTTCATCAGCTAACAGAAATAAATCTATTTTTCCATCGGGAACTATAATGCCTTCTTTTTCTTCATCAGAGTTGTTTTTTACCATCCAGATGCTTTCCACGATATGTGTTAGTGATTCATCAGGTTTAAGACAGATATATTCTAATTTATTTACGGGGAAACACATTTTTAATTAGCAAAAAATAAATATAAAATTAACCAAAATAAAAATTTGAGACCTCTTTATAAGGTCTACTTATTCATTACAAATAATCAAAATCATTTATCAAGTTTTTAATTGAGTAGATATGCAAAAAAATAAAGGTCCAAAAGAATATTACTCCAAGAATATTGTTTTACACAAATTTTCTAATACTTAACATATACCCTAAATGCATTCCTTCGTGATAATTATTACATTCAAATGCATCATTAATCGAAGACAAATGGAAGCCGGTACCTGTTATTCGTTCTTTGTAAGTCCTAAAAATATCCTTTTGAAAATCAGCGATTGTTAAATCAATGAGTGAAGTCAATAACTCTTTAAGTTCAGCAGCTTCTTTTTGAGAGACAGGTTCTGTAGGTTTGGTTCCAGACTGATACTTATTAAACAACTCATCTGAAATATATCCTTGTAGGTCAGAACCTCTATAAATCAGTTTTTGTTGTGTTACGACGATATGCCCTATATTCCAGATAAGATTATTGTTGAAACCATTTGGAATGTTGTTAAGCTGATCTAATGAATAATTTTCAAAGTAACTTAAATAAATTCTACGACTTGTCTTCCACGTTTTAAATAATGCTTCCATTTTTTTATTACATTAAGAGCGTATGCTTGTTGAAATTTGTTCTAACAAAAATACTAAATATGATAAAAACTATAATTTTTGAAAATTGAATTGTCAGTAATAAGAAATTTTGAACAATATTAGACCTACTCAATTTATGCAAGTATTGTGTGAGTAAAATAATGTCAAACTAATTTTATTTAACACAAAAGGACTGATTTTGAAATTTACAGTCCTTTTTTAATTATTTATATCCCTTAAGAATATCCTCTATCATGGTTCTGGTAGAATAAGATCCTCCCCCTGAAAGATACCAAACATCAGGGTCAAGATAGATAACTTTATTTTTCTTGTACGCACTGGTTTGTTGAACAAGCTTATTTTCGATTTCATTTCTATTTGTCACATTTCCCAAGACTGAATTTCGATCAATAATGTATAATACATCAGGGTCTTTTTCAGCGATATACTCACTTGAGACCACAGTTCCATGATAAATAGCTTCTTCTTTTAAATCATCCGCCGCCTTAGCTTTCAAATCATTAAAGACAAATCCATATCTGGAATCGGAACCAAATGTGCTAAAAGTTCCTGCATTATAAAGCAGAATCATAATTTTATTCGACGAAGAAGCAATCTTTTTAGAAGCTTCGTTTATAGCTTGTTCCAATTCTTCATTTATTTGATCAGTTTGATCAGTTAACTGAAAGACCCGTCCTATAGTATTGATATTTTTTTTGATAGATGACTTAAAGTCTCCATTTTCTATGCCGAGATATAATGTCGGGGCTATAGAAGAAAGTTTTTCATAATCTTCTGCTTGCAAGGCAGATACAATAATAAGATCGGGATTAATCTTACTAACCATTTCAAAGTTAGGTTGTAAAATGGATCCACCATCTTTGACGTTTTTATCGTTAATATATTAAGTTTACCCCTAATAAACACACAAAGATCATTACATTAATTGAGGATTTTTCCCAAGGTAAACCCACCTGTGGGAAGATTTTCGCCATCAGTTTCTCCCACCTGTGGAATTTATTCTCTAAATATTCAGTATGAGACGGCTTTAGTAGCCATAAAAATTTAACTAATGGAAGGAAGGTTTAAATCGGGTGATTTTTTTATATTTGCTATTGATTTACAAGGCAATCAAATGAAAGTGAGTGCGGTTAGCACAATTACTAAATCGTTACCTATACGTTTTTAAATTCTTGTAAACTACTCTTTATTAGCTAATTTCAGTTATTCTAATCTTTTTTAGAAAAAAATATAAAACAAAAAATTTCAAGCTTCTGGAAATGCCTCTATGCGGCATTAAGCATTTTTTCATGTAGCTCCTGCACAGTTTTCTTTTTGCTGGCTTCGATCTTCTTCATCCAGTAGGCTGATCCGCCTCGGGGGTTGTATTTACATCCGAACTCCATCAGTTCTACCATCAAGGGTATCAGGTCAAGCCCTTTATCAGTTAGGTAATAAAGGAACTAGAAAGCATTGCTTTCAGAAACCTTTTTGATCAAATATCTGCTTACGCAGCAAGACCATGACTATGCACAGCGGTGTTTAATTGCAGCGGTACTGATAGTCGTTTTTTGGAACAGATGCCAATAAGGATTTATTGATTGCCTTTCTCAATGCGCTTTTTGAAGGATTGAGCCGATAAGCGAGATTACGTATAACAAAAATGAGCATAAGGGAAACACCCGCAATGACCGAAATGTAATTTACGATATTTCCTGGAAAGATGACAAGAATGAACTTTTCATCCTTGAGATGCAGCGTAAACGCCATAAAAATTTTGAGGACCGTGCCGTATACTATGCATGTCGTTGTATTAGTGATCAGGCGCCGAATCTACAAGGGAGTGGATGGGAATATGATCTTAAGAAAGTGTATA
>Ga0247734_1001623_pt1 | contig 16730 bp, 23 predicted proteins | sample UWRJL103311B2_FD_180933 | JGI IMG/M metagenome (GOLD analysis project Ga0247734, IMG submission 180933) | Plant litter microbial communities from Arlington Agricultural Research Station in Wisconsin, United States - UWRJ-L103-311B-2 | ecosystem: Environmental > Terrestrial > Plant litter >... | reverse complement strand
AGGCAATATCATTTGAGATTCTTGAATCTATAATGTTGAAATCTGCCGTAAACCGGTTGAGGATCCGACCTAGTGGAACAGTATCCATCCAGCGCAAAGGGGTTCGTAGGACGCAAAAGCTGAGTGCATCGAAAAGCTTTCTAGATGCTCGGATCGAACCACAGAAAACCCAGAAATAGCGAAAAACTCCCACGAGAGCGGATACAGCAGATAAGCCGACGTATATACCGAGATAGAATCGCAGGTTATTTTGTGGCTCCGCTCCTGGTGCTGGCATTGTAGTGTTGCGATTCATGGAAGGGAAGAAGGTCTGTGTTTGCACAGAGTAGCTGAGACTCCGGGAGACTGCTTCAGTCACTCCATCATCTCCAGTCCAGACTTTTAACCACCAGGAACGACCTATAACTATCAGCAAACTATAAGATATTTCCAATAGGAGCAAACCTACCGGTAACAAGAAATTGAACGAGTATAAACCCAAACACGGCAAGGATCCAGAATGGCCAGCCTCCACTTGCATTCATATACTTTAAATATATCTGGAGCTTCACTCTACCACGTTCTCTTGTCTCATCCTCGACGAACTTAGCAACGACCTTTTTGGACTCAACTTTCTTCAATTCTTCGCCAACGTTAACATCATCTGATCGTTCCAAAGGATCGACTGTTGTGAATCCATCCTCGGATTCAACCTCCTCGTGGCTCAGCACCTTCTGTAAAGTGCCGTCCTCCTCAAGATCAGATAAGAAGCCTGCAGTCTCAACAGTACCCTCGCCGAGCTCAACCAGATATTTTGTTCGTGATTTGACGAGTGACACGTGATGAGTAACGAGGATACGAGTACGACCAACACCCAATTCCCCAGTCAGCGCATTCTCAAAGATGTAGCGTCCAACATGAGCATCAACGGCACTGAAGATATCATCCAAAACCAATATACCAGCGCGAGAATATAGCGCACGTGCGAATGTGACCCTCCATCGTTGACCGCCACTCAAATTGATACCGTTCGCGCCAATCTCCGTCTCTTCGCCATCCCCGAGCATTTGCAAATCTTTCTTTAGCGCACAGACTTCAATGACCTTGTTATACCGATTTTGGTCGTAAGGAAGACCAAATAAGATGTTGTCCTTAATACTGGCGTTCTCGATCCAAGGGATCTGCGCAACAAAGGCAATTGCTGAGGGAATAATCCAATTGGCGCTCGTTGCGAGGTGGTCTCTTCTTTCTAGTGTAGGAGGCGGACGGGGAACATTGATATTTCCTGAATGCAAATCAACTTCTCCAAGAATACCAGCCAGTAACAAACTCTTTCCAGTACCCGTCTTGCCGCTGATGACACTCAATTCTTTTTCTGGAAATGAAATATCGACGTTGCGGAGAACATATCTCTCATCACCATCCTCTTTCTCTTCATCAGATGGCCAGGACAACGAAGCGTTGGCGAACGAGATGCTAGGACCATCACTTGTATGCTTCTTAACCTCGGGCGCGTTAAGATACGTATCGATTCTGGTTATAGAGATGAACGCATCAATCAGATCCGTAGTAAGTTCCGGAATAACGGCCAAAGTAACCTCAAGGTTGTTGAATACACCAATGGCTGTGAAAGCCACTGATGGTGTCAAGTCGCCAACCGTGGTTGCATAAACAGCTAAAGATGTGGCGGACAAAAGAATGGGACTGGCAATCCAACAGAAAAGCAACATGGTATCAGCGATATATACCGACCACTGCTCATCCAACTCCTTTCTTCGTACCTTCCCAATCTTCTCTTGCCAGTTCATCTCAAGAGCAGAAAATTTGATTTGTCGAATACCCTGAAGGGCTTCAGTAACCACAGCCATCTTCGAATCTCTCACTTTCATGAGCCTATCTTGTGCATTCGCATAACGTTTACTGAAGTAGATGTTGATCGGAATCGTCAGAGCCATTGCTAAGAAGCCCGAGACCAGGGATTTCCAACCAAGAATGGAAATCAGAAATACAAAGGATATGACGAGTTTATAGACACTGCCTGGGAAAAAGTAGTTGAAGGAGCAGAAATCTGCGATACGCTTGGAGTCTACCGCAATAAGATTGACTGTGGATTGCTTGCTCTTGTTCGGGTTGTCGTCTTCCTCTTCGCCGTGGGGAATCTCGGGTTTATCCTCCGCACTCGAGTCTCCCATCGCCACCTCGGAGATATTATGGCCTTCGACATTTGCCTTTTTGGATTTCGTGGCACCCTTGACGTCCTTTCTACGCATGGACTTTTGGAAAACGAGCGCCGATAGTTGAGCTTTGATCGGAATGGCAAGTTCAGCCCAGGAGATCCAGAAGAGCCAAGATTCGACCCAGGACGAACCAATGGTGACAACGGTCAAAGCTAGCACCCAGATCCATGCCTCTTTACTCACCGGCACGCCAAGATCTCGTTCTTCTAGCAGCTGTAGGAAGTGGAAGTTGACGAATTGGGGGGCAAAGTTGCCAAACGATTGAATAAGCGTCAAAACCCACTGGATTATGAAAGCCCATTTGTGACACAATAATAGTTCCGCCCACAATTTTCGAGGTCGGTCTTTGGATTCCCATGATGTGCTGAGTTCTTTGGCTCGGGTGTAGTGATCCATGGCAGGGAAGTCATCTAGCTCGAGGCGCTTCTTGATTCGAGCAAGGTAGAGTAGATGCTCTACCCAGGTAAAGCTGTAGCGACTGAGCGCGGAGACCGAGTACATACCATCCACAGGCGTGCCATCGAGGTATACCTTTGGTCTCCGCTGGAGCAAAACCCCCGTAAGTCCAGTGACAAGTGCAAGGACGATCTGAGAAATTCGGAAAACTATGTTTTCTGGCGATCCAAGCCCTTTGGTTTGCGGGTCCCTAATCACGAGCGCATCTTGGAAAAGGATGGCCGCGAGAAGAAATCCGGTTGAGAGGGTGATATAGACCCCTAACTCGTAGCTCTTGGTGGTTTTGCGCACGATGGTGCCAATGGTCTGGACAATGATGAGCGCCTGGCAAATGGTTTGTTAGCTTTTCCTTTCAATAAATAATATCTGGTATGGAAACACACCCAAGATGCAACATTCAACCAATTCTCCGCCCTTGCTGAGGATTGATCATGATGGACCGTCGCCAGCACCGCCAGCGCAATTGCCGTGAGCAGGCCAAGCGTCGTGAAGATGGCCAACAAAATCTTTGGGACCACATTCGAGTGCTTGGCCATCGACTCCTCCGTCGCTACACCATCTGCATCTTCATATAGCGCAGCCTTTGCCTTCTTCGTCTCGCGAAACCGAGTTAGGTGATCCAGTAGTGCAGGAATGGTCAGGAGGGTCACGGCAAGAAGTGCAGCACCGCCAGCAGCAGTCGAGTCCTTCAGAACCCCAATCATATTCAGTGAGCGAGCTCCCATGAAATAATACAAATAAAGAAAATCACAATTCGCTCAGATTTCCATGCTCAATTGCTTATATCGCAGTCTTCTTTATTTTTAATTTGTTTTAAAGAGTGGGAGAGCTGTAGCAAACGTGAGAAAGTGGCGCAGAAGAGAAAAACGCGGAGGGGAGAAAATTCTATTTGGCCGAGACGACAACGCGACGACGTCGAGATGGTAGAATAATAAATTGATGAATGAATTGGCTGGGTTTATGTATATAGTAGAGTATACTTTTTTTTATGGCTGGTTTTTTTTTTTTTCTTGAAGGGGCGAGGGAGGGAGGGAGAGAGTTTGTTTGTTTTAGATGGCACCCAGTACTTTTGCACAGTAGCACGTTGTGGCACCCCGGTATGAAATTACGAGGAAAGTTGGGGATTCTGAGTCACCGGGGAAGGAAATTGGCGTTTGGGTTTGTTGGGTCCGTCGCCCTAGCCGGGTGGATGATTTAATTGAAGCTTTTCTTTCGGTATGGTTCGGTCTGGTGTGTACGTTTAATGTGCAGTAGAGGACAGGACAAGACAGGAATCATGAAGCCGTACTCCTGGTTTTGGTTGTTATTAGATCGATCCAGTATTGGGGCGCTGGGATATAAGACTGTGTGGATGTAGGTGTAGGTGTAGGTGTAGGTGTAGGTTTGTGGTGTATGTATATTGTATGGTGGATGGGGGCTGAGTGAATGGATAGATGGATTATTAGTGGGTGGGTTGGTGGATGGGCATGGGATGATGATTGATGGGGGAAATGATGAACGGTGATGGATGCGTACCATGATAGGCCAGCCCGAAAAGGCGGAGGTGACTCTGAGGCGTAACTTTCTTTCCTCCTCTCCTGGCTTGGTGGGTTTGGCTTTAGGCTTAGAGAGGAAGGTGAGCATTGTTGGTTGCATCTAGCTCAATACTAATAATACATACATACATACATACACACACACATACATACCTACATACCTACATACACATATGCCTCCAGTACAGTGATAGCACAGGACAGTACATATATGTACATACAGTAGATCATAATATACATACTATAACATTATATACATACTATAACATTATATACATCCAGTAACATTATATATATACAGTACATGTACATGTACATATATATGTATGTACATGCATACTGATGCACAGGTACCGACGGTACCGACGGTACTTATTTATTATCATTGTTGATATCATTATTATTACAGATATCAATCATCATCAATAATAACCACTCTCATCATCATGACTATGTATACGGGGAGCATAATTATGGATTGAATGAATATAAGCGTCATGTATATATATATATATATATATATAGAGAGAGAGAGAGAGAGAGACGTGAATCTATGTATCTATGATGTATGTATGTATGTATGTATGTCTTATTTACTTATTTATTCTCTCGACATGAAAGGGGTATGCGATGATTGATGGTACGTACTTATTGATTGGTAATATACTAATAACCCACGAAAAAGTCCATCATATCTCCCTGTCTGCTTAGCAACCATCATACTATCATCTCACATCCGGGCAGAGCAGGTAACGGAGAATAAAGACTGATTATATAATAAGCTTAAAAACCCAGATCGAGATATACCGTACAAGCATGCCTATTATTATACGAGCAGACGAGTAGGGTGTGCTTCCACATGGACGTGCTTTCATCCTTGCGTATCTACCTATCCTATCTATCCATCTATTACCTTGATCACTTTTTTGTTCTCATTTAAAATAGATAATAGATAATAGATATGAGTCAAATGCCAACAACCCTAGGTCTAACCGTCGCCGGTCATCATCGCCAGTCTTCCCACCGAATCTCTTCCCCCCCTCCTCCCAAGAGCCACCACCCTGCATGCTCCCGCATCCTGATAATGCACATACTGGCCCAGGTCCACGGTGGATAAATGGTTGGCACCATGGCGACGCGAGGCCAGAGGGGGGAATGGTGGGCGATGGGATGATGTCGATGACTCCCAAGCGGTGAGGAGAGCAAGCGGTGGCTGCATCACCGACTTGTGCAAACCCAGAGCATCCCAGAGCATTCTTGCATCTGCCCGCCTCATGTGACCACGTGCAGCCGTATACTACTGTACGAGTAAGTGTACTTCCGTGCGAGCTTGAGTGAGACTACAGTACATTCCGGCATTTCAACATTCCAACATTCCAACCGTCCGCCTTGGTTTTTTCGTTGCGGCGGTAAGGAAAAACTCTACTTGGCTGTCATATACACGGAGGCTCGGTTCGGTTCATACACTACATACAGCAAGTAGTAAGTAGTATTGATCGGATCCAAACACGAATATGAGTAAGAAAGGCACAGCTGAACTTTGCTTATGAATGCATGTACGCCCTGCAAGTTTTTTTTCTTTCATTCAAGTTTTTTTTTTCTCCGTGGAAATTCCTGATTGACTGTGTGTCTCGTTGCTTCCTTTGCCATGACCTGACTGACTCTTCGAGTGGCGGTATGTATGCTTTGGCTGGACAGGATATGAGTAATTTTAGCCAAAAGACGACCTGGCCCCTGGTGGTGATGCTATTGATAGGTTCGAAATCGAGCAGAAAGCCGTAAGTAAGTAAGATTGAGCCAGGAATGAATCAGTAATAGTAAAGGAAGGCCAGCAATTCCAAAGATCGATCAGTCATAAAGAGAAAAAGACCCAAAACAGTCGTCGGCCTGTGATACACACAACACAACGAGCTAAAAGAGGAAGAATACAGGATGAACTTAACCTTTCCGTAGACCTCCATCTCAGATTATGCTTCCTACGTCAATATGCATAACATAAAGCTAGGAGCAGCATTGAGAAATGTTTTTCACATTTCTTCCGCACTACTACTCCATAAGTAAGCTTTATGTATGTAATCGTCAGCGTAGATTTGTTAAAAGAATAGTACTGTACATCAGTTTGCAACACCTACCTACGGAATGCGGGAACGGCCATATATCCACGTACATGGGGAGTGGGAGGGTAAGGTTAGGTTATTATTAGTAAGGTTACCCAAACAAATAAAAGTATGGAAATGCCTGAACGGGGACTTTAGAAATCGTGCGGAAGAAAAGGAGCAATTTATATTGCTTGAGCGTGAAAAAAACCCTGCATTATTCGCAATATATATATATATAGAGAGAGAGAGAGAGAGAGAGAGAGTAAGAATTTCGCAATACTAACTCGGATGGACCAACTACAACTACGTTTAGTATTATATAGGAACGGTCATCATGAGATGTTTTGTATAGCTAGCTCTCCCGTCTTTCTTTCCAATAATAACATTAGGGGGGGTCTTTAGATGATTAGGATATAGTACAATAGCAGCCGAAGAAAGCAATTGACGGTAGAATTCCTTTATCCGTTTCCGTTTCCGTTTCCGTTTCCGTTTCCAGCATTTGGGTTTGGCGGTTGAGTTTGAGTTTGAGTTTGAATTTAGTTAGGTTGGCGGTTGTGTTTGGGTTTGGGATTGGGTGCTCTGCTCTGCTCTGCTCTACTCTATTCATTCAGCTCGTCGCTATGCTTTCATTTCATTGGGCCACCACTACTACGGGCATTGCACACTCACTACTTTTATTATTCTTATTATTCTTCTTATTAGTCTTATTATTAGTCTTATTATTAGTCATATTATTATCATGTATATAGTGTAGTGTAGTATAGTATAGTATAGCGTAGTGCGTGCAGTGTACTGTGCAGTACATACACCAAGCTGTACTGTAACCACCACCACGACGCACAGCAATTCGAATTGGGATTGCTGTCAATTACCGCCCGCCTCAGGCATCACTACCATTATGAATACCAATATATCAATCAATCTCTTCCAGCCAAATCATAATCATAATCATATTCATATTCATAATTATAATCCAAGTCCCGCATCTTTGTCTCTCTCTCTGTCGGTATAGTTAACAAGTTGTTATATCAATACCACGCCAAACGCTGATTAGTAGTAGCCCTGTTCTTGTCTCTCCTGTGCCAATCCATACCACCACCACCTCGTACCATACATACCCCAGATCAGATACCAAACCATACCATCCATACCACACTCATAGCTCCCCGCCCCGGCTCCTCTCTTCTCCTCAAATCCCCAACTCGACCTACTACTACTCTCTTCCTTCAAATCAATCAATCAATCAATCAATCACCCTCGAAGCTTGGAACACCTGTTTCAAAAGCTTCCCAATCTCACAAACCACACCCAATCGAACACTTTTGACCTCGGAAGGCTGGCGGTACTACAGCTGCAAGCAGCCCCAACGACGGTGCTTCAACACCCCATCCGCCCACCATGAAGAGCACACCCTTGATCATCAACTGGCACGAATCCAATGCTCCCATATACTCCGCGGACTTTCAAAAGGGAGAGAAGGGCAGGTTGGCAACGGGCGGCGGTGATAACAATGTCAGAGTACGAATAATCCCCCCCAAGCTACCTACCAGAAGCTTTTACTGATGGTCGCAACAGCTCTGGAGACTAGACTCGGATGGAGAGGAACGAACCATCAATTACCTGGCCACTTTATCAAAGCATAGTCAAGCTGTAAACTGCGTGCGATGGGCTCCTCGAGGTGCGTGCGAATTCCACACTTGCGAGGCTGAACTAACTTTCGAGACAGGCGATATACTGGCTTCCGCGGGAGATGATGGAAACGTAATACTATGGGCGCTGGATGAGGGCAAGACAGCGATACCGGCATTTGGGGGAGACGGCATTGAAGATAAGGAGGTTTGGAGACCAAAACACATGTGCCGGTCGTCTGGGGCTGAAATCTACGACCTGGCGTGGTCTCCGGATGCCATGTACTTCATAATCGGAAGTATGGACAATGTGGCGAGGATATATAATGCGCAAACTGGTATTTCATCTCATGCTCATGGCTCAGCGGGCCAATATGAACAAAATACAGCTTCTAACTATCAGCAGGCAATCTCGTAAGACAAATCGCCGAACATCAGCATTATGTCCAAGGTGTCGCCTGGGATCCTCTGAATGAATATATCGCAACGCAATCTTCGGACCGCTCGGTTCACATATACTCGTTGAAAACCAAGGATGGGCAGTTTACGCTGGACAACCGAGATGTCGAATCTAAGTTGGCAAAGGTTGGCTCGAATTTGAGGATGGATCTTCCTGGACGACGGATATCGTCGAATAGCCCGGCTCCTCCTGATATGGGGTTTCGTTCACAGCTACATAATGAAACCTCAAGTAATGCAATTGGCTCGCCTGCTCCCTCTTGTCCTGGTACTCCTACATCCATGGCGCTGCCGATGAACCCACCCAGTGTTGTTAGCCATAGCAGACGCTCTTCCTTCGGAGCCTCTTCGCCAGCCATGTCCATGAGGAGATCGGTCTCACCAGCGCCGTCCCTGCCATTGCCAGCTGTAATGCCTATGGAATCACCAAAACCGTCTTTTGGCATGGGGGTGAAGAACTCGCATATCTATGCTAACGATACGTTAAAATCATTCTTCCGCCGACTAACCTTCACCCCTGATGGTGGTCTTCTACTTACCCCAGCTGGCCAATACCAGACACAGCAGAAAGGCCATGATGACGGATCAAAAATGCTGTACGAAGTGATAAATACAGTGTATATTTACACCAGGGGCGGCATCAACAAGCCTCCCATAGCCCATCTTCCTGGACACAAAAAGCCTTCTGTAGCCGTCAAGGCCTCTCCCATTTATTATACTATCCGCAAGTCCCAATCACAGACTAAGCATATCACGATTGATACCTCATCGGGAGAAACCATGACTGATCTACCAGATCCAATTATAGCCAAGTCTCCCTCACACATTATGGAGCCACCTCCACCAGTCCATAACGAATCCACGGATGAAGCGGAAGTCCATGCTTTAACCCAAGGTCCGACAATGGCATTCTCGTTACCATATCGAATGATATTTGCAGTTGCCACGGAAGACTCAGTTTTGCTGTATGATACTCAGCAACAGACTCCACTTTGCGTCGTTAGCAATCTACACTGCGCAACTTTCACGGATCTTTCTTGGTAAGCATATTCATATCTCTTGCGCAATAACGCTAATGAAATTCGTAGGGCAAGAGACGGTCTCACACTTCTCATGACTTCATCTGATGGCTTCTGCTCGACCTTGACCTTCGCTGAAGGGGAGCTTGGCAAACCATACACAGGTGAAGTTCCAAACAGTAAACATCCCCACCTCAGCACTGCCGTATCCTCCTCACAAAATACCCCCATTGCAACCCCAACCTCAAACTTTGCACCACCATCACCTTTCCGTGGTGCAAGTCACCATCGCACCTCATCCAACGTGTCCGTTGACCCGTCTCCACCGCCTGCACCACTTGGCCCTAACATCAAACCTTCCTCTCCCACAAGGTCTAACTCAACCTCATCCACAGTCACCCAATCCTCTCATGCAAATGGTACAAACACAATAATAAGCAACCCAACACTCGTTGGAGGTAACCTCCCAGGTCCTGTTGCTGGAACTGCCGGCCTAGGATTCCTCCCAATGACCACACCGCCCCAAACACCGCGAAGCACAACAAGTTCTGTCAGCGGCATCAAACGCGATGCCAGCGAAAGCGAGCAGGAAGACATTGGACAAGAGAAGAAGAAAAGACGAATCGCACCTACGCCTGTACCCTCCTAGGCTGTGGATCTCATATTGTGTGTATCAACGAAATGGTGTTTTAGGGGGGGGTGGTTGGGATCGGTTTGGCTTTAGCGGGTGTTTTTTCTTTCTATTTAACTTCCCCGTGAAGTGGATTGCGTATTTGTGACAACGCACTGCTTTTACATCTAAAAAACTGGATATTCAGAATCAGAAGGAACTGGCAGCGGAGACAAAGCTGTGTACTATTAAATATTTTGCTATCATTAAAAAATCAATACTTACAGCAATTATTTAGCTGGGGATCGTATTCAAAACTGGCTTGGATGGCCATAACGGAACTGTTGAAGAGAAATTTTGACTTGGGAAAGGGGAATGGAGCAATGAGCCCTTTGTTTATAGGAAAGAATCACGAACACGGGCTGGGGCTGGGCTGGGGCTTGATTAAAGGACATAGAATGGCAATTCATTCTTATCAGATGGAAATATAGTAGAGGCTACATACTGATTTACCAGCTTCTAGGATGTGTTAACTATGGATTATCTGTTCAATTCGTTTTGCAAGATGTCCAAGTGATCGAGCACTGTTTCCCCTTTCTCGAAGAATAAAATGCGTTCCATTGATGTATCGCTGATTCTCACGTGACTCATATACGTCATTCCCGTCTCTTCCAGCAGGCGATATCTTACACACTAGAAAGTATCTTATTAACAACATTCCCTGGTAGATATTTCCTCTTTTTCTTTCTTGTCGTATCCATTACTTGAGAAAATAAACTGACTGGATTTGAGCAGAGACAGCCAACGAATTTCTTTTTTGTTCAAGAGGTCACTCACTCACTACCAACAGTAGGAAATGTCTAATATATTCAACCAGCCGTTCGGGCTGACCTGGCGGAAAGCACTATTAAGCGCTCCTCGATTGGTTCCTGATGCAGCACTATATCTCACCTCGTCGGAAGGCCCACACCCCATTATCATAAAAGTTCCCTCACGGGGAAAGCATCTGATCCCATTATATGTGTTTGTTCCTTCGCCGCCGCCAGTCAGCAGCGCCGATTCCTCTGAATCCACCAAGAAGATCCCCAAGCTTCCCGTCCTGGTTGATTTCCATGGCGGCGGGTTCATTTTTGGCTCCTGTCAGGAGCAGGCCCCGTTCTGTGCCAAAATGACCAGAGAGTTGAATGCTGTCAGCATCAGCGTGGACTACCGGCTGGGTCCTGCAGCACAGTTCCCAGCTGCGATCGAAGATGCCGAAGACATTATCAACGCTATCCTCGATCCGATAAAACCGGGCTACCAAGAGCTACGATATTTAATAAACGAGCATCTTTTGAAAACCTCACACCGTCGCATTGAGCTGGATGCAAGCCGTATTGCCGTCTCGGGCTTCAGCAGCGGTGGAAATCTTACGCTAAATCTAGGTTTATCCATCAAGGCTGCAGAAAAAGATACCGAACACTGGCCGAGCTCTTTCCCGGCTTCATTCAAAAGAAACATCCCGTTGTTGTTATTCTATCCTTCTCTGGACTGCCGTCAGTTGCCAAGCGAACGTCCCAGGCCACCGGGGATGGAAGAAAAGACTACTTTCTTGAAATCCTTGGAGCTGGAAAGCACGTTGATGCCAACATATCTTCCTCGACACCAAGCTGGCCTACCCAGGGCGAGCCCTGGTTTAGCGGAAATCCGGAATGGAGGGCTCCATGAGAAAGCGAAGATGCTGCTTGTCCTGCCAGAAATGGACACGCTAGCCGAACAGAGCGACGTCTGGATCGATAAAGTAGCAGCGGAAGGCCGCGGGGAAGATCTGACTGTGGAAAAGATTGAGGGGGTAGTTCATGGCTGGACGCAGTTTCCAGATAGTTGGTTGAGCGAGGAACATCGGAGGCTGAAAGTCGAGGTGTTTAATAAATCGCGAGAGTTTATTGCGAAAGCATGGGCATGACCTTATCTGTCTCACCTATCACCAATATCAAACGTTTCGCTTATATTGCTTTGATTCACGTTCGCTCTCTTGCTTCGTCACTCAAGCGTATGAGATCAATTCGTGGAGTTTCGCAGCAACCAACCGCCATTTAACTCTTTTTCTTTGCAAGCGTTTTCTTTTATCGCTACCTGTCATGGCCCTACTTCGTGATAGAGGGGGGGTTCCTCAAAGGTAATGATAAGGACTTTGCATCAAGTGTCGTCTAAAGAGGAGAAGTGGCTTCTCGTGATGGAAAGCTATATAGGGTAGGGTACGTAGGCTAGATGCTTTAACTTATCAATTTCTGACGCCTCAAGACTACCGAAGACATTGATAAGTTAAAGCATCTAGGTAGGTAGCTAGGCATGCCTCTTATGTTTTTTGCATGTAATTTACGGGGACTTGATATATTGCCTGTCTATTCTGAAAGTTACACAGATCAGAAGATATGTCAATCTGATTGGGAGTCTGGACTTTAGCGAGCTTGACCCCTGGTGGTGCAGCTGAACTTCTGCAAAAAGCAACTACTCAAGACAACAACTCCCTCCACCACCTCAGCCTCATCGTGTAAGCTTATACATCTAATCATTAAATATCATGTTCAGCGCCCGGCGAGAGGAACTCCTCAATGTCGCAATATTCAGACCGCGGCCCATCGATTGCATTCAAGTTGTGGAGACGCTGAAATATGCTGGGGTATGTGTCATTGGTATTCGAAAGAGGCTTGACGGTTAATTTTGAAGATAGGAAGAGGAGTGTAATAAACACAACTGGAGGCAGCTCAACCTCTTGGATGGGGAAGTTGAGGACTGGCTGGCTCGGCGGGTAGGTGTAGGTTTTATGGCATCGCTTGGTATATGCTAAGTCTTAGTATAGGGTCAGTTTGAGTTTCCAGAAGCTTCAAGGAGTGACGCTGTGTTAGAAGGGGGAATCAGACTCATGTTGGTAGTCGTTTATTTGCCTTGTCGGCTCTAATTCTCGTGTATAGTTTTTGTGAGCGATCATACTATCGTCCTCCGGGGTTCTTGATGAGCCAGAAGTCGTTTTTGGCCATAGAGAAAGCATTCTGCCTTCCAAAACCTACATTACACGAAGCGTTCCTAGGGAACGGTATGTTTTCTAAACATATGGAATATCACCTAGAGAGTCCGACGAAAATCGGTGAGTTCATTCAGCAACATCTCGATAGTCATCTTCACCGTCAACCGTCAGAAGCTCCCTTTCAACTCAAGACTACTTAAATAGCAATAGGTTTAATCGTAAAAGTACCTCAAAAGATGCCCGTAGCAAACTATCTTCTCTCCCTCTCGCACGATATCAATACTGGATTCACCACTGCCCTAATTTTTGGTTCTCATATTCACACTTCCTTATTTATGCTCAACAAACTCTGCCTATCGGGTCCTCTCCCGTTGCCACATGAGCCTCAGTACCATAACCTCGCACAAACATCGGTTGCCCAATCCACTGAAATTATTGACCGTCTCCGCTCCTCCCCGGCTCTGTGGACGAACCCGATGCTCCTTCCAACCATCATTTTGGAAAATTACATCTTGAGAGCAGATTTGTTTGCTTGGAATCTCGATGATCAAGTGGTGGATTTAGAGCGGCAAACAGGAGTCGTGTTCGCTGGTCGAGATGTGAGGATCGAGGAGCGGAAGATCAAATCCACGGACATTCCAAAGCAGACAATCGAGAAGCTGACCAGGGAGATGCATACATTACATACACAGATCATCTTTTATCAAAGGATGGTGGAGTGGAGTGTCGACTGCGCGAAATTCCTCGAGGGTTGCGCAAATGAGTTTTGGAGCTTCACAGAATATCAAATTCGTAGGAGGGAGTCAAGGAGACCTTTCCGGGAGCTGTCAGAGAATCTCGAGTTTTTACACACGACAGCGAGACAAATGTGTGGGCAGCAGGGGGGTTTGAAGCAGAGGATCCAGAGTCAGATTGATGTGGTATGTAAGATTTCTCAGTCTCACGACCATGAGGGATGGGATAGCGGCTAATACAGAGAAGCTTTATTCGTTTATTGCCCAGATTGACAACTCCCTCAACGCGAAGATTGCAGTGTCATCAGCACGAGATTCTAGCGCCATGAAGACACTAGCACTTATCACAACCCTGTTTCTCCCCGGAACTTATGTAGCGGTATGTCGCACCCCCTTCAATTCCATTTCGGTACCACAGCTCTAAAGATTTCCTAGACCTTGTTTAGCATGTCCATGTTCAACTGGAGTGTCTCCAAGTCTCTGAACGCGTCTGGCTCCAATGATAAAGAAGAAGAAGGGTTGGTTTCAAATAAGTTCTGGCTATATTGGGCTGTCACCATTCCTTTGACACTGCTTGTTATTATTGTCTGGAGAGTTTGGTGGCTATACCAAGAACGGGTGAATAACAAAGCAGTTAATGAAGCTATGGAGAAAGTGGGCGACGAACTGTCTTAGCTTTAGCTATCTCGGGAGGTGAACACGTCTCTCACAATCAGTTTTGACGTATCTGAGGGATTATGTTGAAAACCTTGAGGATCTAGTGAACCTAGGAATACAGACCAATCTTCTGGGAATGAACCATAGCTAATCCCCCACTGATCGTGATGTTTAGCAAATATAAGATTCTAGTCAGTGAGAAGAGTCTGCCATCTATGCTCCTATGGTCACGTGTTTGACCTAATACCGCGACATATCGCGACACAATCTAACATGAGAAACAAATCACCAACATTGCCATCAGGGAGTCGTCAATATTATGACTTAACTGTAATCATGGTAACGCAGCGCATTATGAGTGCGTTCTGCTAGGCTACTTGATTAAGATACTCGTACCACGGCTCGCATAGCCATTGCAACCATAGAAGCGGCTAAACACAACGTAGCCAGCCATCTATCAATAGTGTCCATAAAAGGCATTGGTTTTTCTTCTATCCAATCGATTGTACTTGAACATGGTCATGTCTCCTCGTTTTCAAAAGGCTGTTCCTTGCTAGACTATCCACCAGCAGCCGGCCTCGCATGCATCTTTTCACACCAGTTTTCTACCAGTATGTAAGACTTGCACAACTCGCGACACTAACCTCATTGATTGATATTGCATAGACTGTTGCCCACTTAGAAGACGCCTGGTTGACTTATTGTAAGATTCAACACTTTTGTCGCATGTCGCTGGAATTCGCAAGCTATCCCTTTCTCGATTAGTGGGTTTCCTTTGCTGTCCTGTTCTAGGCTGCGGACAAACATTCTAGTCAACCTCAAGCGTCGCCCAGCCACTGCCGGCTCTCTATCTCCACATATTCTTAAGACGCCGAGGAATAGAAACATTTCAACTTCGATGAACACCAAAACAATCAATAATAGGGCTAATTTCAGTCATAAAGTCATTTTTTTCAGTCGTCAGCTAGGAACTAAGATGTACATATTTTCCCAAGCCCATGCAAACCGTTACATTCGTCAAGCAGATAACTCCTGAAATTACTACACATTAGAGATTCAAACCCTTCTCAATTCTTCTTTCCTGTCAGCGACTCGGTGACCATTCCAAGCCCAAGGCCTTTCAATATTCCCTTCAAGCCGAGACCACCGAGAAGGTTGTCCAACAAACCTCCAAGGCCAAGACCACTGAGCAGTCTTCCTACCAATCCGAGAACTCCGGCAAGGAGCAGACCGACAGCTGCAAGGATTTGGCCCAATGGTTCTATTGCAGGTCAGCTTCTGATGCAGAAGATTTCAAGTTACAAAGACTTACCAGCTAACAATCCCCACAATGGGTTCAACTCCTTCTTGGCGTGAGGCATACCGGCAATCTTCTTCTTCGCGCTTTCGATAGTCTGTGTGACCGTTCCGGCAAGCTCCTTGAGAAGATCTGCGAGTCGATATTCCTCTGGAGTGGCCTCTCTGGCTGCGGTCTTGTGCTTAGCATTCGCCTGGATGCGTCCGTCTGGATCCATGGCTCGGATGGCACCATTTGCCTCCTGAAGAATCGCACCGCCTTGCTCTATCAATGGCTTGACAGTGTCGACAAGCTTCTGCTCATCCAGCTCCTCCTTGGGTTGCGCATTAGCCTGATCAATTGCCTATAAAGTGTTAGCTGTGTCTTATATATATATATGCCTTCTTGGTGGTTGCTTACATCCGTGATCATCTTTAGGATCGGCTTGATGTTCTCAAGGGACTGATCAATGCATTGAGCTAGCTGGCCAGCCAACTTCTTGTCTTGCTCAAGCTGTTTTCGCTCGGCGATCTCTTCTTCAGACTCTTTCGGCGCCTCTGGCTCAGGCTCAGGCTCTGGGATGTCTTCGAGGAGCGTCACATGTCCAACCGTAGTGCCTTTTCCATCAACGACATCGCCATCGTCGTCGATCTCATTGCCGGCACACTTTTGAAGAGTCCCATCAGTCAACTTTGCAATGATGTCTCCGTTTTCATCCACAACTTCACCCTTCTTGTTGACTTTGCGGCCAGCAGCTGGATGCTTCGGCTTAACCTTTTCCTCCTCTTCCCATCGCTCAGCTTTGCCGAGTGTGTTTCCGTTCTTGTCAAGGACACTGTAGAATGTTAGCTTCCTGCTGCAACCTAGTGACAGTATTTCTTACTCTCCATCGTCATCAACCTGTTTTCCATAAAGTAGTTTACCGTCCCCGGAAACAAGTCTACCAATGATGGCACCGCTGGAGTCTGCAACCTTGCCATCTTTGGTGACAGTCGGGTTGTTGAAACCAGTAAATGGTCCTTCTTTCTGGCCAG
>Ga0247734_1001622_pt1 | contig 16731 bp, 15 predicted proteins | sample UWRJL103311B2_FD_180933 | JGI IMG/M metagenome (GOLD analysis project Ga0247734, IMG submission 180933) | Plant litter microbial communities from Arlington Agricultural Research Station in Wisconsin, United States - UWRJ-L103-311B-2 | ecosystem: Environmental > Terrestrial > Plant litter >... | reverse complement strand
GATTAGTAAAAACATCGAAGGGATTCATCACATGTATGTCTATCTGCTCCGTAGAAATAAAGCCTAGTAAGGAGGTAGGTAAGCAAAGTTGTTGGAAGTTAGATTGGAAAATACGACACTGGGTCATTACTTGACTATTTGTTAATGTTCCATGAGAACATTCACCAGTGACCTCCCCTAGTGTGATAGGAAGTCGCTTACCACAGGGGCTCTGGGAAGACGGTCAGCTGCAAAAGGTGATTAGCAAAATAGGCGCTGTTATGCATAGACCCCGTTGTGAACCGTGACAGGCTCGACAGGCTTCTCGTTATCAAGTATCTATAAAAGATTGGTGTAATACGGGAGTAGTTAGGGGTCTATAAATCCTTGTATTACTTATAAATAAAAACCTATAAATTAGCGTCGAAATTTCTGTAAACTCTACAAGTTTTGCTCTGTGAGCCCCCCCGCTGCCGCGAAAAATACTCATTGTCATGGTTTAAATGGAACTTTCTCTTCCTGTATATTGCCCTTCCCTGCTAACTTGTTAACCGGATCATATCCGCAGTGATCAATTGAACAAAGCTGAAATCTGAAATTAAAGTAAGCGAGATCAAGTCCGGTTTTACGGTGAATGTGGTATCCGTTTTGCGCCAACAAATGATGTTCTTTGGGATACTGCCGCCCACAAGGGTCCAATCTCCGGCTGCTTTAACCGAGATCCAGGATTGGCTTGCTGGTAGATATTTACAAATTGAAGTAGGATTCAAACGCTATTATTACTACACTGAACAGGTTACTAGGGTATCACGCATACTTAGTACAGGCTGTACCCTGGGGGGGATATGAAAGCCAATGTTGGTGATAGTGATTGTGACAGTAGGAAGTGAATCTCCTTGTACATGCGTATTTCAAGTTCCCTGAACTCGTTGAACAGCGCGAGTTTTAGTCTTACACCAACTAGACAAGGAGTATCAAATGTCTCACTCCTCTTAATACTTTCTTATACTATCTTTTGAATTCAAATCTCTTCTTCCTTTCTAGAAAACATCACCTTTCGCTGATGTATAGGAACGAGCTTAGTATTCATAATGATGCCTTCCGGTGCACGCACTCTACCATTCCTAGTTCTAATTTACATGATATTATTTCCTTTCTTCACGAATTCCACTCAACTGCAGCACTTTCATTCTCACCGAAAATTGAACTCGCGAGAAAGATACTCGTCATCGGTCTCCGATCGTAGCATAGAACTAGGCTCAAACTTGTCTGGCAAGTTCCCCTTTACCATATTTCCTTCAACAACCCAAGTATGTATGATCAAGGCTAATGTTACAGCATACAGATATTCCCCTAAAAAGACCAGATATTGATATTGCCTCAGTCATTGATAAGCTCGTATTTAATTTCACACAGAGTGACCCTAAATTTAACGCGTCATCTGAAGCTCTTTCAGCGCTTTTGGCGAGTGCAAATAAGCTCAAAGATGCTTTCTCGTCTCCTTCCACTGGTCCTTGGACACAGAAACGCACCAATAATGGGACTGCTTCTCATCCAGCTCTAGTTACACCCTCAGAATTGGAAAGAGCACGAGCTACTGTTGCCCAAGCCCTCAAGGAAGCCAGCAAACGAAACGAGAAAAGACTAAAACACCCACGATTGAACCATTCCTACACACGTCGAAATAAAGCACTCCCCGTGGACAATGATCTTTTTGTTATTAACTCAACGGTTGCTAATGCGGCTGCCATTGTGGCAGAAGCAGATGCCATGGCAGCCTTGGGAAATGGGACTCTGAACCATAATTCCGGCCATGCCAATGAAAAGCGTGCTGCCTCTTTCTGGATGGAAGACATCAACCACAACGGCTATTGGCCATTCGGACCAGATAGGGCGAACAGCTATCCCGTTTTCCGTAACGTGAAAGACCCATTGTTTGGAGCTGTCGGAGATGGACTTCATGACGATACGGCTGCAATCCAAAAAGCTATTAGCTATGGGACTCGTTGTGGCGAGAATTGCGGGTCATCTTCAGTCAAAGGGGCTATAGTATACTTCCCAGCTGGTAAATACCGGACTTAGCACACTCTTGTTGATCCATTCATCTAACAGGCTAATAGGAATATATCTCATCAGCAGTTCTGTGGAAATGTACTATAATACTCAGCTTATTGGGAATGCAAACGCTCATCCAACTCTGGTCGCTGCGCCAAGCTTTATTGGACTCGGTATGTTTGCACTTTGAAGATCAGAGAGATTCTACCATAGTCCTCTAACTCAAACAATAGGACTCATCTCATCCGACAAATATGACGGTTCAAAGGGTGGAGACGGCGAATGGTATATCAACCAGGTAAACTACAATAAAATTTTCAAAATCTACTTATGCTAAAACTTAACAGAGCAATTTCTTACGCCAAGTTCGAAATTTCATTATTGACGTGAGCAAAGCAAACTTGTTTGATTGCGCGGGTATTCATTGGCAAGTTGCCCAGGCTACAAGCATCCAGGATGTTACCTTCATCCAATCGAAAGCATCTGATAAAGGTCACATGGGCATTTGTAGGTGATGCTATTTCTGTCATAAACATATACTGAGATCCGACAGTCGCCGAAAATGGGAGTGGAGGATTCATGTCAGATTTGACCTTCAAAGGTGGTGCTATTGGTATTAAATGTAAGTTCTCACTGAGTTCGCAATATAAGCTCAGGACTCATCATAGACAAGGTGGGAACCAGCAATTCACAACCAGAAACTTTCGATTTGAGGGCAGTAAGATCGCCATTGACCTCCTGTGGGACTGGGGTTGGACGTGGAAGTCTCTTTATGTAGAGGGCGCCGATATCGCCATTAGATTCATACAAGAATGTAGGATAACCTTTTACACCCTGTTGCGACCTTCTTCAAGCTAAAGTTTGCTAATACATGCATTTGTTACATAGACCGTGGGGGTTCCACATTTGTTCTTGACTCTAAGTTTGTTAATACGGCATGGGGAATAGCTGTCAATTCTCCAAAAGGCGAAACCGACAACGAACAGTTTTCTATAAACCTTGATAACCTTGTACTCGAAAATGTTCCCTATGCTGTTGTAGACACAACAGCCGGAACTATTCTTCCCGGTGGCTCAAGAACTGTCAGCAGTTGGGCTTTAGGCAAAGTCTATGATGCCACCAATAATAATGGAAAATTTCAGCACGGTATTTCGGTCGCTGATAATCGCCCAGAAGTCCAGTCACTATATGGCGGCCCCAATGGTGGTTACTTTGAGAGATCCAAGCCCCAGTACGCTGAACTTGGCGCCGCGGATTTCCTTAGCGTCAAGTTGGTAGCTAAAGGCAAGCTCGAGATCTTCAAAATATTCTTACTTTTTCTAATGCAAACAGGTGACGGCTCAAACGATGATTCCGTGGCAATTAACCTCTCTCTACAGCTTGCAAAGTTCCTCGAGAGGCCACTATACTTTCCAGCAGGGTCGTATGTTATAAAAGATACAGTCAATGTAGGCTCTAAGTGACTCTTGTTAAAATTTGACTAATTTTCCAGATTCCTCCTGGCAGTCGTATAGTTGGAGAATGCTGGGCCCAGATTGTCGCTCAGGGGACCGTAAGCCGCATTTCTAGATCTCTGACGAGGTTAATAATGTACTGATATTTATATAGAAATTTGAAGATATGAACAACCCTTATGTTGCGGTGAGAGTCGGCTCTAAAGGCGATACAGGAAGCATGGAGATTCAGGATATGATGTTCACAGCAAAGGGACCTACAGCTGGAGTAGTTTTGATGGAGTGGAACATAGCATCTACAACCGTAGGTAGTGCTGCAATGTGGGGTAAGCTATCTCTCTTCAATAAACTCTTTCACTGAATACTGACATTCTTCAGATAGTCATTTTAGGCTTGGTGGGGCAGCAGGTACTAATCTACAAGCTAGTGATTGCCCCAAGAATAGCGGCACTGTCAAAGCGTCTTGTATTGCTGGTTCTATGATGCTCCACATGACTACCAGTTCCACTGGTTATATTGAGAATGTTTGGGTGTGGGTTGCAGATCATGATCTCGACAGCGGGCCAGCTCAGACACAAATTGACATATATGTAGCACGAGGTAAGAATTTTCGCGTGAATTTCTTAACAATTCTAAACTTTTGTTTTAGGGATATTGATCGAGAGCACTGGTCCTTCATGGTTTTACGGAACAGCCTCGGAGCACGCGATGCTTTATCAGTACCAGATATCAGGCGCTAAAAACATATTCATGGGGATGGTAAGCTTATTGAATTTCATCGAACCTCACGTCCTAATATAAACCACAGATTCAAACTGAGAGTCCATATTTCGCACCAGCCGTTACAGCGCCTACTCCTTTCAAATCCACTATAGGTATATTTGATAATGATCCAGATTTCTTAGAATGTTCCGCCACGTCGCCTAAATGTTTTGCTCCCTGGGGGGTGAGGATCATAGACTCGACAAACATCTGTATCGCTGGCGCAGGTCTTTATAATTGGTTCTATAATGCCTATAGCCAATCATGTGTTGATACACAGGACTGCCAGCAGAAGGCTGTCAATATTGAAAGAAGCTCTTCTATCTGGCTATACAATCTCTACACAATTGGTACTGTGGAAATGTTGAACGCTGGAAGTAGCACAGTGTTGGCTAAAGCTAACACAAATACCAATCAACACCCATTTACTTCACTTGTAACAGCGTGGCTGGGTGCTTCTGCCTATGATCCTAAGTATGCATCTTGTCTATCCTATTTTCATAACGCCTACTGATCCGGTGCAGTGATTTTGACGAAGAGGAGACACCTGATGCCGCATATCCTCCATGCATAGGGTCTTACGACTCGATTGATGCTGTCCTTACCGATATTGTGAACATTCCTATCTACTGTAGGGAAGAATTTCTACTTTCTGCTCAAGCACAAGCTCTAGACACCGCTCTATCAAAATACACTTCGATTCTTGGTACAGGCTACGATAGAAAGTTCCAGATCTATGCTACACATGTTGCTAGTCTTGTGCCTATCCAATTACTAGACTACTTGAGCAGATATCTACCGGCATCAGGCTTCTTCACATGCAAAGAACGAGTCTATAAAAAGTGCTGCATTTGCAGTCCCTACTGGGGTTGTGGAAGCGGCGTCTGTGATCCAAAGTGTACCCCGGGTTATGAGTGGGTAGACTCTAAATGTCCATCGCATATTCCAAAGCCTGAAGACCAAGCTCTTATAAATGCCTTTGCGTATACATGCATTGATAAAGCTGGGTTCGACGCTGACATCTCTAAGAGATACGGAATTTCTGGTGACTGGGTAGTTTTCGGGGCCTACACAGCTCGCATTCATGCAGGATGTTGGATGCAGCCAAGCCCAGGATGCGCCGCAGCTCAGAACACTGTCTGGACTGGTTTCCCCATGGTAGGCACTGTTACTGTTGAAAATCCTAAAACAGCTATCCAGCCCATTCTAGAAAACAGAGCTACTTTTCAAACTCAAATGACAGGTCAAGCCCTCTGGTCAGCGTCCTGGCTAAGCTCTGCCCAAACAAGCGAGATTGTAGATGGCGCCACTCTCCCAATATATATGACAGCTACCGCCGTCGATAGCATGGATAGCATTATCGAGATTGCCGACAAAATTACGGAGCAAGAGCGGAAAGAGATGATCCTTAATTTTGTGTCTGCTATTTTCATGTTAATACCTGGAGTAGGTGGACTACTTGATGCTGCGGTTCTTGCTGGGCTCCGGAGGATGTTGCTCTTGATTGGTGATCTTGGCAATGCGGCTTTGGCAATTTATGATTCTGTTAACAACCCTGAGGGTGCGGCGTTTGCTATTTTTGGCCTATTGCTAGGAGGTTCGGCTTCGGCTTCGTCATTTGGCAAGGCGGCGGCGAGGAGGCGAGGTATGACAAGTACAGAGAGGAATACGCTGCCTGACAACGTGAAACTCGAGTTAGGCAAGATTGACCAAGTAAGGACGGCATGCATTAGGTTGTGAACAGAGTGGAAGGAGCAGGAAGCTACAAGGAGTATTTAAGTAGTAGGCAAATACCAGTACCTATTTTGTGAGGAGAACTGCTCGGCAGGTTCAGAACTGTAAGCATCTAAAATATGCCAGTATAAAAAGTATTAGATGCCCCAGATATCCTTCATTATATAATGAGTAGTCCTTGAAAATTGTTCCTAGCTTAAGCCTTGACATGATTCTCCTAAGCTAAGAAAAACCCTCGTGACCAAATCTGCCCATATAATTTCTTTTACGTTTTCTAGGAATAACCTATACATTAATCAAGTACTGCCCTACCTCTCCTACATCATAAATGTTTTTGTGTTTGGAACCCCAGAAACATCACAAACGCTGCCTGAATTCTTGGCATTTTGCTTCTTAACTTTGTGCATAAACTGAACCTCACTCTCGCTAGATTTCTATTTCCTTCGCTCACTACCCACTTTCGTCAATCCTGCACAATCCCCAAATTGATAACAGCTTACCAATCATTAAAACTTAACGAAGACAATGAACAACAGCGGTCCCTCATTTCTTATGGTTCCTGGATTCGGCGGCCTGCCCATCAATTATGAACTCGACCCTGCCGAATGCTTCAACGATGGCACAACTGGCTGGCGGCAGTTTCCACGTCTGACTGCACGAGAATTGGCTATGATAACACTTATGGATCTTATCACAGATACTGACAACTGGGAAGTTGACATCTTCGACGAAAAGAAAGTGGCAAGCTGGCGAGAGGAGGCGAGTGCTGCAGCGTTAACAATTACTTTCGAGGAAAAATTGGACAAAGGCTGGGGCGAAAAAAGAGTTTCTGTAATGCCGCTGATCAGCGATAAAGCTTGGAGTTGGTGTGTATTAGAGCTCAGAGATAAAGCAGCACTTTCCCAGGACAAGGGGTATATACGCACCGTAGATGCTGGATCTTGTGTTTGCAAGTCAGACATCATTATTTCTACAACCTTGACAGAGGAGTTCAAACATGCCGTCGCAATTCTGCAGAAGGAATACAGAGACCAAAATGGGCACGATTCGCAAATTGCTGATCTTGTAGATCCTTCCATGTTTCCACTAATATATGGCAAGACGCTGGTAAATAGTGATGGCAGGCAGGTCGGACTTGAAAATTGCGTGGAGAGTTGCAATAATCTGTCAACTACAATAGCAACCTTAGATTCGGAGGAGAAATCAATACTCCGTCAAAGAGATGACATCCAGGAAGAACATGTGCACCCATCTGAAGGGCTGCATGCAGCAAAGCCGCTCGGATGGTCCCTGCATTACCAATGGTTACCTTGCGAGATCAGATTCTCCCTAGGCAGTGGAGCTGGAGTGTCTATTATATCTTACATTAATAACCTGCACCCTCTTCATCATAAGCCACTTTATGGGATCATAGAGAAGATTACGGCCTCGGCTGTCGAGTTATGGAATGGCTGTATTTTCAAAGGGAAAACAGGCCCGGTTCCGGTTCGAATAAGGACATACGGTTATGAGCCGGGCCAGCCTCCTGAGTGGCTCGACAATATATTTTTAACCATGAGAAGCTTTTGGGAAAAAGGTGACCCACAGAAAGGGTGCAACTTCGAGCACTACGAGGAATTCTTGCTCCAAATCGACAACTTCCTTGATTTTCCAAACAACCAGAATGACGATGGTATAAACTGGATTTCAGAAAAGCTAAAGCAGAAAATTGCTGATAGAGATCGAGACTTGGGCCGCAAATCCGATGGATATGAACGGCTTTGCTCGTTAGTGTCGATGAAGAAAGCGTGCGTATACGGCGCTGCCCATCCGGAGCCTGGTTCCGCCTACTCATACGAGGACTGGAAAGCGGGCAAAAATGGAAAAGCAATCATAGGTCCGATTGACATAGAGCACGGGCAGAAAGTGCCAAGTCCCATGCCAGATGTCGATGATGGCATTTACAAAATCGCCCTACAAGACGAATTCAAAACCCAGGGCTTACAGGTCATTGTCCGCTTCCGGGATATTGAATTAACACCTGCTCAAGCTACCTTCGCCAGCGACTTCACTTTTGAGGCGCAGCGAAACGAGCACATCGTCGCCACAGCAGCATACATATACTCTAACGAGAACACCAACGCCGCTAAAATATCATTTCGCCAGGCCGCCTGGATGCACGAATACGACTACGATTTCAAAGAAGACTCGTGCGAAGACCCAGAAACCATCTTTGCTTCCATGCGCGCCGTCTTCGCCTTTGCTCAGTCCGCTGCTGCCGAGCAAAAAGCCCTCGATGCCCACGATGGCCGTTGCTTCATCCCGGGCTTGCAGACGGTCGGCTCCATTTTCTTACCGTCTGGCCGCCTCCTTACCTGGCCCAACACGCTGCAGCACCGCCTAGAGCCTCTTCAATTGCTTGATTGCCAGCGACCAGGCCATCTTCGTACTCTACTCCTCTATCTCGTCGATCCCAATTACCGCATTGCATCAACGGCAAATGTACCGCCTCAGCAACACGAATGGTGGTCAGATGTGGTGCTTGAGAAGAGCGTGTTTTCAGGACCTGTAGCTGAGAATATGCCAACGGAGATTCGACAGATGATTGATAAGGCTACTGAGGAGTGGCCGATGGGGAGGACAGAGGCAATACAGGTGAAAGGGGAGGTTGAGCGGGAGCGGGCACAGTCGCTAGCGGAGGCGAATGAGAATATACCGTGTTATATATATGATCCAGAGCATTGGGAATAGACCGAATAGCGATGAAGAGCCGTTGACTATTGAGACAATACTGATGGAAAAAACAAGAATCGAGCTATCACAATACCTCACTTGGATCGGTATATTAATACTCTACAAAATTACTTGTAGGATATATCCACATGAATGAGTCATGGAGATTCTCATGGGCGGTTCTCTTCTATTGTTGTATTAATTTAGTTAGGAAATTTATTTGGGTTAACAATGACGGATGGCACATAGGAGTGGTCTCAGATAGCACGCACTGGGCATATTGAGAAAAGAAGGCTCAAAAGTACTTAGGAACGCTCAATTGACACTCAATTGAAAGGTAATAGCCGGCTTCTAGAACATATCTGGAATGCCCGTTGACTTTATGACATATAATGGCCTGTCGACTCATCCATCTAATATAATACTAATACTGTACAATCATGATACCATTTGCTCCATCACTTCGCTGAAATCGCCGAAATCCATTTCTCTTGGTCCTTTCTATAGAATTTGTCAGCATGTGAAATAGCAAAATTAGCTCATAATAGTATAGAGAAACTTACTTATCGAAATGTAGTAACTGTCCAATGACAGTTTTGACCAATACCTCTTGCACCTTCTTATCCTTCTGCGCCAAAAACTGCAAGAGTATAGTCTTCAAGTAGACATAATCGACGGATCCATTCGCGACAACAGGCGAACCGGAACGTCCAGTATCCAATGATGATCTTGAGGACATTTCGGCCATTCGTGATTGTTTCGACTGCAAAGCCTTGAATTCTTTATTTAGCTTCTCGTAGAGTTCATTCTTCTCAGTTAGCAAACGACGGAGGTCAGTGTTTTTCTTCTGTTCATCGCGGTGCTGCTTTTCACTCCTATCCAATGCATCGCGCGACTCGCCCATGGCGTTTCGTATCTCGTTGTTCTCTTGACTGTATTTCTCAGCTGCTCCTTCAAGTTCGTTCAGTCTCCGTTTCCATTCTTTCTCGGAAATCTCGAGCTCGTCACGATCATCGATTGCGCGCTTAATGTCTCGCTCATAATCCCGGATCTTGGTTTTCAACTCGTCAACTTCGCGGGCTCGGCGCCGAGCGTTGGTGCTTGCTTCATCTTCCGCTCTATCACGCTCTTCAATGGCAGCATCCATTCGGTCCCGCATATCACGAACCTTGCTCTCAGCTCGGTCGTCCACGTCGGCCAACTGTCGGCGCATTGTTTCACCTTCCCTAGTCCGGTCATTCAGTAGCCTTCTGACTTCATTAAGTTCCTCCTCTAAACTCTCAACTTGCTCAGATTTTTCTTTTAGCTGCATTGCTAACTCTGCCTGTTGTCCTCTCATGCTATCAAGTAAGCCTTGAGAGTTGTCATACTGAGATGCACGAAGTTGGACTTCATCTCGAAGGGTCTTGGATTCGGTGGAAAGCTTAGATAGTCTTTCTTCCAGATCGGCGACCTTTATACGTAATTTTGCAGACTCCTCTTGGACTTTGCTTAACTCCGAGGCGGCTTTCTCCCCAGCGGCAGCAAATTGAATTTTCTCGGCCTCAGATTTTCTCAAGTCTCTCGAAACTATGCGATTTTGATTCTCAGCCTGTAGTCGATTATTTGTCTCTTGCGTAATCTTTTCATTCAATGCCTTGACCTCATTATCTCTGTCGGCAGCCTGCTTCTTGAAGATTGCCATGTCCGCCTTCAAATCCTTCTCTCGAGCCTCCAACCTCCTCAGATCCGAGCTCCGGGTAGCAAGTTCCTCTTTTGTTGTCTTGAGAACGGCGGCCTCGGCTCGTAGAGTCTTCAGTTCTGGCTGAGCCTTTTGCAAGACATCTTGGAGATCTGTGAGAGTTCTGTATCGGGCTGTTGCTAGCTTTTCAGCAGCAGCCAAGTCACTTGATAGGGTTGCAGACTTCACTTGAAGCTCTTCATACTTGGCAACCTGTGCTTTAAGTTCGGCATCTGCTTCCTCGGACGCTTTTGATGAGCCTTTGTGTTCCTTGACGTCTGCTTCTAATTGAGATATCTTATCCTGGAGTTTGATCTTCTCAGCTTCTAACTCCTTGATTTTCTCTTTTGCTTCAACATGTTCTTGACCTATGCTGAGGAAATTATCCTGCATATTTTCGAGCTCTTCACGAAGGTCTGCCTCTGTTTTACGTTTGCTTTGTAGCTTCAAAATTTCGGCATCCTTATCTGTGATATCACATCTCAACTTTGTTATCTCGGTCTGTAGTTCATCTATGCTTGGAGTAGACGCAATTGGTTCGGTGGCTCCTTGAACAGACTCAACAATAGGCTCTTTAGATGTCACTGCGGGGCCGGCAGCACCTCCCTTCTTCTTCTTCTTGTTCTTCTTCTTAGCTGCCGTTGTGGATGCAGCCGGTGTTGTGGTTTCCTGAATCGCGGTAGTTTGGCCGGGTGTTGTGGTGGTTTTTGGTTCCCGAGTTTCAGCTGCTTTGCTACCTTGCAGTCCCTCAAGCTCCCTGGTAAGCTCTTCAATTTTCTTAGCATCATTTGCTTTTGATGCCATCAGAGCTTGAATCTGTAAATTGAGCTCTACGCTAAGGGTTTCCTTGGTCTCCAATACATCGGATTTTGATACTTGAGCCTCTTTAGTGGCTATCTTTTGTGCAGCATATTCCTTTTCAAGAGCGCTGATCTTATCATCTGCTTCCTGGGTGTGTTTGGTGAGCATATTCTTAAGTGTCACAATCTCAGCCTCCGTAGCATGGAGCTTATCCTTCAAAGCTTTAAGCTCCTCTGTTTGCTCAGAAACCTTTTCCTGAAACGAGTGGCTAGCCGCTGCTGCTTCTTTTGATTCGTTCAGTTCACGAGTAGCTACTTCTAGGCTTTCGACCAAGCCGGCACTGGATTCTTGCGCCACTGAGAGGTCAGCCTCGAGGGTAGATACCTTTGTCTTCAGTCCTTCCACCTCGGCAATTTTCTGCCTCACCTCAGCCTGGAGCTTTGGCATCTCATCATCATAGGAAAAGAACTCCTCAGATACGTCCTTGTTATCGGTTGTCATCTGCGCCTTTTGCTTCGGTGAGAAAATACCGACTACAGATGATAGAGGAGATTTTACAGAAACTGATGGCGTCTCAATATTTGAAGCATCCGTCTTCTCTGCATTTTCTATGCTGGACCCTTCAGTTGTAGCAGTGCGTTGTGACACCATTTCCTCTTTCTCCTTCTCTGATTCCTCATATTTCTTCTTATACTCGTCCCGTTCGCCCGACACCCTTTTCAGCTCATCCATCACCATATCCCCTTTTAAATTCAACTGCGTCAAGTATTCAACTAAGGCAGGGGGATCACCAATTGAGCTGATTGGGGTATTTTCTCTAAGAACCTTTTCAAAGGGCTCGATAGAAACCGCACGTCCGTGGGCAATGCGATAGGATCGTAGCAGCTCTTTGTATTTTGATTCCAGTAATTCAAGTTTCCTCAGTTTCTGCCGTACATCTAGTGGGAGTGTCATCGAATCGACTGTCTTGTTTTCTGGAGTTACAGGCCCTGCAGCTTTTGCTTTCCCTTTTTCTGCTCCATTGGACGGATTGGGTGGTTGAATCCCACTCCCCTGGCCTGATTTCTCATCCATTGCTTCTATGAGTTCTGATGTTAGTTCAGCATGTTAGACAGTAGCCCAAGACTGCTTACCGTTTGCAGGTGTTCCAACTCTAGACGGCTCCGCTGAATCTTCCTCTATAACAAAAGCGTTCTCGAATTCTGAAGGATCTGGACCTTGTGCAGGCGCATTGTCTTGTGGCTTCGGTTTTCGTTGCCGTGTCGCAGGGGATTCTGTTCTAGAAGGGTTTGCGGTGGTTGAGTTTGATCTGCTAATAGACTGCCCTGGAGTCTTTTGGCGTGCTTGTTCGTCTGCAATCTGCTTCTCCACGATGCCTTTAAGCCGCTTTAGAAAGTGTTAGTTCAATAAATGTGGACGAGGCTGGCAACTGCATGTTTGTTTACCTGGATGCCCTGGAACATTTTCCCCGAGGTTGCAACACACGCAACTGGATCCTTATTTTATTGACGCTAGGCCAGTGAAGGTAATTTAAACATTCCTGTGATGTACCAGGTTTTGTGAAAAAGTGAACAATCTGGCCAGCTTGCTACATACCATCTCTTTCCAGAGCTTAGATGTCTTCGGGGAATTTGTACGGTGGCCGAACTTTGTTTTGCGGCTGACGTCTGTTGCCCCAGGCTGGCTCTTCACATAATCCCCCTGGTGGTCACAGATGCAACCCGCACATCTACGAACAGACGATGAGAAATTGAAAATTGATAAGGGACAGCAATCATGGTCTCATTATGGCCTTGGAAGGTGAGCATTTTCTTCAACCCTGTCGATAAAATATTTTCTAACTTTTCAAGGGAGACGATACTTCCCCAGCCTCATTTGAGAAGGCTCTCTCTGCATTAGCAGTCAAGATATCGAAATCCCAGGCTCAACTTGATACTCTTCACCAGCGTGGCCGGCGAGCGAAGGCGCTATGGACTCTTTATAGCAGCTTTGCATACTTGCTGTGCTTCATAATACTTTTTCTTGTTGTGGGTTGGAAGAACTGGACCGCATTGGAATATACTGCCGTGTCTGGAAGTCCCCTCGTGTACGGAGTGTCTGTGTAGATTTCCTTGGACTGCAACTAACATCATGGCAGAATCTGGGTTATTCGAACGTGTATCACATCATATTATACCTTCCGAATTGACACAGTTAGCCAACGTCTCGAAGCACAACAAAAAGAACGAACAAAAACCATTGACAAGCTGAAGGCGGCAACGAAGTATAACTCTACCCAGGAGCTACTAGAAAAATACGGTGGAGCTGCGCCAAAACCTAAACCCAAGAAAGAAAACACTGGGGTGCCTAAAGCAGCCAAAAATTCCCAAAAATTGCAACAGGGAAGAATTAGTATAGGACCTCCCGCCACAGCGAACATCAACAGGCCTGGACACACTCCTAGTCATCCATCTACTCCACAGCCATTGCCTCCTCCCCCAAAGGTACCCACTTACAAAACTCCTTTACCCGCAAGCCCTGTTGGTCCAGTGGGACAAGCTGAGTTTGCTCCAAACGCTTTCTCTGCTCCTCCTCAGTATGCGAATACTAGTGAAGTTAACATGGATGGGAACTGGTATGATCGGGTCCTAGACCTTCTATTGGGAGAGGATGAGACATCGCCACGGAACCGGATAGCGTTGATTTGCCATAATTGCAGATTGATCAATGGCCAAGCTCCACCAGGGACCAAAAGCCTTATGGATCTTGGGAAATGGCGGTGTTTCGGCTGCGGTTCTATGAATGGGGAAGAAGATGAGGCTGCTCAGGCAGTCAAAGAAATGAAGGAGAAGATTGCAGACCGAGCTGCAACCCCTGTGACCGCGTCTGAACCCGAGCCCGAGCCTGAGCCCCAAGATGTGGAGGACGAGAAATCTGGTACTAGTGGAGATTCCAAGGACGAAATGGAAATTATGGAAAACGTTGGTGATGATTCAGCAGAAGACCTGGTTGAAGTCAAACCCCGTCGTGGTAGAAGTAGCCGTAAGAAAGTATAGTAGCTTCCCAATAACAAACTCGCTACTTATCTTATTAGCCTCTTAGGGCTCCCCTCATTCTAAGTGACACTCATTTTTTGGATTGCTGATTTGGCCGCCGTGATATAGGCGTGTTGCCCAAATCTTTGTCTCGTTGAATGACGCTCATTGTTTCATAGAATACCAGGTAATCTGTTTCTTGGCCGATTCGGAGCATATTTATCGCCTCAACGTGCAGTAAATAACATGAGGCATTTATTGTGTTAAGCTATAGTATTGTGAGACAATTGCATTTTATCTCATGCAGTCAGCGATTTCAGACTTAGTAGTTGTTCATGGTTGGCATTGCTGCTTCATGAAGATAGTTGTTCATATGTTCATTCCAGGTAAGCACTTCGACCTGCATGATTCAATAGTATTGTTATATTTTGGCCATGTGATTTGGCGATTGTTATCTTTCTTGGGCGGTGGGCATTTCTTAGATTGCAGTGATGGTTGTGACTATTGCTTCAAAAAGGGTGGCCATAATCTTGATCTACAAATATTCTCAGCATTAATCTGACATGTTGGATCAAGATCTGTTTCCAGCTTCCTCCGACCGCTAGGAACACTTTGTATGAACAGAACCGCTGCATTTATTTTTACTTCCTATTGACCGTCCTGTACTTCCCGAGCTTGATGGGTAGACTCTAAATCAAATTAGCGTTACCGTCCTCTCCCCACTTCCCAAAGAAGCTCTAATAAAACTTACCAAATTTACCATACAGTCTGAAGTTCTCAGCCCTTCGCTCCCTGTCCACCTTCTCCAACTCCAACTGCTTATTTTGATACCTCTTTGCCGCCTCTAGTGCTTCCTTCGAAGGTCCAACTGGTCTGCCGGCTGTGTACATAATGTTCGTACCACCGTTACGAAATATATCATTAGAATCCACATCCACGAAACCCCTACTTCATCCATGGCTGTTAATTTCGATTTCTCGTTTAATGACTATTAAGAAGGAATAGAAAGAGGACCGCGATAAGAAAGAGAGTAGTATGTACTGACTTTTTCTCATCATAGACTTGCTGAGGGAGGATCGAAACATCTTCTACAGCAGCAGACTCAACAGACTGGGTCAGAGTAACATGGTCTTGTTCTGTAGCTTCTTGTTCTTCTGATACAACCTTTGAATTGTGGAGTTTTCTATCTTCCTTGGTCTTTTCATTGCCTGCGTGGCTCATGGTTCTGTTGTACTGTCAGTCAACTACCAATAAGTTCTCATGGCTGAAGTTAATTTACTTGGCGTGTTGTATTCTATTCCGCAGAGAGAGAGAGAGAGAGAGAGAGGTTGGCGGTAAAAGAAAAGGCAATCGCATGAAATAAATATGGATGGATTCTATGGGTGCTGTTTTTGGATGTGGGATTTTTATGTGCTGAGTGCTGAGTGCAGATGCTTTGTTCTTGGAGGTGAAATTTAGAGAAGGGGGCGCTAGGTAGATGGAGTTTGACAAAAATGGAAGTCATTGTTCTCGGAGCATCTAGCCTATCGTGGTTTGTTCGGTATCCGTTGTATATGAATCATTGTGCTGGGTTCTGGTTGAATGAATGGATCAAGGAGGCACTCAATTAAATATGTTTTTAGAGGAATAAACAAAGAGCAGGAGGATTAATTTGATATCAAATTACTAAGCAAGTGACCAGTCACTCAGCAAAAGGATTTCTTAGCTTGCAAGTTATATAAGTCAAATCCAATGGTTATCTGTTACTTGTGCTACATCTCGCTTCTCAGAGAAGCTTCTACTATGAGTTCATGTAGAGAAAGAAGACTGAGATTTCTATCAGTTCCTTCACGCAGCAGCAGGAGCTCTAGAATGTACATTTATTATATAGTCAAAACTCGAAAAAAAAAATTGCCGTGATTTTAATTCCCAATACAGAGCTTGTACTACTTTCTCTACGGTATCGCCAGAGAGTAAGGAGCAAATTGAGTTCAGGTTCGTTCACAAAGATATCCCACACGTATGATAGTGCGCGTACTGCTAGAAATTTTAAGCATGTGCGCAGTATCATTTTATTTTATAAAGTATGGTATACCGCATCTTATGGCATCTATAAATACCTAATTTACAGTACCTCGAGTGACTAGGACACTCACTGTATGTTGTTGGTGTACTGTTTCTGTACTTTCTCCACTTTCCTAGGTGGGGGTGGAGACCGGGAGATCGTCCCAATGATATTGCCAAGGCCCTCGCTTAAGCAAAGTCTGAATACGCGGTACGAAATACGTTATGCGGACGACCTTGTGGTTACATGCATATTCATCCAGCTACATGGGCGTAATCAGTACGCCCCGCAAGCCATTCCACTATTTGGACTCATCGGAGATCCCATACAGATTGATTCGAGTACCCCTGTGTAGCATCTGGTTGTTTGCTTCTAATTGGCGCTCAGACCGAAGATTCGCTTGAACAACCGTGAGTAAGCCCACATCGAGCAGTCCACTTACTGGTATTGCCTTTT
>Ga0247734_1001621_pt1 | contig 16736 bp, 13 predicted proteins | sample UWRJL103311B2_FD_180933 | JGI IMG/M metagenome (GOLD analysis project Ga0247734, IMG submission 180933) | Plant litter microbial communities from Arlington Agricultural Research Station in Wisconsin, United States - UWRJ-L103-311B-2 | ecosystem: Environmental > Terrestrial > Plant litter >... | reverse complement strand
CACCCATTTCACTTCTATTGCACCCATTGCACCCATTGCACCATATTGCACCTCATTGCACCTCATTGCACTTCTATTGCACCCATTGCACCCTATTGCACCTCATTGCACTTCTATTGCACCCATTTCACTTCTATTGCACCCATTTCACCCATTGCACCATATTGCACCTCATTGCACCTCATTGCACTTCTATTGTACCCATTTCACCCCATTACACCCCATTTCACCCCATTACACCCCATTTCACTTCTATTGCACTTATTGCACTTCTATTGTATCTATTGCACCCATTGCACTTCTATTGCACCTATTGCACTTCCATTTCACCCTATTTCACTTCCATTGCACCCATTTCACCCTATTATGTATCTGTTAGAGGTTTAAGACGGAGGACTTGAAGCTTCTAGCTTACGAGAAGCAGGTAAAAAAGAGATAGAAGAATACTTAAAAGATGTGGAGTAATTGTGGAGTGGAGGCACCCATGTAAGATGTGGAGTAATAGTGGAGGCACCCATGTGAGATGTGGAGGTGCTATATGGCCGGCAGAACTGTGAGGGTCAACAGAAATGTGAGGGGCAGCAGAACTGTGAGGGTCAACAGAAATGTGAGGGGCAGCAGAAATGTGAGGGCCAGCAAAAAATTTATATTATTAGAAGAATATATAAGAATATATTAACAGCATACAGTATGATGTTTAGACACGTTCACAATACCTACGAAAGAAATTAAAGAATACTAAGAAAGCAGTAACTATGGCCGCGGTAACATTACCTGTTTAACAACTTTTTCTTTTACTAACAGAGACGTAGACTGATTTAACCCGTGAAATTTTGCATAAGGCGATGGAGGACACAGTTCAAATTCAGACCCAGGATCCAACTCCTCCAGGTCCTAGTCATAATCCAGCCCCATCGACACCACAGGAACGTCACAACTCCTCTCTCAAGCAGCGGCTCACGCTCGTGAAGCCTATCGACTTTGATGATGAAGAAAGCCACCGGGAAACCTTTTTGAAAACGCACCCTGGTTATATGGATACTGATTCAGATTGTTGGAAGAAGGTGAGAGCTATACAAGCTACTTATCAGATGACCGATAAAGAGTGTTGGAAGCAGGTGACGGCTCTTCGTACTACTTCTCAATTGACGGATGAAGAATGTTGGTGGCAGGTGAAGACTGCCCATGCTGCTTCTCAAGTGACCGATCTAGAGTGCTGGGAGCAGGTGACGGCTACCGACGCTGTTTTACAGATTAACAGCAACAATTGGGAGGTTCGTGCTCGTACTGCAGCAAAGGCGCTAGAAATTGAAAAACAAAAGTATGAACGGGTGAAACAGGCCAGCCGACAACTACAAGCTCAAATGAACGGGTATGGAAATAGTATTTTGCGTGCCAGAGAGCAGATTCAAGGCACAACAAACACGAACATAGCTTTAACACAGGAGATCCTAAGGCTTAGGTGTACTGTTGAAACTCTTAATGGCGTTCTTCGAATGATTTGTGATCATTCTACCTGTGGTAATGGGGATGATGGAATAAAAGCTGAATGATACACGACTAGTGTCACGAGACAGCAGTTCAGTACTGCTCCTTTCCTATAACTAGTCCTCTAGCAAGACGCCCGTTAATAAAATATTTTATCTTTCTTTTAACAGCTTTGTTATAAGAACTTTCGGATCATTCCTTTAATTTCCCCCTTACAACTTACAGGATTATCTGAGAGCTCGAGGGTAGAAGTAGCTACTGCTAGCTAAGGCACAAAATATATTGTTCTTGAAGTTCCAGTGTACGAGCTGGTGATCTTCAGACCCCTTTCTCCTATAAACAGCACCTTAAAAGTATCGGCATTCTTCGATATCTTGGGCCTCGTCTTAGGCCAATCGTATCCATACGTGTTCCTATGACTATCGCATATTAGGCTTGAGTCTCGAAACGCCGAAGTTCATCTTTATCTTCCACAGAGACAATGTTAGCTACAGGCATGTAAAAGACGAATCAAACTACATCTGCCGATGGTGTAGTTCATTCGAAACTCTATGTGGGGTTCTATCTTGTCAGCTGATAATTCCACGTTTTAGAAATTTGAAACTCACATAGAAGGTGGTTGCGTTTGCGATATTTGCGGTCTCAACCAGTGGTAGAACTCTCATTTTGGACAGAAGATATATAATGAACTGCTATTACAGTGTCGCTCGAATTAGTTATTCACACATTTGGTCTGATGGCAAAGACGAACCTACTTATCTGTATATTATTGCTACTTGATGCCTTCCAAATTTGCCGTGTTTTCTGTGCCTGACTAGCTAGTGTCTATTTAGGACTTATTGTGCAGGATGAATCGACTACTTAGCTCCACATATATCGAATATGCCTCACCAGAGACGCTGGCTGGTGTTCATTCTTTGCTTAAATCTTTATCCGTCCTAGTTCAGTGTTATCGCTGTGCATAGTAGACGGTGGCTATGGGCTATGGGCAAATGCCCTGCTTTCAAAATCCTTTGGACAAAGATAAAGTGTAGGTTTATTGTATTAGGAAGTTTGGTCAGAGAACGCTGCGTGATGGCTTAGCGGCAGACGTGCATACAGGCCATGTATGCTTCTATGACCAAGTTAGTTAGTGCTTTCTTCTTATCCTATACGTGATTATTCGAAGCTGCTCTGACAAGAGGCTGAGCGAATGGGATCAATATTAAGGCACACTATACATGTCAATATTGGTCATATGATAAGATTTTATACGGAGAGAGACAAGTTATGCACAAAATGTAAGATAGTACTAATATTGAATCCTGCTTAATTGGCCAGCCAAGCACCATGCACCTTGAGAGCTAATATTGAAGCTCAGAAATTTCTCCAAAAATAGAACACGACCTGAGGTCTTAAGAACCACTTTTACACTGCCTTGAATCCTGTTTTCTATCGCGCATGATCGTCGATGCTGCAGTTATTATATGCTTTGAAACTTCACGCAGGCTATGCACTGTTTCGTCACGGAGTAGATCCGAGTGGATGATGTTGGGAAAGCCTAACTGAATCTCGTAGAAGGAAATAACAATCACGTCATAAAGGTACAAGTATGCCTTGGTAGCATGTGTCATAAGATAGAACCGAGTCAAGGTATGGCCAAAATATCCACCCTAATTTTCTTAGCGGTTTTAGCTGTTATGTATATTAAAGACTGCCATGTTCTAACTTAATCAGATCCAAGTTCCACCCAATCTCCTCTATCGTAAGCCACTCCACCTTGTAACCGCTCTGCCCGTCTATCTTGTATCCGCCGCCTGGCCATTTTATCATTTACCCGCTTAGATCTTTCACTTTGTAACCACTTAGAGAAACCAAATAGCCCCAGCCAAACTGTACGCACTAGCCCAAGAACGTTAACTGTAAATAGTATCTATATGTTATTGTTAAAACTCGTACGCTTAAAACAAAGAGAACTTACTCCAAACGCCAGATCTGAGTTCATATTGCGCCATAGCATAGCACAGTAAAGTGTAGAGGCACATACAAACCCTAAGAAGCTTACCCCAAGACCTAGTACAAAGCCGAGATATCGTAATAAATCCCCAGGCCTTCTCGTAGTCCAAATCACATACGAGAAGACCAAGGAGAGTTCTAGTGACTCGCCCGCAATTAACAACATATACAACTTATACATGTTAATGTGAAGATTTAAGACAACCAATCCGTAGGTAACTAATATAGTACATCCCAAACAGCAGACTGAGATACAGAGAACCCCCCAACGAATGTAGATCATCGGAGTAGTGTAAAAGCCTCCAATATATGGCAACATGTTTCTGAGGAAGTCGGCCTGGCACAACTTTTAGCGTTCTTCTTTAAAAACAAAACAAATATACGTACTTGCGTGGCTAGAAGCACCCTTGCAAACCAAGTAGCTAATACTTCAACCAACTGTCTATTCCAGAAGATTGAATAAAACAGTAAAGCATGGCTCAGCCCAAGATAGGCTAAGCACACTACTACTGAAATAAGATTAAAGACAATTCTCTTCCAGCGAGGTACTAATGGGATCTTTGGTGATATATATATGTTAATCGAGACGCAAATCGTACTTAGTATAGATAGGTATACAGCTACCGCAGATACCGCGATAAAGAGAATTCGAGCCATAGCTTAGATCAAATATGAGGAAGAGGTAGAAAGATAAGTTAAAAGGAGAGAGCAGAGGTAGAGGCAGAGATTTGACAGAGGACTTTATACTCTGGTTAATATTCATCCTCGCTATTACCAAAGGGGCAGTGTTATGATAAACACCCTTTTGACAAGTCCGTAGCCGACGCTAACGTCTAAATGACTTACTATCTGCAGTTCTTTTAACCTATTTAGTCTGCGTTCATAGAACTAACAGGTTCTATGTTACCCAGCAAGTTACTAGCCAGCATTACAGGAGTCTCTGTTAGTCACTGGCAGACCTAGTCCGAGTAAGGTTCTTTTATCAAAGCATGCTTGTTCTATTTATTACCATCAACCAAGAGAATCTTTTACTATTGTCCAGCTGGGCATAAATTCGGTATGGGTGTTAAATAGAGCAGCGCTATTAGCTGCGTGGTTGTGTGAACATCACGTGATAATACCCCTGAGGCGTCTCGCTTATCATAATAACAATATACTCGGGAGCTGTCCTGATATAAATTGTTGCTAAGTTAACCTCGCCTAATAATCCTTCTTCTTGCCTTAGTATGCGCTTTATTAGTTTTGCTATTTGCTTAAAAGTTGGCTGAGTGGGACGTGTGGCAATTCGACATTACGTACTTGTTTAATATCTAATCAGAAGCACATATGCCTAAACTAATATATGTAGAGTGGGCCAGTTGGACTGACTGTAATCGGAAACATCACCGGTTCTATTTCCTGTATGGCTTGATATTCTTCTAATTAAGCTAGGATGTTCAATTAAAGAAAGCCTTATCCCGATTAGCTACAGGTTCGGCTTACGTTTTCCTAATATAGTAGTTACAAGCTTGCCAACTTCATCTTTGCACATATTCAAGGGTAACGTAGCATTAGTTTAGGTCCTAAAACAGTTTAATCAGACCTGCGCCACGTCAGCCGCTAATCAGACTAGTCGTGCAGATGCGCTAAAGTTTGAGGCTGCATAAGGGACAGAAATTCCATAGCCTAGGAAGTAGCGGGGCTTGTCACATTCAGCTCCACTCTTTGCAGAGGGCCCTCAAGTATAAAATGCAGATATTTCCCAGCGATATCTTGTTTTAGCATCCTTCCTCGTTTCTATTATTACAAGCAATAAGTATCATGTCTTTACCACATCATCCACAGGAGAGAAATATCCCTCCTATCCTTGGATCTCCATTCATGGTCAGTTTATAATACTCTATGATATATCTGAACTAACTCCATGAAGAGGAGCAATGCAACGATCGCGAACAAAACAGCAGAGGAAATCGTAGGCATCTCGTCCGCCGTAGCGTAAACTTACCACAGTTAGTTATTAAGCAAAGCATAGCAAGGCTAATATCTATCTAGCGTGGCATGTTCTGAACTGGCCGAAGGACGAGTACGTAACTTGAGACAATCCTTTGTCAAAATTGAATTGACAAGGTCCAGGATTATCTATCTCACATTAACGAAGACACTAGGATTGGGTCTATTCGAGGTAAGTATGCAGATCTAGGCTGTTTATAACCACTGATTCTTCAGCCGCGAAAACAATGTTCTTTAAAGCGCTCCATGAAGGATCCAATTGCTATTTGGTCCTTAACAAGCAAACTCTTGAATTACTTTACCTTGCAATGGAAGGTGGCCTTCGTAAGCTGACCTTTATGTCACACTTTGTCAGGATACTAAACTTATGTCTCGTTATAGAGTTTATCACGCAAGAAAAAGCATTCAATGTTGAAATGCAAAGTATGTTAATATTCTGCCACCTAGATGAGTGTCCGAGGTATTAATAAGCATCTACTACAGAACAAGTAGCTTCGGAAAGTCTAAAGCTTCGCAACTCTCAATGTATGTTCCCCTTCAGAGCGGATTTGAAGTACTGGCTAACTATTATCCTAGACCGGATTTCTAGGCTCGAGTGTGACAACGCAGGTGCTACTAGTCATATTAAGAGTCTTTGGAACGATATCCGAGAGCTAAAGAGTAAGCTATCTTCGTTTTTTATATAATAGCTTCTTACTCAGGATAGTCAAACGGAAGGGCCTTGAGATGCAACTCATCGAGCTTGAAAATGCACACCAACTTTTAATCCTTGAGAATATACGCTTAAAAAGTAATTCGAGATCTACGGTCGGGGAGGATTTTGAAAACATCCAGGAATTAGATAATAAAAAGGAGCAAAGGCAGAAAAGGAGAAGACGTAGCAAGAGTTCGGAGATGGTTAGAGACACAGATGGATCTGACCTAGAAGATGGACATAGAAAGAAGCTCCGAAAGGAGCCTGTGACGATGCAGTAAGGGTCAAATAGAGCATAGTTTAGGCGTTAGAAATTCCAACAGATTTTGGTCATGTATTGATATGTAGTTTTGATTACTGGTATAACGCATAGTATAGGTAGTTATATTTAATTGCTGCGTGGCTGCAAAATTGTATATAAGTTATAACATTTCTTGCCAAGCTTACTATAATAGTGACATCTGTTATATTCTACTTTATTATCAGGCCGCTATTAAAATTTGACAGATATTGATTTTATTCTAAAATAGGTCAAAGCTAATAATTGTAATGTATGGCCCCTAAACACCGCAAAATACGAACGTTCCACGACGACTAAAGAGGACAACGACTTCGACGAAGATAATACCGAGAAACTTGGGCCAAACAACAGACTCGGAGACATCAAGAAGGCAAAAACATTTGTGCGTAGAAGCCGTGAGTTGTTGGGAATCTCCAGGTTGGCCCACACCTTCAATATACACAATCTAGTACCCAAGAGAAAGGTGAAAAGAGAAGAGTTGCTCCTCTTGAAATTTGGGTCAGTAGAACATTAATAGTCAAATGCACAGGGGTTGTTAGGAGGTCAGGTCATCGATTCGGCACTTTTTAGTAACGTCAAAAAGGCGATACCTATATCTACAAGGCTGCGAATTGGCATCGTGCCCGTCACCAGAAATGGCAAGCGGCGGAGCTCGGCGCAAAGGATAACTCACCTATTCCAGGTCCAAACACAAGGTTGAGGGTGTTAACAACGACAAAGTTATTAATAGCCCCAAATTTTCAAGAGAATCTAATTGAGCGCTCATGTCATAGTACGAGAAACAGTGGTATGAGTTCTGTTAAATAGATCCAGAAAAATTAGATACAGCTTACGAGTTGAGGTTCCTAAAGGTTTAGAATCTGAAGGATACATCGTGAAAGCTTCGGAATTACGGAGGAGCTGTAATATCTGAATACGAACTTTCATCGTATTCTGACTCACGCTCTGTCCTTGCTTCTTTTTGTGTATAAGCGAGTCTCTCGTTGGCTCTATTAGAGGGTCTCCTTTTGTCGGTCTTTGCCAATGTGTTATACATTGTACTTATTTTTTTCATATTAGATGTTGTCACATAGGATGAAGGTATATTCGAGAAGGGGCGAGCGAAGTCAGTACACGGGATCAAGGTATAAAGACGCTTGTATTAGAAGTTAACAAGAGAACTAGCTATGTAGAAGGTGGCAGCATTTGCGAAGAGAAATGTGGTGGTCGCCTGAGGCGCGGAATCAGTATTCCAATTGTACAGTAATCTACAAAATTGGAACCAAAACCTCTAAGCCACTATATAGAATCTATATAACACGTATTCAACTCACTTTGAGGGAGACCATTCAGCTGTAACCTTCTCATCTTGGGCTCCCCAAGCAAGCAAATACTTCTTTAGCTCAATTAATTCATCTTTTCTCCTCTTAGCTGATATCATTTTTGCTTCATTCTCTTTGAGCAGCAAAATTTCCCTTTCCTTTATCGCATCGATTTCATTGTCTCCGTCCTTGATCATCCTCTCAATCTTTGTTACTGATTCACTCATCCACTGAATTTCATTAGTAAGATGCTTCCAAGGTGAAGTCTTCCGCTTTGGTCGTTGACGGTTTGGTGTGTTAGCTTGAATAGACATATCTGCTGGTAAAACCGTGAGTTCAAGAACCTTATAAAGATAGTTCATATCTTACCAGATTTTGAAGTAGACACGAAATCCCTCTTATTGTCAGCACCATCAGAGCGCTTTCGTTTCTTGGGTAACTTGGCCGAATCAGACTTTGGACTAATCTGATCTTTCCGAACTACACTGCTTGACGGTAACGACCCGGACATCTCTATGCCCTTGGTTATGCTAAGTCCAAGGCCATGATACTTTGCAGGTTGGTGCGGTATATGTAACTTGACTTCTACATCTAGCTCATCGTCGGTAGTCAAGTCAATCACTAGGCATTCTGGGCTAGAATTGGGCGTCTCTTGAGAGGTATAGGAAACGGCCGGTATAGAGTAAGAGTTCTCGTTTGCCGGAGCTACACCGTGCTTAATTTCATGATCGCTGTCTAATTTCTCTGGTTTAACGACCAGTTTTGGCAGATACTGCGATGAAGTTGGGGCATCCACAGGCTCCTGTTCGTCTTTAATTCTGAATCCAGTATTGCGACTGTCAACTGGCTGGCTATTTGAGACCGTGGTCAGATTTCCTTCCGCTTCCCACTTCGTAAGTAACTTAGCCACTCGTGTCTTGATATGAAATTCTTCGTCTCTTGGGATCTTTTCCAGACGATTGATGTTTCTAAGAAGCTTGGAAATTCTCGTGGCCCGTAGGACACTCGGCGAAAGGTTTCCAAGACTTTCCAAGCTACTCAAGCACGTAGACATGGCTTCCATTTCCTTTGCTATTAGCTGCCTATCCGTAGGCAAAAGCCCAAGTTGCAGATTCCTCCGCAAAAGCCGGAGTAGGTCCTTGCATGATGTTAGCTTATTGGTACCATATTTAGTTTAATTGCCCAATCATACTTGTGGCTCTTGCTCTGATTCGGCCTCTGGGTTTGATTCAATTTCACCTCTCACATCATGGCTTCCTGAGCCTGATTGGACTACTGGTTCCGGACTCGAGTTCATGGAGCAAACTTGTGAGGTTTGGGCGTCGGAAATACAAGAATGAGATGAGTTGCTCCTTTTTTGCCCGATTACCTTGGTAAGTGAAGTCTGTGTTTCTTCTGCCGTGAGCTGGATTTCTGATACCAGCTCTTTAATGTTGCAGAATACACCAAACTCAAAAGGGTCTGGTAGGTCATGAAAGTTCTGCTGTGCGGTTGCTGGATCCAAGATGTGCATTTGTAAATGCGGAGCTGGTAATGATACCATCTTTGCCTGGATTTTGGTCATCGTTATGTTTAGGGTTTCAGGTGAGGAATCGCGTTGTTGATAGACGTTAAATCAGTTAAGAGGTAATTCTAAAATAAAAGAATAGTGCTGAACAAATTCTTAGACCTGGGACAGCCGGCTTCTTATACTTCTCTACTTAAAAGGTCGACCCACTATCGAAGCGAACGTCGCCGTCATGCTCGGCTTTTTCTGAGGGAGTGTTATCCTTGATATACCTCATGCATAAACAATCGTCAACGGCAAGGCAGACCGTCGAAAAAAGCTCTGGATGACCCAATCACAAGCACAAGTCGAGACAAGTCTCCCCCTTTGTGGGACCAGAAGTGTGCTAGTATTGTGATGCGTCGTCTTGGAGGCTATGGCGGTGACTTGATTCGGAGATAGTAACTATTCTTCTCCTTCGGACATGGAAGAGTCAGCTGCAGATGCATTTGCCCTATTAGCTGAACAACCATATACGAGGCAATAACGAAGAGAACCGCCCTCCACTGATAAGGACCGTATCATATGACCCCTTAAAGACCTCCCACAAGCTCAAGCTCCCTTGGAATACGAAAAGGATTTCAAGCTATCGCTGGGAAACTATGAAGTGGAACACCTTTCAACTTCATAATTGGTCAATTCTCTGTGATAGAGACACAGTCTTGATGGGGCCATGAACTCCAGCGTATATTGCAACCTGGGATATCCGTGATCTACATCAAACTGATCACTTTATCGCAGGCGAAGAGTACGCAATCTGGGCATGAAGATGCGGTACAAGTGGATATAGAGAATAAAAGTTGAAGAGGATTCATGACTTAGATAGTATTATATTACCACTTAGCCACAGTTTCTATGACCCTACTTACAAGGACTGCTATACCAATGCAAACCTATCATGGTCGCGCTAACTTAAGCCGACCCATGATTTATTAAATAAGTAAACATGCCAAATGGTCTACTTCTCACGTGCTTACGTGACTCTAAATAGGAAAACTTAAGGTCGAAGGTTGATCTTGTGGACTGTCGCGACGTGATTCTTAAAATGCATTATCTCGTCAAAGAATAAGCCAGCCCCTCCAGGAGAGCACTGAGGATCTCGACAGACCGGCTTCTCGCCAGGCAAGAGCTTGCTCAAGTGCAGACGCTCAACATGGGTCATCATATGTGACACGCGGGAAAACTCGCGTCTCCGATCTTTCTCCGGCAGCCGTGCGTCCCAGAAGCATATAATACATTGAGACTTCTTGCAGATAAGGAGAAGCGGGTCAGGCTGTGGCACGGGAGGTGGCGCAAGAGAAGGATACTCCTGCTGGATCGGATCTTTGTATTTAGCTGAAGGCCGTCGCGGCTGGCGGGTCTGACACTCTCGTCGGGAGGCGAGCGCAACAAAGAGGGTGACTGCGGTAACCTTGCGCGAGACGATCTCCTGCGAGGTCAAGTCCCTCGAGAAATCGCCAAGGACCACCTGTAGTTGGTTCCGTTCCTCGAGCGCATGTTGGACCATGGGTTCGTCACCGGGCTCCTTAATCGCGGTCTGGTCAAGCGACATTTTCATCATCTCATTGTGAACACGATAGAAATAATCCTTCCTGTAGGCCGCGTTAAGCTCGTCTGTGAGGCTCTTCTTGGCATTCTTTAGCCGCTGCTGGAAGTGCTTGTGCTCTTGTATCTTCTCCTCCGGTGCGCGGTTGATGAACCTATGCGTCGCCTTGATCTCACTGCGGAGCTCGCTTAATTCTTGCCCGAGGCTTGTAATCTCGGGGTCCGCGGTCAAGAGCTGATGCAACAACGCCGAAGGCACACCCGAAGGAGCTCCCGGGTGGCAGCGAAGGCTCATGTGGGCAAACGCTCGCGTGAGACCTTCCTCGGAGACGTCACTCTCGAGGTAGGCGTCTTGTGAATTAAAATAGACACGCTCGTTCAGATACGAACCGTTGAAGACCCCAGCCCCAGGGGTGTGGCGCGCGATTTGATCGCGCACAGCGTCGGAAGCATTGCCTAAAGACTGCCCTTAGCCACAAGAAAGGCACCAGGAGGACGGAAGGTACATACCATTAGCCCCGTTAATCAGTGCCCGGCGGAAACAATACGAGGTCAAGATTTCTTCTAAGCCTGCATCTCTCCCACACCGCCCGAGGAGGAAGTTATATGTCGAGTAGGTCATGGGCTCCGTCTTCGACTTCACCCACTCACCCCCCTCAAGCACAGATTGCCGGAAGAGAGGGCGCTTAAGCCATTCCGGCTTCCAGTTTACACGCATTGCTCTCTTGCCGAGGCGCCGAAGGTCTGTTGTAAAAAATGGCTGGGCGGACGTGTAGCCATCAACCAGCACTGCGTCATCCCGGATAACGCGAACTAAGACATGGCTGATAGGACACAAGATCGGGAGAGCGTTCTCACGAAACAAGAAGATAGTCCTATAAAGGCAGGGTTAGTTAGGACGGTGGATCAGAGGAGGCATGCACACGGTTTAGGCTTCTTGTCTGCGCCTTTATGGTTCCTGAGGAAGACCTCCATGGCTAGTAGGTCCCTCTCTCCCGGCTTCGGATTCTGGACGATCCAGAGGCAGATGTCCTCGTAACAAATTGCCTTCGTTTTCCGTACTTCCTCTTTGAACTCGGCCGGCGCCGTAACGTCCACGCTCCGTACGACCGGGTCGCTCACTTCATCGGCCTCCATGAGATAGCTCTCCATCTCATCATCCGTCATAAACCTGTCCCTGTCGCTGCTATATCTGCTATTCACACCATCGCAGCTGCCTGTCCGCTCCTCGGTAGCGCTTTCGGTGTCGCTCTCATCTTCACTGTCAAAGAGGTACCCAGAGGCGTCGGAGAGGTTCGTGTAGTCATCGAAAAGATCCTCGTCGGGGATCTCATCGCCTGCATCACTATCATCTTCGTAGTTAGAACAGTCGCCGTCGGCCTGGTTAAGATAGATGGACGGTTGAGGGTGCTCAAGTTTAGGGTTCTTTTCCTTTTCGCCAAGAGGATCTTGGCTAGCAGCATTCTTCGACCCGTGAACGAACTCGGCAGGTCGACCGCCTGTGTAGGCTTGGAAGAGCGTGACACAGGCAAAGTCTAGACGATCATCCTCCGTCCGGAAGATGGACTCATCACGGGCCCAATGGTGGGTTAAGATAAGGAGCAGTGTGTCCACCCCCGCCAATGGTTTGGGCTTCGGCATATTATCCAAGTCATAGTCGGTCGTAAGTTCACCGTTAATAAACTTTTCAGTGAGGTTAGCCGAATACCGAGAATAATAGAAGAGGGTATAGAAGCAGGAGTCTAAACTCACCTTGACGACTTCGTGGGAGTCATTCGCGTTAACAAAAAAGCCATTGACCCGACGGTAGAGCATCTTGAAATCTCGCCAGTACTGATTGACCGACTTCCTTTTCCCTCTCTTCCCCTTCTTTTGCTTTGGCACAATATACGTCTCACAGATCCAGTGCAAGAAGCCCATCATCTTTCCCTTGGTACACTGCTTAGCGCGGAGAGCTTTCCGCCAGGACCCCGGCTTTTTGCGTGTGCAATATCTGTCGCGTTGTTAGCCTGACTTCAGTCCTAGCCATCTGGTATCTCTGTTGACTAAGCATACCTGGTCCATTTTCGTCTGGTGTAGTATATACTAGCCTTTGTATTCATAGCATCGAGGGGTTGTATAAACGGTGTCTGGTCATACTCATCCTCCAGCTGTTGATAATCTCCTCCGTTGAGGACTTTTCTCTCTTTCAGTGCCTGTTGAGCTTCAGCCCGCCGTTTAAGAACATTCTGAAGCGTCTCGAGGGTATCTTTGACGGGAATTTGAATCGGAGCCATGGTCTCGTCGGGATGCTAGAGGTAGACCGGGTGGACAGCTCCCTTTCAGAGAACTGGACTGCTAGGCCCTAATGACAGTAAATTCACCTGCAAATGACGGATGTCAGTCAATGAACCAGACAATAAGGGGGGGCAGTAGGTATGCGTGCGAGTCCTAAGAGAAAGAGCGTTACTAACGGAGACAAAGGGTTGTAGAGCAGTAGGAGGCGTGGACGTAAAGGCGATAGGGACCGTGCTAAGAGCGAGAGAAAAAGGAGGAAGGGAGAGGAGGTTTCGAAGAGGATGCGGGGTCGATCGAGTACAATGCTTCGGCGTCGACGTAGCCGGACGATATAATGGTCGATCGAGTTTGTAAGTCGAAGGTCGTATGAAGAGCGTCGAGTTGCAGACGGGTGGTGGAGATGTGGATAGCGGCGAGGAGAGAATAAACTTCGAGGGTGCTTCGCAGAGGAGATCGTAGCAGGTGTCGAAGGGGCGGAAACTGCGAGACTTATGGAGCCGGGAGCGGCCGCAAGGCAGAGACAGATGAGGTCTGCCATGACTGATGGGGAGCCGATTCTGGCTCCTGGATTAAGGAGTTTGGGTGGTCAGGATAATCGAGAATAGTAATTATCAAATTTTGGGAGGGATGCGGTTTTCGGGAGGTCGTCGTGTTAAGCGAACCGAAGCACGTGCGCTGCGGGCAGAGCTTAACGAGCGGTCGAGGCTGCGTAAAACAGCGACCAAGCCAACCGAATTCGACAGCCCAAACCGCAGTACTTCGATATAAATTATTATAAAATGAAGTAGATATATATAAACTTATTCAAAGATATAAAGATTATTATATTCAAATTATTTAAGTTTAATTATTTTATAAAATTACTATTTTTTAAAAATTCTAATTTAGAAGAAAGGCTCTATATTTTATAAAAACTTGTAGCCCAGATTCTTTAAATAAAATATAAGGATCGTATATATATAGAAATAAGATAGATATATAAATACCTTTATAAGTATATCTTTATACTATAATTATAAAAATAGATAGCAATCTAAATTTCTAACTATCTAATTTGTAAAGTTATAAAATTTAGTTATTACAAATTATTAAAGATACTAATATTAATTAAAACTTCTCTCTAATAAATATTTACTATTTGTATAGATTTTATTATCTTATTTCCTTAGTTTATATAGAGATATAATATAATAGCAACTATTATAAATCCCTTTATAAAATTCGTTTTAGTTCTTATTAGCAAGGATATATTCTTAGCTAAAGACTAGGCGAAACATTTTTATAAAGAAGTTTATATATATTAAGAATTACTAAATAAGATTATTTTAAATAGAGACTTTAAATTTACTAGCGAGTTTTGGACAGAATTATATAAATAAGCTTATATCTCTCTAATGCTTATTATAATATGGCATTTTTAAGCAGATAGATAGTTAGAAATTATAAATAAAATACTAATTTACACTTTGTAATATATTATAGCTAAATAATATAATTAATTTAGATAGGAAGATTTAATTCCTTATATCATTTATATTATGAATATATCAATTAGCGCATTTATAAGCATAATATTATAAGAATTTAAATATAAATAAAAACTTTACTTTTCCTTATTATTCCAAACTCTAATATATAAGAAATTATCTAAATAAGGAATGCTGAACTATATTAAGAATTATAATATCTTAATAAATAAGGCGAGATCAGCCATAGTATTAATATAAGCCAAGATAAAGATTAATTATAATTCTGATTGAATAAAGTTATATTTATAAATAGGAGATATAATCTATATTAAGTTAGCAAAAGGCATAAATAAAGGCTATTACTTATTATATAATATAATTAAACTTTCCTTTATTAAATAAGAATTATATTTAATTATAAAAATAGTTTATTCTGGATTATTATTTAAAATTTAATTATTAGAATGATTATTAATTTATTTAATTATTTTAATTAAATACTTAAAGCCAGCCAAAATAGATCTTTACAAATAAATATTGCCTTTATTAAGGCTTATATAGAATAAAGATAATATAGAAAAGTATATAATAAATAAAATTTATATAAAGGAATAAAGATTGATTATAGGCTTTTAAATAAAACGCTTATATTATAAGATGTTATATTTAGGGTATATGGGCATAGAATAAATAAATGTGAAAGTTTTGCTATAAGATATTCCTAAATTTATAAAAAAGTTTAAGGACGATTTTAAAAAATCTTAGAATATAGAAGATTAATGTCTGAATATAATTATCTTATTATTTAAAAAAATTCTTGCTTTATATTATATAGCTATTGGACTTTGCCTTTTAAGTTTAGCTTTATTAAATTAGATGGAGTAAATAATTACGAACTTCTAGCGTTATTACATTTTTCTTTCTATAATCTATATTACCCTTATATTATAATCTCTTTTATAAATAATAATATTATAACTTATCTTTATATATTATTGCATCAATTGAGTAATTCTATATTTACAAATTTTATAGTATTCTAATAATTGATTTTATATTATAATAAATATCTATATCTTTAAAAAGGATAAGCATTTTATTAATAGCTTTTCTCCAGAAGATAGAGAGCTATTTAGCTATAATTTATTGCGCCAAGCATAGATAGTTATATATTTATTAATCGAGCCTTAGAATGGATTATTATAAAAGATAGACACATTTTTTATAAAACAAAATGTAGAATAAATCAAATAACTATTAAATAAGAAAAAGATTATGGCTTTAATGAAATTAATAGTTAATTCAAATATAGAAGATAATGGGCCCAAAAAAATACTATTTATAGAAAATTTAAGAATTATCTATAAGGCACAATTGAAATGGAATATTAATAAATGTTAGTATATTCTAGACATTTTGCTAGAGTAACATTTGTAGACTATTGCTAAAGCTAACAAAGAGCTAGTTAGCAAGAGATACGCGGAAGCATTCATAAACGTCTTAGTGACATTTAAGAAGGAAATGCATAAATAACAAATATGAGACAAAATTATAACTAAAGAAGAATGGATATTTATGGCAAATAAATTCAAGTTATAAATATAGAAGTTAATCCATATATCTAAGACTTTTGCAAATATTCACTATAATAATATATATTGTAACATTTCTAATTATTTATATATCGTATATAATCCAATAAACCCAAAGTAGGGAATTCGCTTTAATAAGATAAAAGATAGCAAAGTTAAAGATAAATATCAGACTCTTTTTATATAGCTAAATATAAATGAACTAATCAAATAATTTGTATCTATAAATCGCTATATTTATCTAGGCAAAAGAATTTTACCTATTTATATTAAACTTATAGATAAAGTATTAGAATATCTCTAAATGGCATAATATTTAAACAAACCTTTATATAAATAATATTATTTTAATATTGCCAGCAATAATAGACTATATCTAGATCATCTAAATATTAAAAGAAACTTTGCTTTTAAAGGATATATTATAAATTTTCCCTAAGGGGAAAATATAAATATAAATAATTATATTAAATTTATTAACTTTATAAATATAGTTTATATCTTGCAAGGAGAAATGGGCAATATATAAAGGGATTATA
>Ga0247734_1001619_pt1 | contig 16752 bp, 12 predicted proteins | sample UWRJL103311B2_FD_180933 | JGI IMG/M metagenome (GOLD analysis project Ga0247734, IMG submission 180933) | Plant litter microbial communities from Arlington Agricultural Research Station in Wisconsin, United States - UWRJ-L103-311B-2 | ecosystem: Environmental > Terrestrial > Plant litter >... | reverse complement strand
CGGGCTATTCAGCTCTTTTACCTGCAATTTGGAGCAATAAAAAGAAGGAGCATATTGTGGATATGGTGATAGATGACAGTAGGAGGCTACTCTACACTCTATCATCTGAATCTGCCATCCGTACATATCATATGGACACTCCAGCCACTCTGTCATTAATGATTGAGAAGAAGCGTGCAGAGTGCCTTAGAGATATCAGTCATATGACACCTCCTTCTGTCCTCCTCACAAATACCATGAAGCTCGTCTCCATAAGCCCTATTTCAGCGCAAGAAGGTTCGAAACTCCACCTCATGGCCTTGACCAGTACCGGCTGCAGACTGTTTCTTAGCGCTACACGAGGCTATGCATACATGGGTGCTCAGGGTGCTCCTCAAAGCATGCAGGTGCAGCACATCAAATTCCCTCCTCGCTCAGTCACAAATCCGCCTCAGTCGGGACAATCAGGACAACAAAATATTGGAGCAGCGGAACCTCCTATAGAAATATCCTCGCTTGCTCTTTCTTTGAGTAAGAAGGGTCTGCGATACGCACCAGGCCTGTTTCTTGATTTCGTGCAGAAGGCAGGCCGCGAAAACAGAGATGCACTTTTCCTATCTGCCCCTGATACTGCTCGGATAGCAGCTCAAGCACGAGAAATGACTGGACAAGCGTCAAGATACTACGAGCAAGGTTGTTGGATTGAGCTCAACAGTGTGGCTGAAGCAGTTGGTTTGGTGACAAAACCATTTGCTGCTTCAGATAAACCGCTTGGATTCGGCAACGAACTTGCAGTGCAATACGATGAACCCGCTGCAGAGATCGCTGTTTTAACGAATACCGGTATCCACATAATCCGTCGACGACGACTGGTAGACATATTTGCAGCAGCCGTTCGAACTGGTGGTGGTGAAGAGGGTTTTGAGAGTGAGGTGAAGAAGTTTATTCGACAGTATGGTAGAGGTGAAACTACTGCCACTGCACTCGCTGTAGCTTGTGGTCAAGGAAATGATGTATCGCCATCAACACCTTCGAAGGATTCTAGAGCTGCTAGAGTTAGCGATCCTGAAACTCTCGAACTTGCCCGCAAGTGTTTTGTCGAGTTTGGAGGACGACCTTCAGTTAACGATAATGGAGTTCCCGAAAGTCTTGCGCAGGCTATCGAGAATGTACGACCTTCCTCCCGGCACGAGGGCTTGGCGTTGTACATGGGGAGACTTGTCCGTTCATTATGGAAGGCGTCTGTCATTACCGTAACTCCCCTACCCACTGGCAATAGTGTCACAGTGGATTCGACCGTCAAGATCGAGAAGCTGAAGTCCGTTCAAGAAGACCTGATCAGACTCCAATCTTTCTTGCAGAAGAACCAGTCCTTTATCGAGGGCCTTGCTGGGCCAGACAGTCTCCAACGCGTTGCCAGCAAACAGGAAGAAGTAGCTCTCCAAGGCGAACACCAAGCTTTATACTCTCTCCAGAAATTGAATACCAGCATCATTGAAGGCATCTCCTTCGTGCAAATGCTGTTTGATGAGCGGGTTGATGAAATATGGTCAAACTTAGCTGATGGTGTTAAGCAAAACTTTACTGCCCTTACGTACGAGCTACTTTTCGCGAACGATCAAGGAAAAGATCTCGCCAAGGTCCTCGTAAAGGCAATCGTTAATCGAAACATTGCCAACGGATCAAATGTGGATACTGTTGCTGAGGCCCTCCGTAGACGTTGTGGCAGTTTCTGTAGTGCCGACGATGTCATCATCTTCAAGGCTCAAGAACAGCTCAAGAAAGCCTCAGAGGTTGGACCAAAAACAGATATGGGCCGCAATCTTCTTAATGAGAGTCTTCGCCTATTTTTACAGGTTGCGAACGCACTCACCTTTGAGAATTTGCATAGTGCAACTGAGCAGTTTTCTACACTGGATTTCTATGCTGGTGCTATTAGTCTAGCTCTCCTTGTTGCAAGCGAACACGATCGGGGTAATACCGCTCTAGCGTGGGTTAACGAAGGGATGCCCAACAACGACACGAGATCTGCAGTTTACTCATTCCGTAAGCAGTGCTACGATCTCGTACATCACGTTTTGGAGCTGGTCGAACAAGCTAGCAATCAACAACCGGAATACATCGATGGTAGACCGTCCCTCAGTGCTACAAAGCGTGCCGAAGCGAATGCTGTTGTGCATGATTCCGATGATGAGTTGTTCCACTACGATCTGTACGAATGGTATCTACAACAAGGTTGGACGGAGAAGTTACTTAGCACTGACTCCAGATTCGTGATTACATATTTGGCACGAGAAGCAAGAGACAATGTTGACCGCGCCGATCTACTTTGGAGATTCTATGTTTACCAGGGAGACTTTTTCGGTGCTGCAACAGTGCAGCACGAGCTAGCGCAAAGCAACTTTCAGATTCCTCTCTCTCGACGCATCGAATATCTCAGCAGAGCCAAGGCGAATGCCAATACACAGAATGGTGGCATCGGAAGACAAGCGAAGCAGGTATTGCTTCATCAGATCAGTGAGCTTCTTGATGTAGCCAACATCCAAGATGAGATCCTCCACCGTTTGAAAGGTGATGAGCGAATTCCCGAGGATCGTAAACAAGAGGCAATCATACTTCTCGATAACCAGGTTTTGTCACTCACGGAGGTAAGTGGTTCCTAATGATGAAGTCGGCAGCGCTAATAAGTCCAGCTTTTCAATGAGTTTTCAGATCCAGGCGAATACTTTGACATTAACCTGTTGATTCTCGAGTCATCAAACCACAGAAACGCAGCAGATATTGCTGGCACTTGGCAATACTTCCTTGACGAAACACATAAAAAGGTGGGCAATGACCCCAATGCAGCTCAACAACCATACGAAGCAGTGGTCAACGTACTACGAGAAATGTCTCATCGGCTCAAAAATTCCGAAGCTACTTTTTCGCCTTCCATGCTAGTCCCCATGATCGAGACGTATGCCCTTGAGCATCAGAATGGTGTTGGGCCACCAAACTGGGTAGTTGATCTATTCATTCAGGTCAACTTCCCCTTCGAGATCATTTTAGGTCTCCTTCAAGAAATGTATCAAAATGAAGTCGCACCGTTTGTCGGGAGAAACAAGCATGTATTGGCAGACCACATGATCTACACTTGTGAGCAATGGTACCAAGATTGTATTCGGAGTAATAAGCGGCTGTTTGGCAGTGAAGAGAATGCAATGGAGATTCAGCAAATCCTCCATCACTTGTCAGAAAACTCAGCGCAAGCTCAAAATCATAGAGCAACCACTCTGATGACTAAAATTCAGCGGTCATACCAATAGTTCACATCTTGGCAACTAAAGAGCCACGGCAGAAGAGGATGGATTGAAAGGAAGGAGAGAAGTCGGGTGTAATTGGATTCTACGGTACTCCACTTGGCGTTTGGAAGGGAAAGCATAGCATGGCCTGCGTTTGGCGCGAGTCCGGAGAACAGCGGGGGACGCCGCTATTTGGTTCTCCTGCGCTGGAACAAGACCTTATAACATAATCGAAATACTTTCTTGTTGGTCTTGAGAGCAGAAGGGAAGTTCTTGAATGGATGGAACGTGGTGATAGGAGATTTATAAAAAGCTCTGGCGATTTGTACTTTAGAATGAGGCGTGAAGAGAGAGACAAGAGACGAGAGAGACGAGAGTAACACCTACGTACCGTAGATTTACACAATGGGGTTCTTGACTATCACAAATTTGGCACATTGGTACGAATATCATGTGTCTGTCCATAATGTGACTCCCCCCTTTGTTCCAATTCGTATTTTGCGGTGCAACAGTATAAAAGTAATTCATGACGGAGTTGTACATGACTTGGGTCAAAGCTTATTCTAATGTTAATTACACACTTTAGTGGAGAGAGTGCCTGTTAGCGTTTGTTCCACATCCATTGACTTTTTAAGGTTCTTTATGCTTTCCATTTATTACACTTTTGTTCCGTCACAGCGATCATCATCACTTCTCAGACTACAAAACTACAAACAATGTACTATTATTATACTCCAACCCACAAGTAGTCCACACTACACAAGTACCACAGGCTTGGTATGCTTGGCATACTAGTTATCCGCCGGTTTGCCCGAATCACATGTCATGCTGCCGAGAGGGGCTATGCTGGTAATGCCACTCGTGTGGCCTTGGTCTTGGGGCCAGTAATCTATGTCATTGGATACAATGCGATGTATTACCTTTCAGCCCAGAACTCAAAGGCAGGCAACCATTTATCAGCAATAGGTATTGGTGAGGTGAGTGGATGATCCTGTGTGTTTAAGAAGTGTTTCTGGAGACTTCGACGGACCATCGGCAAGGCTGTCACCTGAGAGGTTTTCTTTTATTATTACCCTTTCCCATATCGATATTTCTTACTTTCTCTCATTTCAAAATTTCTGGCGTGGCGAGTTGATCATTGGACATCATAATCTGTATAGAAAGAAGCACTTTGCAAGCCGATACCATTACATTCAAAACATAGCAGAACCTTTCGAGGACAAGAGGCAACATGGTTCTCTTCGGTGGGCTCGAGATTGTGGCGGCAGGCTACTTGATTCACAAACACAACAAAAATAAGAAGGAGCGCGCGAGACTTGAAGAAGAGGTTGCTGCGTTAGAAGAAAGCTCATATCCCCTCTTCCCAGCAGATCAACGTCCGCCACGACGACACACACACTCTCATTCGCACTCACGGATACACACAAATTCGTCGCAGTCATTGGCACAAATAGATGAAAGTGACGAAGAGCGTCGCGAACGCAGGAGACGTAGAAGGGAGAAGAGGAGGGAAGAGGAGGTTGAACATGAAAGGACCAGTAGCGCACCTCCGAAAATGTCGCAGACACAGACTGTTGTTGCGCCAGGTGTTGTTGCTGGATGGCCAGCGCACTGGAAACAAAGTCAAGCTCCGCCTAATCGACCGCCGAGGGTGCAAGCACCCCAACCTCAGATGAATCCTCATCATCAAATGCTTCCACAGGGATCGAATGGATACCCACAAGATGTGAAGTATGGTTTTGTACCTGAAATACCGCATGACCAGTACCCGCCCCCATATTCTGGTCCCAGCGAACAACCAGACAGGCGGGAAAGAAGAGATAATAGGAGGGAGGAGAGGAGAGAAGAACGCAGGGAACGAGAGAGATTAGAGGTCAGAGGGAGGAGGGACAGGCGGAGCGTTAGCCCGATGTTGGGCGTTTATGACGAGGGTAGCAGGAGTCCTGCACCAAGAGTGAGGTTCTCAACTGAAAATGTAGTTTTGGGGAGAGATTCGAATCCGCCGCCGAAGTATAGGGCGTAGTTTTTCCATGAATTCGTCATGTATTTTGAACCACATATGGGAAGGGTAGGAGGACGCCGGCCGTCTTACCTAGAAGCTGGGATTTAGCGCTGCGGGGATTTGGTTATATACCAATGCAATATCAAAACTCAAACAAATGCCTTCCTGCCTTTCTTTTCATCATATGATCTAAGTAATGACTGTTGTCTATGTTCCTACGTTGACGTCTATTTAGTAAGTCATGAGATGGCACCCCAACAAGGTTCTGTGCTCGTATATTCTTTGAGTATTAGACACATCAGTTTCCGCCTACCAATATAAGAGCGATGTACAACATAAGCCTTCAAACTCTTTCCGAAAGCCTGACCACACATGTGCTCGCATTACCTCACTACTCCGAACGCCCACCACTATGTTATCAATTCCGTACTCGGTCCGTCCTCTGGAAAGCATAAATTTCTACGCAAGCTCGTATTCTACCATTCAGCTCTTGTGCCATGAAGTACAATGTGGCTTGCAAAGTCGTACATAACATGGCGCACATCTTTCCGAACAAGCATTTTTGTGTCTTATATATGATACCTTAACATCGGCGACTTCATCTTGGAAGAAACACAAGAGTTGTTTGCTTTCAAAAAACGAAAGATATTAGGACCTCTTTGGATATTTGCACATCTATCTATCTTTAAAAAAAGGTTAACTTCATAAAATCATGGGTCACGTCCAGTTGTTCAGTATGTCTTCCCCTTTCAGTCAGAACATACATTGTTCAAGGACCTAAGTGCTAAAACGACCTAGCAATACTCCTCCTCCCTCTCCTCGCGACCGCCCAGTATAATCTCCAATGCGCGGGCACAGGCAGTTTTGGCGGTCCAACGTTGTTATGTCGTTACCCACCGTATTCATATACATGCAGCAACAATGGAATTTTAAATGTGCCAAAGGAGAAGTGTCCATATAAGTGTGTTTGCAAATGTGTTAGTGATTTTTGTATTACCTAGGATTACCGCCTGGGTTGGATCTTAGAGAGGAGGTTATACGATGGGACTTTGGAAATGTTGGCTCTTGGAAAGCTTGCACTGGCCCATGTTCTTGTATGATGAATTATCTCGATCGTGGTTCCATTTGAGCTGGCTTGTCTCAGATGGTGGGAATGAAGGTGTTTTTGGGGAGGAATGTGATTCAAATTTGTGTACCTGTGTGCATGTCGCTCGAGCTCAGAAACAATTGGTTTATGGAGGGTCCAAATTGGTTGCTTTATCACCATCTGTGTAATAAAGATCTAAGTGTGCAAAATCGTCTGATGATTTGAACTCCGTGATAGCTATAAGTGAGAAAGAACTTCCGCTTAAACTTAATCTGGAGCTGAAAATGCTAAATATTGATAGTTGTTCAAAGAAAGAAAAACATATAAGGCAAAGCACCTTAACTCATGCCGGATCATTGGTTATCAGGTTTGTATCTCATAACAATGTGTTCAGACTTTTGTCATCCAAGTGCATCAAGCGAGATGGTATAACAAAGGATGTGTGCCACTACGTCATTTACTACAGCAGCAACGATTTGCAGTGTATTATTCTCTTACTGCCTCTCGCCTGATGCCTGGATACTCATTCATGGGAGTCAAGAGTGTAAATTTCAGCCGCAACAGCCTACTGTTGAAATATCATGGGAGAGCAACTGTGTAAGATGAACCCAGATCTTACACTCGAGGATTTGATGTCATAATAGCGTACCGAGGTACTATGTAGAAATCTTGATTAGGCAAAACATGTCCCTAAGATACACGTATAATCATTTTTGTAGAACACGCACAGAAGCACGAATCTAGGTTTTGTATTCCGACGACTGACCTTCCTCATTAAGATCCATGGCCACAAAATGAGTTTACATGTCGAATTTTCCCGAGTGAGTGACGATGTCACCACCACAATCTTGTGTAGTCCCCTTAAAATGTCACAAGTATCTTAATTTATGGCCACCTGGTCATCTCTGCTTAATACAATAGGCTCGGATAGTGTCCTTAATGTCTACGTTCGTTACTTTCTTGATATAGAACGTTACGGTGTATTACAGAAACTTTCCACTGGTTTCTACTGGTGGAGCTATCAGACAATTGGATAAATAGAAGCCACTAATGGTGTTTTGGTGCAACTATGTACATTTTGGCAGTGATAATTTCCAATCTCTTGCCCTTGTTATTGACGACATTTTGGTTGTGAAGCTTATGGCTGTAATACATTGTACTCTTGGGAAGTTCCAATATATTCGCCTTGCTCCCATGGTTCAAATCCCGCAATTATCTCACGGTTTCTCCCACAAGAGCCACAAATATCCCATTTTCTGACTACAAAACTGCAGAAAATTGCGACTACTCCCGTCCACCTAGTCTCCCGACTAAAGATATTTCTACAATGCAGATCACACTTTTAAGAGGTAATTCACTCCAACATCTATGAATCCAGAAGCGTTAACCACACCGACAGTACTCAAACTTCTTTCGCTAGCTGCTTTTGCAACGGCAACTCCAATTCCTGAAAAATATTCTACAGTAGCTGCAGATGCGGCACAAAGACCACCGCCGAGCATCTGGTTCCTCAGTTGTCCCGCTGGATGGTCCCAACAGGAAGCATGTCAGCAAGCTAGATGGAGATGTGGCCCAACCGCCAATATACTCTATCCTGGGTCCCAAAATCCTGCTCATTGCGAGCAGTGTGGCTGTAGGGTGGTGTTATAAGTGAGCCAGGAGACCTATTTGGCGTAACGACGTCGAATATTGGGTGAAAGGTGGAGTTAGAGGGATTTTTGGGGGTCTATTTCTGCATAACTTTTCGTTAGATTGTGCGGGCGGGAATGAATTTTGGGACTAGGATGGTGATAGTATAGCTACGTATTAGTAGCAGCGATGGTCTGAAGAAGAAGAAAATTAGAGCACCGGAAGTAGGTTTTTTGTCAATTATTCAAATGTTACTTCAAAATACCTATTTGCGATCCGTATAAATGCTATATTCTTTAGTATTACTTCAAACATAGAGGAAAACATTTTATATTTCTAGACAGACTTAATAGGTCTTTAATAATCTTCCTGCGCCTTTTAAAAATTATCGGTATCCAGGCAATAGAGGAAGGTGGGAGTGGTTCCCCATGAATTTCTGTGTAGTTATTTATTTTAAAAAATTATTCTCCACTACTTTCAGTAACATATAAGAAAGAAGTGCAAGACGCCCCGTCTATAAAGCTCGTTTGAATGCAACATTCAGTCAAATAAATAAATGTGAATTCCCGAAAGAAATTCCTAGTATAACACCTCTCTTAATTTATGCCGCTATTACGAATGAGCAAAGCCTGCCCTTGAGACAATTCTATTACGTTGCAATTTTTTCAAACGGGTCTTAAGTGCATAAAAACTAAATGCACTGTGGTTTTGATATGGCACTAGGGAAAGTTAGACTATGCATTACCACCAATATCAGCTCGTGTCAAAGAATAAGATGAATCCCAAACTCAAGTGTGGTTATGATAATTTTATATGCAACATCCCGAACGACCACTTTGATAGAGTAGACAACTTTTTAGAGGTGAATAACGTATCAATTAACCTTCGTGGTTTTCCGCTGCAAGAAACATCTTTTGCATAGCTATTCCCCATAACCACGGTTACTGGTCCGGGTTGTCGGTTTGCGTGCAGTCACTCGTAGCAATTAAATTTAGTACCTAGTGTTATCATGAACACCTTTGTCCACTAGATGGCTTACTGGTGGCGGAACTTGGAATTTATATATTGGTTGAAGGTTGCACATGTGACTGTGGCGGATTTTACCTCCTGCACAACGAGCTTACTGCTCTGATGGAAGAGGAGAATATATAGATAACTTCAAAGTATGATCGTTAAATTGTGAGGTTCAAGATATGTGCAGGCAGCCTGAGCTTTCCCCACGCTGGAGCAAGTTGACATGGACGGATCTTGTGTGCTGTAGGAAGTAGCAGCTTCAAATGTATCTTCGGAATGTAAGTTACCCGAAGTCTTCTTCAAATCACCCAGCAAATTCAAATCTGGATTAAGTCTTTGTTTCCGCAATGACCTGTAAAGCGTCCCCGATACTTTAGAATCCCACGAGAATTCAGACCAAACCGTAACGAAGATTTGCGAAGAATTATAAAAGACTCAAGACTCAAGCACTCGGAAAGGACGACCAAACTGTAAAGTTCATCAATATCATCAACACAGATATAATATATTGAATGGTACGGAGTATGCTTATGAAATGAATTTAGGAGTAGTATGGCCCTTAATCGTATTCGCTAGCGGGTGGCGCTTCGCTTGCTGCCCCTTAAATTTATGAAAGCTACTCCTTTAAGCGAGCCAATAACAAGTTGGCCCAGCTATACTTTCATACCTCAAACCGGTTCCCTATACAAATGAGTTCTACAACAAAAAGGAGGCATTCTAAATTCCAACGTCTCTATTATCGTGAACTGTGTTGCCTTATCTCTCTACGTTATAATTCAGACTTCTCCACAGCAGAAATTATATGTGTATATGATTGACATTTCAATCAATTCCTGCATTCGCGATCTCAAAACTAGTGAGACTCGTAAAATCAACTATTAACATGTGCTAGTCAAGCAGCTATTTACATCTAAGTATCGATTCTAGTAAATATTACTAGAACAGGTTCTGTCGGATCACTGGGAAAGGTCCTGCCCAAGATGTGCATATACGCCTGTCGAGTTCACTTGGTGAATATTCGCAAACTCCGCGGCTGCTCGCATAGGGGTTTGCGATACGAGATGACACAGGTCGTCCTTGAGCACAACGTGTTATTCAGCATGCTTCGAGACCCCGTAGACTAATAAGAATAGAATGATCCAAAACAAACCATGCCACGTAAAATCCATTTCGCAGATGCTCTTACAGAATATATGCGTCCCTCTCTACATAGACTCGTGCGAATGCACGGCAAATAAGGAAACGATCCTAGTTACTTTCTGTCCATCGAAACTACTACCCAAATGCGGGGCCACATAATCGTGTGTACTCTGGCTTCAACACCGTCCCAATAAATAAAATAAAAAAGCAAATAAAATGGGAATCTTGGTTCAAAGCAAACAGAAACGTGTTCTTTTTGGTGGTAAGTGGTACATGGCACATCAAGATGTTCTATTTAGATGACTCATGTAGAGAACTCCCTTACTGTTATCTAACATTTGATGTGAAGAAACCGGAGCTTCTGCTCCGGAGGGTTATGGATGGCACTTTTCAGTCTGCCCTCTTTTTCCCTTTCAAGGTCCAATATCAAGTTGATGGTATCCAGTGCTAGCAGACAAGTTTTGGCTGGGGACTGGGGGAGCGCTGGGTTTGAGAAATGAGATTTCAACCATACCTGAAAATGCAGGGCCGTTATAGAAGAAGATACATTTTTATGGTCCACCAGTTAGTTGGTAAAGTGATGATATTATGAGCAATTTGTTTTAATCCCTTGAACAGCTAACTAAGAGCGATAGTAACGGGCAGTAAAGCATATCACACATGTAAACATTACGATGCATGGAGGAAGAAGTTGGAAGTATAAGGAGAACGGTGATCATCTATGTCAACCAATGGTATCGCACCCTGGCTATAATAGAGTGGAGTCCACCTTGCCTCCCTAACTCGCCCTATATATATTTATATTCCCGGACCAAACGTCCGCCCCCGCGCCGCAGAACATCCTACAATTCACAACAATAGCAAATATCTGCATTTGGTAGCTTACGGACCTCAAAACCCATCAATATCATCATCAGGCACGTTGTATATCTTTTCCTTCCCATCCGCCAGTTTCGGTGCGTGAAAGCCATTCGCTGACGGAATTATCCAAATTTGCAGAAAACGACCTGCACCACCAAGAAGTTCAGTCCATCAAAGGTTGATCAGGGTGTTCTCTCAGAGGATGGAGTTCAATGCTGCCGTTCGCATCGCACAAAAGAACGGACGGAGTTGGTGAAAATGGGTGGAGGGCGACCACGAAGATTACCGGAGGTTCCTCCGCTACCTACTTTATGGGATTTATGGAGAAATGCTATTTTGCGTTACTTGGACACGACAAACTCAGAGTCCTCTATAATGGAACATCAATGCGCCAGCAATCTTTATTCGTTTCTAGGCTGACAGGCCATCCTAGTTTCTACTACCACCCATTGACGGATGCTTGCAAAGCCTTTTGCCGGGACATTTGCCACATCGAATTCGGAGAGTTCCGACACTCAAATCTTACACGATCCGTTGCCATATTTTGTTTCTCCCTGATACTTACCTGTGCAAAGGCAAACCAGACGCGGTGACAAGGCTCGGCGAGGGAAATCTTCAGCTTGGCGTCTCTACAACCATAATGGAGCCAATCTATGTACGCTAGCCGACTTGAATGCGCTTTCTACCATATCCTGACAGCTTTTAGTTACTTTCCAAGAAGTAACTAGGATCCATCTCTCAATACGAAGCTTCGAAGCAAAATAATAAGTCGGAGCTTTCATTGGTATCAGCTGGAGTTTAGCAGGTTCCGGATGTGCATCAAATTTTGTGCGGCTCTCTCTTCTACTGAAGGTATTGCCAGCCTGGGATTACCAGATTCAGGGCTCGGAAATCCACATACGTGAGCTTCGGCAAGCCAATCAGCAGAGAAGGAAGCAGGATACTTTTTATGTATCTCAGCGACTGGTTGGACGTAAGACGGCATAGTGCACGCGTCTATCATGTCATCCATTCGATAGGCCTGCACATCAGATGGACGTCCAGTTGAAAATCCGTCCAAATTCTTCGGCAGGCGAATGGAGCAGTCGTTTGCAGTCTTTCGGAGCATTTCCCGAAAAGGACCAGCTACGGGAAATCCCACCTGGGACTGCGACAGTGCTTCCAGAGCAAAAGTGACAGCATCAGGTCCATCCTTGGTAGGGCCCTCTATACCACCGGGGAAGAATCGGGCAACCACATCTGTAAGATGTAGTATGGTGAACATCTGTAGCACAGGTTGATATCGACAACTATACTTGGTTCGGTAATGCTCATCTAATAGATTCAAACCTTGTTGCGCGTGTGTCCAGATAGCCTCTTCAACAGTTGTAACTGGAAAGCCTTTAAGGTCAAGAAGGGGCCTGAGGAGATGTATTGCAGCGTTTTCATACATGATTCTGTTAAATTAGTCAAGATTAACCATCGAGTCGGAGAATCTTACAGCAGAGAGAGCACATGAGGTAGCGGTGGCCTAGATTCATTGTTGAAGCTCCCAATCGAGCTCGGTAATTCTTTGCGCCAGGCAACAAGTTTTGTGTAATGCTTCAATACTTGGCGGGCAGTGATCGGAAGACCATTTTGGGTATACATCATCGTGGTAACATCATTAATTATATCGATAAGTTTCGATCTCTGGTGGTTTGTTGTGGCGAGGAGTCCTGGCCATGCAGGACATTCGTCGCTCGCCCGCCGGTAGAAGTACCATCTAGCTTCATCGAGATCGATATCACTGTCTTCTGCTTCTTCAGGAGGACCAAATATCCTAGGAGGTACGTGGAACGCTACTTGCGACCATTCACTGTATATTTTAGCGTGAGGGGGTTGCGGGGGAACCGCTAAAACAGACTACTTACCCATTCAGATTTTTAACACCACGAACGGTGTTCTTCCACACTTCCTGAAGTCCCTCTATGTCTGGATGATCAAAATAAGAAAGATTTGTGGTTGCAAGCTTCAAATAAGAGGCGGCCCTTAACCCTTCGGAGCGAGCCGATAGTACGAGAAACATAACGGCAGACGTTTGTATTGTGGTGATGGCTCTGTCACTATAGTCAATATCTGCACGCACGGCATCACTGAAGTCCCGACCAAGATGTTCGAAATCAACCTCGTCAGTGTCAGACACAGTATGCAGATGGCATGCCATCGCACATAGTGCGTTCACCAGGATGGACGAACAGTAAACGTTTGATTGGCGTTTGTAACTATCCACGAAATGCCCCTCACTGAACAATGTATGCACAGGATGGACCCAGGCGAAGTACAACTGGAATAGATGGTCTAGTACACCTACGTCTGAAGTTACTGATGTCCATCGGAACTGTGTAGAGCTTACGCCCCCCATCTCATGATCTGACGTATCCAAGATAGAAGTATACGATTCTCGAGGGGAGAGCGCGTCGATAGAAGAGCGCCCCAACCATGCCACAATAGCCTCATATGATTCTCCCTGTCTAAGTCGGCTCAAGATATCGGGGACCTGTTCTTCGGTAGAAAGCGCCTGGAGGATCTGGTCCGTAAGATGGTCCTTGGTCATAAGGTCCTTAATTTGTTTAACAAGCTCTTCCTTTGCGTGCTTGATATGAACTTCGTATATACACCCCGAGATCTCTGTGCGTGTAGCACATCTCTTGCACGGCTTCTTTCCATCACACTGTGGTCGGTTAGTAGATGCTCTATCACCAGAGCACTGCATCGGAGGTGGCCTAAACCTCATGACAAACCACTACTCCTGCGCTTTCTCTTGACCACGAAAGTGGTCAACGTTCATTCATTACTTACTTTGGCCCGCGCCTTCTTGCAACTGAGGCATGCATTGCGAGTGACTGATTCGGGCACTCGGCGCCGTTTGGTAGATGTTGCGAATTCGCTGATGGCATCTATCTCGTTTTCGTTGCGGACCCGGCGTGGATCAGATCCCGTAGGTTCTGGTGGGGAGAGATTTGGGGTAGTCGAAGCAGCGCTATTATCCCCCAACGATGGGCGAATCTTGCGGAACGACATTATTTAGACGATGTGATTGAGACACGTCATGCGGGGATGTAATGTTCCTAAACCATGCTCAGCATGAAACATAATAGAAAGGTGGTGGGAATGGAGTTGGAATTTAAGGCCAGTCTTGCAACCGCACTTGTTGTGGGGGGAAGCGGAACGTTTCTGGCGCAGGTATGAGATGGTAATTACCTCGATATTCTCGGTTGGTCAGTTCTCAGCTGTCTGCAATTTACAGATACCAAAACCCGTCGTGAAGTAACTCCACAGCGGGCTCGGGGACTAATGCAAGACTACTACAATAAGTACTTGATGACTGGTAACACGGATGGCCAATCTGGGTATCGGTGGCAATATATTTAATCTCTGACTCGATGTCGATTCGAGTGATCAATTTACCATACCACTTATCACCGGAAACAATACCGGATTTTGTTGCTTCCAGGCCCGTGATGTGGCCAACAGTACTAGTGGAATATATGTAAGAGGGATTATTTGACTAGGACGTCGACCACTAACCTGGATGGATCGTCGTCACTCCTATTGTCTTCACTCAGGCTCTGGAGTTCGGAACACAATGCTTGCACCAAGTCTGTGCTTTAAAACTGCACAAGATACAAATCTGCATATAACGCTGCGGCAAATGTCGTTAGACGGCTGTCTGGGAAAAGCCCAACGTATGACAAGCCTTCTGAGCAGGCCGTTCGTCCTGCAGCAGCAGTGACAAGGTGTTTAAGATGCTCGATACAAGGCTATCTACCTCAGGAAATCCACCAAAACACCGACCTCTCTTGACTAAGCGATGGGGGACAGGGTTCGCTTCGCAAGCGGGTTGGCTCCCTTGTTCCCTGGTGGTCAGTCAGGTCAGATGCTGGTCTGAATTCCTAAGATGTGCGTTCGTGTTTGTGGTGGTAGTTATGTGATGGTGATTGTGGAGAGGTTGAAATCGACGACAGACGTGAAACTACGGAGCCAACTGAAGTGCCACTATAATCAGGAGGTGAGTTTATTCGCCTCTTTTGGAAGGGAGCGGAGAGATGCACCGATGATGTGTGTATGTACTTTTCGTCTCTGGGTCGTTTCTGATTCACAACTAGGACGATACAATTTGTTACAATTTGCCGCAAGTGAACGAGTATCTTATGATTGTGTGGGATGAGGCGTAATGAGCAGGTTGAGGCGCTAGGATGAAAAAAACGTCGAGCAGGAAGGTTGAGATTTAAGCCTATATGGTCGAGGAAATGGCAACGCCTACGAATGTCCGGATGCACCCTCGTACCACGTACGAGTCAACGAAGACTGCAGACCTATGCCTATGCCTACAGCTCCCAATCGACTGGCGCTTTATTGGTAGATCTTGAGACTTGCGAGATCAGGGACCACCAAAGCATTACTATGTTGAAAGTGGGCGAGGGAGCCAATTGCAATAGGTTATGATATATCATGGGTGGACTTTGCTCTCGCAAGGGATGACGTACTCTATATACCCCTTCTTGGGTGCCCTAGTAATGTAATAAGGCAGTGAGTTGTGGCGACACCCGCAACCTCAAGCCAACCAAACACTTGTACAGATCCGATCAAAGAAGCCTTTGGGGAAGGGAGGGGGGTTATCCGGTACCTTTATATTGGGGTTATACTACACATATATATACTTCCGCCGTAATGATGAGCAGCAGCCCCCAAGTGCTTAGGAATCCGGGCAGATGGTTGAGGCTGAGGTACGTGACCAACGGTAAAGTTAATAGGCCCGTGTAGCTTTTAACTAGACCGCTCCAGGCAAAAATCAACCTGATGGGCAGTGGCAATAGAGCCGTTAGTCTCTAGGTATAGAAACAAGAACAGGGGTAAGAATGGGAATTTGCAATAGAATGCGGGAATCCCATGGTTTTGGTTCTTCTTTGGTTCGCAGGCCGGGAAACAAGCAAGCTCTGCAAGCTGGCATCTAATACGGCGCATACGTGCCATGGAGTTGTACAGTAACGTTCTAGATCCAAGCAAGCGATGTAAGCATGATGCTAGGCGACAGGATTCCGAGGCAAGGTGCAAGGTTCACGTCGTCAAGAGAGTGATTGTTGTTGTTGTTGATGATGATGATATGAAGGAATCCAGTTCCAGATTATTTCCAGAGAGAATACCAACGACGGAAGCGCACCGACTTCCGATCCCTACTTGTGTGCCTCTGTTATTTATGCGTTCGCCCTATGGCTAGTTCTTTTCCTTCTTCCTTGCCTCTATGCCTTCTTCCTTGCTTTCTTTTCTTTCTTCTTTCTCCCTTATCTGGGATTTTTATTATATGAGAATTTTGGGGAGTTTTGGAGAGCTCGCTAGTTGACCCTTTTTGGTTTTAATAAGAATGCAGCAACTCGGAAATACCTCCGGCTTCGACTAGCCGCTTTATGCAATTTTTTATTTTTATTTTTATTTTTATTTTTATTTTTATTTTTATTTTTATTTTTATTTGACTTTGGATCTCAAGAGTGGAAGGAGGGGAAGGGGCTAAGAAGAGAGAGGCAGAGAGGGGAAGGGGGAAGGGAAGGGGAAAAGGGGAGCTAATGTGCTAGCGTTGTGTGTGTGTCTGTGTGTGTGGTCTAAACTGTACTTGAGTGGAAGCGGACTTTTGATTATCTGCTACTGTACGGTATCGCTACGTGAACCGGGGCATTCTTTTCCATTTCCCGGATAAGCACCATCGAAACTTTGGGGCGGGTAGCAGGCAGCGCGGAGGCGGA
>Ga0247734_1001618_pt1 | contig 16759 bp, 15 predicted proteins | sample UWRJL103311B2_FD_180933 | JGI IMG/M metagenome (GOLD analysis project Ga0247734, IMG submission 180933) | Plant litter microbial communities from Arlington Agricultural Research Station in Wisconsin, United States - UWRJ-L103-311B-2 | ecosystem: Environmental > Terrestrial > Plant litter >... | reverse complement strand
ATAGGAAGCAACATGGACTTGATGTTCGACTCGGTGATCATCTCAACACGCCGGCCATTGGTCTGAACAGCTGCTGCGTAACGGCCGCCAAATTTGTCCATGGACATAGTGATTGCAGCCATGGAGGCTTGAGGACTACCGGGAGTGGCATGGGATACATCAGCGCCTATCTTCTGTTAGTTGAGATGCGATTACAAAACAAGAGCACTTACCAATAATCATGGTTGGTCGAGAGAAGAAAGGCTTTGGCGGCTTAAGATCAGCAACCTTGCAAGTGGTTCCACCAAGCTTAGCATTCAGCTTCATGCAGACGTTGGAGCAGTACTGCGGGGATGCCTTTCGAACATGAGCAACGTTGAGCATTTGAGAAACCATGGCGAATCGACACTCATTGTTCTTCTTTAGACGCTCATACATGAATGAATCACGACCTGGAAGAATGAAGAGGAGAATCTGAGGCTCTGCTTTGGCTAATATCAAATCAGCATGCTTGTAAGAATTCTAAAGAGGCCCAATCAACTTACCTTGATTGCCAGCAACAAGGCGGGTGGCAGCTACAGCATTGGCCAAATCCTCACCTGCGGAGTGCTCGTAGATTGCAGGGGACTTATTTGCAACGATTCCACCGTGGCCTTGATAGGTTTGAATGAAAACACCAAGAAAATGTGTGACGTCCGGCTTAGGAATGCACTTTTGGATGATGCAAACACCCCAAGATTTGAGGGGTTCGGGGTTACCTGACAGGAACTTCTTACCACGGAGGTCCCAACGGCCCGAAGTACCTGGATTGGCTTTAGCTCCAGAATACTGGACTTCTGGTGGTGCAAGCAGTCTAGCTGCAGTCTAGAGAACAGTAAGTAGGCGATTCAAAGTTAAATGTTGCGACATACCTCAGTCATCTTGGTCTCGATCTTGACACCATAGTGGTTAAGGTAAGGATCTTGAGCCCACTTTAACATACCAACACCATGTTCAATGGCGGCAACACGCTGCTTTGGACGGGTAACGGCAAACTTGATCATGTTTGTAGTCTGGTCTGGAGATAGCTTAAACTGATACTTCTGGTTGGGAAGAAGAATCGCGCACTCCATAGGGAACATACCACCACGGGAAGTCTCAATCAAAGGAAGCATCCAGTAGTTTAGGGTAACATTGTATCTCTGACGGAAGTAGTCAAAGACAGAGATTTCTCTCTCAGCATTGGTGCTCTTGTCAAAGTACTTGAAGAAATGGTTTTTGGCATGAACGCCCTCCTTTGCAAAAGCAGCGCCTTTGTTGAAGGTGAAGGACTTAATCACATACTCCTTCTTATCTACTAATGTTTTAGTATAAGAATAAGTGCGATATCTTTGAATACTTACCATCTTCCTTTCCACGGTGCTTGACATGGAATTTTAACTTGTGCATCTTGCGCAAGTTCTTGAAGTCCTCAGACATAGTAATTCCACCACCTCGCATCTTAACTGGAAGAAGCTGTTGTGCAAAAATCTTGTAATCAAGGTTACGATTGCGATCCTTGCACAAATTGCGAGCAGCTTGATGAACATCTTGGACAGTCCAAAAGGTACCGTTGGCAACATCAACATTGAGTGCAAGACCAGTGGATACTCCGCCAATGGAAGATTTGGGGTTGCAAAGACGAATAGAAGTGTAAACACCACGCATGGCCTCAATGACATTGTCAAGAGCGGTACGCTGCTCACCACGAACGAAGAATGATCTCTTGACTGAGGTAAACTGATCAGATGGCCACATGCGCATCGCATGATCCAAGAAGTCTAAAGAGCTAGTTAATATCAAGATCAAAACTTTTATGCTGTGCAACTTACTGATAGCCTCAAGAATTGAGTTATCCCAAGGCATAGACTTGTTGAGGTAGGCTTCGATAACAGCCATGCGAACGACTTTGGAGGGTCTGATAATGACCTTGACTTGATCTGGGGCTTGGCCTTGTCGGGGCTGTCGACCCTTCTCGGCATCCAAGTCAACCATGATGCGTTGCTCGGAGACATTATAGGAAGTCCTACAGTTTTTATTTTAGCCATTTAAAAATTGAGAAGACGAAAGGGAGTTAGAGGGGCATACCATGCAATTTTATTGCCATCCCAGAGCCATGGCATATTTTGAGTGAGTGAGCGGATCTTAGTTTGGAGAATCTTGGACTTCCACACAGCCATGACCTTACCTCGCTTTTCAGCTCCAGTGCCAATCAAGATCTGCAAAGCTATCAGTCACCACCTGCAAGGGGAATTTAGGAAAGGCTGTTACTTACGTCGAATTGATAGACATCGCGTTGAGGCCATTGAAGGACCTTATACTGATTTACGCGAATTTTGACGGACTTGCCCTGGGTGTTTACTCCAGGGCGGTTAGGAAGGTTTGAAGGGAACTGATAGCGCTCAGTATCAGTGGAATGATCGTAGCTGCGGTAGTTAAGGGGTTCCATTTTGATGAAATGAAGATGTAAATGATGATGTGTGAAAAGGACTAAAGGTGAAGATGAGGGCGTTAAAAGCGCGCAGCCTCGGAAACTAAAGTTCAAGTGAAAGATCAAAAGAATTGAAGGAATAGAATTTGTAGTGCTTGATTCAGGTGCTTGAGGGTGCTGTGTGTTTTGATTGTGATGAGTTGTGAAGTAGTAGTATAGTAGTAGTGAAGAAGTATTGTTGATTGGTTATGGAGGGAAAAGTTGGTTTGAGGAGAGATAGGATGGTATTTATAATAGAGATCGAGATGCTAGCGAGAGCCTCAGGCTTACTGTTGCTCCTCCTATTCACAATAGAAGAGGAAGGAGCGAAAGCAAACAAAGGCGAAACAGAGTGGAAATAAGACGACGAAATTTCGAAGTGAATGGTGAATAGTGAATAGTGAATGAAGCAAAAGTGGGCCCAAGAATGGAGAGAATTGGAAAGGTAAGACAAGAAGCTCAGAACTATGAGTGAGTCTGAGGAAGATTTACTTCTCTTTGTTTGTAATTGATATCACAGAGTCAGGCACATCGAGAAGCCTGTTTATCCGTTACGATGGTAGAAAATCGCCAAAAGGTATTTCATTTACCATTATGTTGAAGAATCCACCCACTTGAAGATTACCTCAGCTATCTGAGACTGAGAGTTTGACTAGAAGCCAGTTTTTAACATGCTGCAGTATCAATGGAGTCTAGGCAACGATATACGAGCGCTTGCCCCAAAACAAACTAAGTTTTGGATACAGTATATCTTGAACCGACGAAAATAACAAAAAAAACGGGACATGACATGGCCTTCCATCAAAGGGTCGACTTAGATGAATGATGAGCCGCCGAGAAGTAGGATTAGAGGTTTTAGCAGATTTGTTCCGTCTTCAACTCCAAGGACAAACATCAAAAGCCCCTATCCAACTAGGATAGAATGCTTTCAAATCTCTTCGTGGGGCAACTATGCCTTATCCTAGCTTTTGCAAGTGGATTGTAGAATCTGCCGACCAATGGAATCGCGAACTCCAGGGATACCGCAATATCTGTTTCTCGAAGTATATGAGAAAAGAAGGAAAAGTCCACTTACACCTTGCTCAGCATAGTATGCTGCAGCGGGTGTCTCCATTCGCGTGTTCGTAACGGCAGTTTGCGGGATACCACGGAGGGTGGCCATGATTGCGTTTAGTCTAGTAAAAAGTCAGTAAAAGAGGAGTTTATAACGTATCACAGATTGTGAGACAAGAACGAATGGTGATTTGATAGACATACCGGGTGGTGAGCGGGGAGTATGGATTTCTTGTATTGAAAGGGCGATATCGCACGCAACCTCAAAGCAGTGTCTGTAGGCTGATTAGTTATGTATATTTATGACTAGAGACTGCGAGCGAGGATGCTAGGAAGGCTGAAGAAGGAGAAAGAAGAGGAAGAGGGCGACAAATGCAGTTCTGCTGGGGGATGTATTATTCCATTGGAAGAAACCATAGATCGGTGAGCAGGACTGCGTTAGATCTCGAAGATAACGAATAATTGAGACTTACTGGCTGTAATAGCCCAGGGATAACAGTTGTGTATTTTAGTAGCGATGAAGAGACAGAAGAAGAGAGCGCACATAGCAGAGGAGGTTTCTAAACCGGTCGAGGTCTCGTCAAAATGCACTAACCCTGATTTGGTAATGCGGGACGCGAAAGCCGTTGAGTAGGGCAACAACGCGCTGGCTGCCTATTGAAACGGTTGCCGCACTTAGTGGAAGGGTTGAAGGGAAGAGAATCGGTCAAACACAATATGAATATTTCAAGGCTGTAACTCTATGGCGATGGCTGGAGTGAACCAGATTGAGATGCCTACTTGATACCTGCCTGCATCTGGCTTCGACTTTGGAAGGACTACATTCGAACGAAAAGGTCAGCATTACCACTACTATGAAGCAAGAAAGAATAACGCATAACTTCAGAAAGTCAATTTTGGAGTTTACTGATTTGAAATTATGGGCATGAGTTATTAAATACTATAATTTTAAGAAAACTGCCTCGAAACGCTTACAATTCAGCTTTGCCTAACTTCAGCCCTCTATTCTCCTAAACACAGTCCGAAGACTCAACCTCTATCGAATGTATCGAATGCGCGACTGACAGCAACGAAACCTCAACATTGCAAGAGTTAAGCGAGACGATTCAGGGGCAAGCTGATGCCGAAGACCGAAGTATCTCCGTTGAAGATATTGCAGCTCGAATGATTATAGCAGTATGGCTGGATATAGAAGGTGAAGCCCGGAGAATAACTTCCACGGAGAGTATGATACCAAGCTTAGAGGTCAAATTCCATTGTTAAGGTCAATGGAATATAGAAAGACACCCAGTCGAGGCTCCATCTATGCCAAATGTTGACTGCTGCTCAAGGAATTCCCTTCAGGAAACCATTGAACATAAAGAAATAGGATGAGAAGCATGATTATGAAAGACATGATTCGGATTGAGGCATATTTTGCAGATATTGTGGTATGCTCATCAAAAGCTGCGCCTGCCAATGGTGAGACTTCTCAGTTGAAACAAACCATAGAACAAGCGCTTGCCACAGCGAATTGCACAGAAACATACTAATAATATAACAAGCAAGAGGCCAATTACAACTCAGATATTCTCTTTTCCCCCATTTTTTTGAACTTGTCGAAAACGAACAAATCTCCCTCAAAACAATTGAGCCTACATCCAGCACGCCTGCTTTGCTAAGGTCAACTCGCCCCGTCTTCTCTATAAGATTTGTGCTTGGTGCAGAACACCGCAGTATCTCGAATTAAAGCTAATGATTTTGCTTAATTCGTAGGTACGAATCAAGTCTGGCACCGAAGGCAAGCCCGCAATTCCTTAGAACCAACGCTGAAAAGCTTCGAATAACATATCCAGACCATTGGCGCCCTCAAGAAGTAGACTCACCAAATTCCAGTCCCTTAAACACCAATACGCAGATCGATACAAGAATTGAAATTAGGATCGGGATATCACATCATCTCTCTAGAAAGAATAAATAATACTCTGAAGCGTTGCAGAACTCAAGTTCCCAAACTGCACAATCTCAATCCAGTTAATTGCTGAATGCTATCACTGTTTCGAAAGCATAGGTAGCGAGTTGCTTCTGTGCTCTGATACCAGGAGTAGAATGTAAGGAAAGTGAAGGCTACGCACACGGTATTGGGAATCGGCCGAGATACATAAGCAAAGGGAGATACCAAGCTCTGAATTCCTAGTTTTTATCTAGTTTTTATCAATTCTTGTTATACCGACTGCTTGGTTATTGGTGCTATAGAAGTTGTTATGGGCAATAATGATAGATTGAATTATGTCGGCAACTGATCACACCAAACGAACTATGTAGAAATCGAATGGGGTCATCGTCGACATGGGCTTTATAAAGTAGTGGCCAAATCCTAATATACAATTTTACAATTTTCCGTCCGCAAATTTTCCCATAGACGCCAACCCTTTATGTCATCGCTATCCTGGACTAACCCTTGTGCAAATACCCTTCCGTTTTGTGTATGCGAAATAGTGGATTATTCTGAAAAATTATCCTAACGATAACCATTCCAAGGCTGGGGGACAGAACCCTGATCTTTCTGTGCTTTCCAGTCTAAGGTAACATGGTTAGAAGGTGTCTTTGGGGGAATTGTTGAAAACGGGACAATAACAAAGCAAAGAAGGCTGTTTAGGAAATTTTAGCTCACCCTCATACTGGGGAACATGTGTTTCGCTCAAAAGTCGCACCAACGCTTCTGGACTGAACTTTGTTGAATGGTAGTCCCGAGCTCCTGGAATGACTGTCAACAAGAAAGTGATATCCTAGAAAGAAGTCAGCTTTAGGCACTAAGAAATAGGGAGATTTTAGTGTACTCGTGGGATGACGAATGGAGGAGCACCGCCCTGGAACAGATTTTGAGGCTGCATAGCTCTCTTTTGCTGGTCCAGCCGTCGACCAGCTGCGCCTTTCAATGGCGATTCACCACGAGCAATTTTGCGTGGACGAGTGAGCTCTTCCTGCAGTTGCTCGAAAGATTGGGGCATTGGACGTTTTGGGGAATTAGTGAATGGTTCGAGATACTGTGGCCGAGGGCTGTTCTCTTGTACGTATGGGTTGATATATTGGCTAGCTGGACTAGGTGCGGCTTCGATGGACTGCATGACTATAGGCTTGGGTAGTACCTGAGATCTGGATATGACTGGTTGATAATCTGCAGGACTAAAGATCTCACTGCTGTAACGCTCTGAGAATCGAAGAAGTTTTGGATCCTCGGGAAACAGTTCCGCCATGCGTTGTTCCAGCTTCCTGATCTGAACCAATTCGCCGTAATTCGATTCGTACTTGTGAAAGTATATGTACAGAGATTTTGCCTTTTCCACGTTGTCAGGGTTTGCTGTCAACTTGCTGACGGTTGTTTCAAACACAACACGAGCATCTTATATCATATTAGCGACAATGAATTCACGGAAAATGTCAAAACTTACTCGTTGTATCGCCTATAGAGATCAGGTGCTTCAGGTACTCAAGTATAAATCTAGAATCCTCTGGAAATAGTTTGGCACCTCGTTCAAAGATCTTGGTGCCTACAGGGTCCTTATAGACATGATGCTCGAGGAGAGCACTAGCCACATAGACTTCACTCAGAATCTTGCCCTTCCGTCGAGCATCCGCAAAGATATTTCTCGACCCTCCAATATCGCCTTTGATTGCACCTTTACCTTGAATTCTTCGCATGGCCCTCATAAGTGCAATCCAGGCAGAGGAGATAGCCCTACGCACATCCATGATTTCAGATTCGAAACTACTGCGGACCTCATCTTGGCGTTTTTTCTTGTTAGCTTCTCTAGCTGCCATGGCAGCGTTATTATCTTCGTCATCACCTTCCGTGGCTCTAGCAATAATTGAATCGATAGCTGCGTCAGCTTCTGCTGCTCTAAGGTAAGGTCAGCGTTTATTAATGTGTCTGCGAATAATCTTCACTTACTCTTCCACTTTCACTAATTCCTTAGCTTCGCGAGCCTTCACTTGTTTAAACAGATCGTACAGAGAAGTAAGAAGCTTGTCAAACGGTGCACGGACAGCTTCGCCTCTTTCTTTAGGACCCTTCCCTGCCTCAGGCGATTTCTTTTCTAGAAGATCTGCATATTTAAAAGCGAGTAAGCAGCTCTCCGGGTTTGCTGCGAAACCACTGGTGAGGAACTCTGTTCCATCGGCCTCAAGACCGTTGTCAAAACACCATTCAGCAGCGTCAATCCACATCTCTGGCCAGAATCGTAAAGTCATCACAGCCTGTTTATAAACGTAGAGAAGGCGCTTCTTGTAGACATCTGACTCGCCGTTTTTGACTAGAACTAGCTGATCACTTTGCTCCCACGCAATCCATTTCTTCCAAAGCTCTACTTGCTGTAAAAACTCCTCGTGCCCCTCAAAACCGGCTTTCGGCGGGAGCTTTGGGATCGTCGATCGATCCAGCCCACGGTGAATATGCTCAAGAACCTGGTGAGCACTTCTTGTCGTGATGTATATTGGCGAGCGTTCCTGGATATATTTCCGAGCTGTCAACTTGTTGGCACTCGTTTCAAACTGCTCATACTCTTTCCACAAGGCAGACACAGTCGACATAGGAACAGCTATAGCTCGGTGGTAAGCTTTGCGCATGATATCTAGTTTCTGTCCATCTTGCCAGCTGGTACCGCCAATCTGGCCAGGTATTCCACGAAGAAATTCCATGTAGTCCTGCCATATTGTTCCAGAATCTCGGTCTACGCCAATGTTGTTCAGAACAAAGTCATAAGCCTGGGATACTGTCGTTCGGTTGTTCCCAGTAGCATCATTTCGAAGATCATTCATGCGGCGAACGTAGTTGAGATATATAGTCCATAGCCCAACATTGGGAACAGTCATGAGTGATCTGCTAAAGATACTCTCCGCAAGGTTAAACTGGTCACCTTCCATTTCCATTTCCAGGTATTGAACCCACATCTCAGCCTAAATGTCTATTAGATGAAGTCGGGAGGGGCCAAGGGAGAGTACTTACGGCTTGGGGAAACGTCTTAAGAAATCTATCAAATACATCTCTAGCTTCATCGAGCTTATGCCGACCTGGGAAATCTTAGTCAAAGTCAATTTTATCTTTGCGCCCTAAAATTGGGACTTCGTAGTTCACATACCACGGTGCTCTGAGATAAGAGAAAGCCATGCCTCCATATCTCCCCTTGGATCCTCCGCGATTCTATCTTCAAGAATTCCAATCTTGTCATGCGGAAGACGTGCTTTAGGCACATTCACAGCAGGTAATGAAGAAGCTGGCACAGTCACAGAAGACGCAGTGGGCGCAGATGCATCAGTAGTGGTATTACCTTGTTCTGCTGGATTTGCGATTTCTTGCTGGGTGATAGAGGTCTGCAAAGGGGACGGAGAAATTGTTGGATTAGCTGGAACAGATCCAGCTATCTGAAGACCAGCTGGACTTGGTGTCGATTTTTCTTCCTCTTCATCAGAATCATCTGCTAAGAAGCCCCCCACTACCTTAGGCTTTCTCGATGATGCACGAGAGCTTGATCGTGACTGCTCATCGCCAGCGAGCGTTACTGCCGGTACTGGAAGAGAAAGAACAGAAGAAGGGTCATAACTGCCGCCATCTGAAACAGCAGTAGTAGAGTCCGAAGGGGAAATGGCACGTAGAACTTGAGTATCTTCAACGGTTTGTTTCTTTTCTTCTTGATTCTTATCTTCAGTATTGGAAGGCTCGCCATCTTCTTCCTTCATGCCATTATTCTCCAACCCCGCATTCTCTTGCCCCGATTGCAGCTGACGTAGGAGAACTATCTCCGCGTCTTCCTCCGCCATTGTAAATGTTTCTGGATATTAGGTGCTGGCTAGCTTGTAGAGTGTTGATGGTCTTGATTATCGTGGGTAATTGCGTTGCCGAATAGAGATCTGGACCCAGAGTTAGCATTTCATTCAAAGAGAAATGAGAGATACTGAGACAAGCTTCAACTGGCTCGATGAGTGGTCTGTTGGAAGGGGCACATACCGTATCTGGTCTGGAGCAACCAGCGGTACGATAAAAAGCAATATGAAAGGGATTCAACTGTCTGCACAGATGCGTTAGATGCGTGTTTGAAGAGAGAGAGAGGTCTAATGACTGTGACGGGATAAGGTTGTGGTGAATTGCCTAAAGCAGTCAGGCTACTCAAGGCTCTGTTATGTCAAAGAAACATCACCATCTAAGCCTAAATCGGGTCACGTTCCACGCTAAAAGGCTTAATGCCAAGCCATAGCTATGACTACTTTCACGTGATCTAGCATTGAAGCTACTTCGGGGTAATTAAAGGTCCTAATTTATAACTAGAAAATCAAAGCCAAACTAAAATTGAGTGAAAAAGGATAGGGGCGTCTATAGATCTGTCATATACTAAATAAACATTCTGTTGTTCTGACTTGCACACTGCGCTAGGAAACAGTTCAGCCTTTATTTAAGTTGAAGCATTCCCTATCATTCTTGACCTTGGTTTTTCAGCTTCCTCGCCACGTGATATTCCCATACCTTCGGTACCCTGGTCAACACGACAAAACGCGGTCCACGTCCACTTCCGCCGGCCTCTTTCCTCTCAAGGTCTACTCCACTTCATTTCGCGCAACCTCCTGCTCCATACCAAACAAACTTGTCGCTTTCGGAATCGCATAAATACCAACTTCACCCGCTTTTGATTGTTTTGCGCTCGGAATACCATCATCTCCATCCTCACCTACTTTCTTCCGAAACACCATCACCATGTCGGTAGTATCCCTCTTGGGCGTCAACGTCCTAAACAACCCTGCCAAGTTCGGTGACACCTATCAGTTTGAGATTACCTTTGAGTGCCTAGAGCAGCTACAGAAGGGTAGGTTCCACAGCACATCTTTTTTGTGCAAACCTTATACTAATTCCTGTTAGATCTTGAATGGAAGTTGACCTATGTTGGCTCTGCCACCTCGTTTGTCGCCCTCTGCTGTAAACCACTGCATCTGTGCTAATTATACACTAGTGATGAGCACGACCAAGAACTCGATTCCCTCCTCGTTGGCCCTATTCCAGTTGGCGTTAACAAGTTTATCTTTGAAGCCGATCCCCCAAATACCACTCGAATTCCAGATGCCGAGATCCTAGGTGTCACTGTCATTCTCCTCACCTGTTCATATGATGGCAGAGAGTTTGTCCGAGTCGGTTACTATGTCAACAACGAGTACGACTCAGATGAGCTTAATGCTGATCCACCAGCCAAGCCAATCCTTGAAAAGGTCAAGCGCAACGTTCTCTCTGAGAAGCCAAGAGTTACTCGATTTGCTATTAAGTGGTAAGTTCTATACATGGTTGGAAGAAGAAGTAGGTTTAACAATTATATGCAGGGATACTGAGGAATCAGCACCCAATGAATTCCCCCCAGAGCAGCCTGAAGCCGACCTAGTCGCAGACGGCGAGGAATATGGCGCTGAAGAGCTTGCCGAGGAGGAGGAGGAGCTTGCTGAGGAGGCCGCCGCTGTTGATCCCGATGCGATGGTTGACGATTCCGAGATGGCAGGTGCAGAAGTCGATCCAGCCGCCGAGGAATCTGATGCTGGCAGCGAGGATCTTGAGGCAGAGTCCAGTGGAAGTGAGGATGAACTTGAGGAGGAGGAAGTCGAGGGTGAGGCTGAGGCTGAGGCTGACGATGCGATGGATATGGACGGTGCTGAGAAGCCAGCCCTCGTTCATCACACTGATGAAGTCATGGCTCACTGATTGCAACGCTTATACCCATGGCAACGCGTATACCACATGTCATCCGTCTAGATTTTCTGTTATGGAGGAGTTTATCATATTCAGTCACTATCATACATCAGGGGCAATCACATTACACGTGTAGAAGATAATATCATGGAATGAATTCACGCTTTCACCCTCTACGCCAAAAATTCACTAGCTTGTCTCAAAGAACATTGTGACACATTCGAACCACCAGAACAGAGCTTTGACAATCCAGCTTTAAATAAAAGTATTAAACCAATGCCAAACCAGGACTTACTTTTCAAGCAGAAAATATTACAGCTTAGAATGACTATAGCTCATCTTCCTGGATAATGGCCACCTTGGTACCACATTCTGAGGTGCCTTCGCAATACGGACAAGTTTGGATTCTAAAGAAGCCGGTTTACAGAATTGTAACATTTGAGAAAAAAACGATTCCTAACTTGTTATCCAGAAGATGATGCTGCCTAATTAACATGGGCCTTCCTTTGTAACAATTATAATAAAATCGACCAGCAATCGCTCGAAGAAGGGATATTAACGCTTTGTAAAGTTGACAAAGAGGGATTAAAGTCAGTCGAAAAGGGAGAGATTAAGGTTGGTTTAAGCGCGTCGATACTCTCAGTGTACGAGTAGGCGTACGTTATTGCATATAAGGTCGATAGACGGAGTTCAAGAGGAGTTATAGTAAAAGTTACAGAGGTTGTGGTGACGGACAAGAAATTTAGCTCGTATCTGCACTTTACAAGGTTTTAAAATACAGTAAGAGTATGTGCCCACCAGTAGGCAGTCTGGCAATGTACGTAATTGTTGACATGACAAGGAAACTCCCATGTCGTCTCTTTTAGCCGGCACTCTTGGGGTCGTTCCTACGATTAATACAAGTGAGTGATTCGCCAGCCTTATGCGGTTTCCAGGATTAGGTAGAGCGATGTCATCGTGTAAGCCTAATTAGGAGCCTCCGCCGCAACCACACCTACAGTAATATAAGAAGAATTCAGACCCCATTGTCCATTGTCAACAGCGGGGGCTAATTCGTCCGCTGAAACTGGGGATTTTGTTTTATGGCCGAAAGTCCAACAGATTACCTTACTTGAGCAGATGGCTATCATCTTTTAAAAATCAATTCTTGGTTCTAGAGCTCATCGTTCGCTTTCATTTTTCTTTATAGTGTCTCCAGCCAGAAACATGCCTACAAATTACATATCAACATCAGATCTTCAGGTTGCAGTTGAAGATGGTCTCGAGGTTTCCCGTAAAGATTGTCCAGCACTAGCGCATGAGCAGTATGATCATTATCCTCCAAAAGACTTGATAAATGAGCCACTTGAAGTTCGACAAAATAGACAGCAACGCCGAATCTACGGGATTCCTGTTTTTTGGATCATAATTTGCCTTCTCATTCTCATCATCGGGGGTGCAGTCGGTGGGGGAGTTGGAGCTGGTGTGTCGCGGAATAAAAAGAGTATTAGGTATGTAGGTAGTACAGGAAACATAGGTTTTAATAGACTGAATAAGAAAATGACTGTGAACTCACTAGTACAACTACTTCTGACGAAGCCCAACTATCATCACCATTATTAATAACAACAGCAACAACTACTTCTGACGAAGCACAACCATCATCACCATTATCAATGACAACAGTAACAACCACGTCACCACCTGCTACTGTCACTAATACAAATGACGGCTGTCCAAAGTCAGTAACAAACGGCTCAACGTATAACTCCTCAACGACCACCAGTTACACTATCCACTGCAGCGAATCCGTTACTACCGGATCAATTATCCGGTTTAATCCTCCTCCTACAAACACGATATTCGACTGTCTAGATGTCTGCACAAGATATAATGGAAACACGACAGATGTAGCAAAAACCGGCGCTTGTGTTGCTGCAACTTGGGTGATCCTTGATCCTGACAACCCAGACCTGAACAGAAGGTGCTATTTGAAGTCTCAGAAGAAACTAGGGCCTGCAAGGGGAGGAACCATCGTAATAAGTGGTGTTGAGAAATTGTAGGATGAGAGTTTTGCAGAGTTACTGGCTTGAGTATCATAAGTCTAATAGGGCAGAGGATCTATCGGCTACGAGGGCTGATAACCCGTACAGTAGCAGGAGATAAGAGACACGTGTTAGCTATAAGTTCTCTTTCGCGATAGGTAGAACCGATTTGGCAAGCGACTGAATATTTCTTAGCACCTAGTGGAAAAAGGATATCGATGACGTGATATTGGTGAAAGACCTGGGAATATACTTTCAGTCAGTGGGTGGTCGAGATGTATAGAGAAGGAAGAAAATGGACATAATCAGAAAGCAAGAAGCTGATGTTAATTAGCTGAATGTGTAGGAAAATATGAATGCAATACATAACTCGGCGACTCTCACTGTACTTGTAAACTTCAGCATAAGATGTGGAATGAGGAAGAATCACCTCCACGATGATACCGGTACCTTGGAGTACAACTGTGCAACTGTGCAACTGTGCAACGGTGCATAGCCACAAGTGTCAGGAAGTGGAGCCCTCTTAAAAGAAAGTTATGTATAAAATCAGCGGCACCTAATTCGCCTTCTACTATATAATAACTTACAATTGTTAGTCAAGAGCAAGCCGGCCTCAATAAATCTACTCGAATCCTATTCCTTTTTGCTGCGACCTGCTTCTCCACATTTTGCTTTTTAGTACTGTACATACATACGCGCCATTGGTGCTCCTATATAATACTCTCTTACGCTTTCAATCATGTCTTCCCTTGTCTTCCATAAAGTCTTTTGTAGGCGCGCGTTACTCGCGCCTCCTTAAGGTCCTTTTAGCTAGGCTCTTTTATATCCCGAAAACCTAACCCATGGGTCGGTTCCTCTTTGGCAAGGCCCGACTGGCGGGTAATTACCAGTATATCGGAACTGCAGTGTAACTTACAACCAGGTCCGCATTCCCTGACCCATCTGTAGCACCAAACCGACCGCTTTTAACGTGACTGACCCCTAATGGGCGTAATTTGCTAGTTCTGCAAAATAATAGGATCAACATCTCGGCTGACGAACCTTTGGTTGTTTGCGTCCGTACAGGCAGGTATGTGAAACTTTTCAATTCTGAAATTGTACCATCGCTACTCGCCGACTAGATGTGACTCACTTATAGTGGGAAAGAGCACTCTCCTTCTCACCATCCTGTGCCCTCTAGATGCAGAATGGGGAAGTATCAAAGTGTAGATGTGGAAGTGATTCGACAGGTTCTATGATGCGACAAAGATAGTTCATCACAGTTTGCCAAAGGTCTATACGTCCCTGGGCAGGCTAGTCTTCGTCATATTTATCTGTAGACAGCCTTACCCTTTTCTAGCGTTCTTTTGATCGGTGAGTCAATCCGTTGACTTGCCAATTCCTCAGCCATGTCATGTAATTTCAGGAAAAGCAGTTGTTATAACACTTCAAATGACAGACCTATGGGCCCCAATTTCTTTTCTAGAAAGTCTGTGTCGCGTAGCGGAGAACACAAGTTTTTGAATAGTTCAACGAGCTCCTTATCTTAGATATGCAATCGACGGTCAGCGCTGTTTGCACTGGTTCGAGCACTCTTTTAAATCCAAGTTGTCAATTAACCGTCCGCTCTGTTATCCTCCTCCCGGCCTGGCTCGCCTGGTCATCCATCAAACCAATTATTCTACCCGACGAGGTGACCTTACCTCATCACTCGATCCAGACACCGAGCCCGTTATTAGCAATGTCGTCCACGAAGGATTCACAAGTGAGCGGACCCACCGTATTGCTATCACATATATGCTATGTGGCGTTATGGAGAACACACTAGAAAAGGAGGGCCAAGATATGGTCGCTATGCTGTCGAATGGGAGAGTCGAGCAAGTTAGCGCCGGCCGAAAACATTCTACAACATTCTACACGGCGTCTTTTCCTCCTTCATCAGGATTCTCAGACAACGGGCTCTAGATTAGGTACGGTAAGAAGCAACAAATTCTATATGAGGTAGCGTAGTCATAAAGTCTCCTGAAGTCCTCCAAAGTTAAGCGAATATAAGCGCTTTTGTAATCCCATAGTTGTTGTATGTAGGTAGGTAGCAGTCGCCGGGCTTTTGTTTTTTCTGGCGGGGAAGTTATGCATTTGCTTTAGATAGATATGATATATGCTAACATTATTCCATACCGAATGGTGTTGATTAGCTTTCCCTGCCTTTCCTTGCCTTTCCTTGCCTTTCTACAGTAGCTGCATCTTTACCCAAGAAGAGTATGCCTCCCAGTGTGCCTTGCTTGCTTTAACCTTTCATTGGTCTTGGCGAGTCTTGGCGGATGTCAGTCAGCCTTGCTCGCAGTTCATGTACCACGTACTCTAATTGAATTAACCCAATGATTAAATGAGGATTCATATTATGTTAGTGGTTATACGGTTATACAATTGGCAAGGTTTTGTATCGTTTGACATCTCTTGGATTACATCTTTGTGTTGTACTGTACAGTAGTTATTTTGGGGGTGGATTTTCCCCCGCAGCGGGACGGGACGATGGGTGTTCGAGAGCTGGGGTTGTTTCGCTTACGGTAACAATACACCAGTGGCACAGTACGAAAATCGTCGATGGTCAGCGTGTGGGGTGCTCCCCTGGCCACGTCACCTCCCCTGTTGTTGTTGTTTGGATTATCTCTCTCCTACGAAAGTATGTATGTATGTACGAAGTAAGTATGCATGTAAGTGCCATGCTAACTGGCCATTGGTAGATGAAACTTAACGGAGAACCAATTAGTGACTCATCCCCATCCCACACTTATGGTATATAGACCTTCAACATGCCACTACTGACTGCTCTGTCGCGCTTTCTCTCATTCGCAGCATATGTTGGACTTCTATCACATAGAGCAAATGAATCCCCTCATGTTGACCGTAACACCCAACGCAAGCCAATATGAACCACACAAGACAACTTATTCACGAACATTCAGACCAGGCTACAACATACGACGTAGTTCCAGTGAGACGCCATGGACTCGAGACCTCCGAAAACGACCTCCTCGATAATGGGAGGTGGTTCGCACGAGGAGACCCTCTGTAGGAACTTCCTCGCGCAGACACGACTACAACTTGTGAGTATTCTGCTACCTCAAGAAAGCGTTTCGCGGCTTGGATGAGATAGCTCGACTGAACTTGAAGCAACGCTCCCCGAGGACCACTATTTGTGCATTACTTCAGTTGACAATTCAACACAGACTTCCGGTGACACAAGTAGACACGATGAGTTGAGCTACGGACATGGCCCACAGCAGTATTCAGTATCGACGAAAAGAGATCGTCATGAGAGCCGCGAGTCTTCCACGGATCGCAGCATTACTTCCAACAAGCGCGCTTGCCATACTTTTATCTCGTCAACCAACTCGCTTTGCGAGAAGTGTTCTAGCATCCCCTGGTACAAAATCGACCAGTGGATGAGCTACCGGGGACGAATTGACTGGCGCGGTAAACTGGTTGTGAAGGTTGGGAGACACTATCGAAAGGACCCAGGCAATACCACTTGTC
>Ga0247734_1001617_pt1 | contig 16762 bp, 14 predicted proteins | sample UWRJL103311B2_FD_180933 | JGI IMG/M metagenome (GOLD analysis project Ga0247734, IMG submission 180933) | Plant litter microbial communities from Arlington Agricultural Research Station in Wisconsin, United States - UWRJ-L103-311B-2 | ecosystem: Environmental > Terrestrial > Plant litter >... | reverse complement strand
CGGTAGCTGCCGTCGAGGTCCAGGACGTGGCACGGACCGGTCGCGGACCGCACGGTCGCTGCGGCCCGCGACGCCGTCGTGCGGCTGCTGACCACGGTCGTCGTCATTGGACGGTCATCCCCTGTCGTCGCGCCGAGCCTCTCACGACGGCGACGGCACGGTCCTGGCCCGGGGCCGTCTGGTGGAGCCGGTGATGAGTGCGGAAGCCATGGTTCCTCGAGACCGAGTCGGGTACGAACGCGGCCATCGTATCGGCCGCGCCACCTCCGCCGGGTGACCGTCGGACCGCACCAGAACAGTAGGGTGTCCTCGTGTCTGCCATCATCTCGAACGCACAGAACCGGGAAGACGTCATCTTGTGGAGGGCGCTTCACCACGTCACCGCCGGGCGCTATGTCGAGATCGGCGCGAACCACCCCACGATCGACTCGGTGAGCCGGGTCTTCTACGACCACGGGTGGAGCGGCATCACCGTCGAGCCCGTGCCGCACTTCGCGGATCTCCAGCGCGCCGAACGCCCGCGCGACGTCCTCGTCCAGGCGGCCATCTCGACCTCCGACGCGGCTGAGATCACCCTCCACCTGGTGCCCGACACCGGCCTGTCGACGACGGTCGACGCCGTGAGCGACCGTCATCACGACGCTGGCATCGACCACGTCGACGTGGTCGTGCCGACGATGACCCTCGACGCCCTCCTGTCAGGACAGGGGCTGCAGGGGCAGGACATCCACTTCCTGCTGATCGACGTCGAGGGCGCCGAGGCGGACGTCCTCGCCACCATCGACCTGACGGTGTGGCGCCCGTGGGTCCTGGTGGTGGAGGCGACCGCCCCCAACTCGCGGACCCAGACGCACGCCGCGTGGGAGCCCGGTGTGCTCGCCGACGGCTACGAGTACTGCTTCTTCGACGGCCTCTCGCGGTACTACGTCGCCGCCGAGAGGGCCGACGAGCTGCGCCACGACCTGTCGTACCCCGCCTCCGTGTGGGACGACTACCGAACCGCTGCGGATCTCGCGTGCGAGCGCGAGCGCGACGAGTACCGCGTCCAGATCTCCGACCTGCTGGGCCAGCTCACGCACTGGCGCAGCCTGGCGCTGTCGGGCTGGGCCGACGTGGTCAGCCGTGATCTCCGTCAGCAGAAGGAGATCGCCCGGCAGCGGGCGCAGACCAAACGGCTCCGTGGCGAGATCAGGAAGTTGCGCGCCTCGACCTCCTGGCGCGTCACGAAGCCGCTCCGCAAGGCCAGCAGCGTCATCGGTCGCCGATGAGCGCCGGCACCTCCTCGCGTCGTCAACCCGCCGCCATCGACGCTCCTGTGCTGCTGGGGCAGCTCGACCAGCGGCTGGCGGCGGCGGCCGAGGTCCTGCTCGGCCCGACCGACCGCCCGTACGACGCAGGCCATCCCGGCGCCGCCGCGGCGCACGTCCTCCCCCTGCTGATCGCGGTGTGCTCCGACCACGAGCGGGCCGACGCCCGGTGGCTGGTCCTCACGGCTGTCTTCGGGGCCTTCCCGACTCCTCAGCAGGTCCTGGAGTTCGGACGCATGCTCGAGCTCACCGATCCCGCCCTGGCCGAGTCGACCCTGTTGAGCGAGGTCATCGACCAGCCGCGACGCGGCCGACTCGACCTGCCCATGCGAGTCGTGTCCGATGGTGTCGTCGTGGAGGTCAACTACTGCGCACGCCACTCCACCCACACGGGCATCCAACGCACCGTGCGCGAGACGCTCCCGCGGTGGGACGCCCAGCACGACATCACCGCGGTCGCCTGGGCCGACCCGTGGTGCGCCTTCCAGAACCTCACGCCCCACGAGATGTCACGGGTGTTCGCGCACTCCGAGACCTCATCGCAGGAGACGCAGCGCGCCGCTGACCGGTACGGGTCGGACGCGTCGTCCGCCGACGTTCCCGCCCACGAGCCCGAGCTCATCGTCCCGTGGCGCAGCTCGGTGGTCCTGCCCGACGTGTTCAGCATGCCGGCCAAGGACCAGCTCGCCGGGCTGGCCCGGTTCTCCGGCAACACCGTGTCGATGATCGGCTACGACCTCATCCCCCTGACCAGCCCGGAGACCCGCCCACTGGGCGAGGGGAACGGCACCGCGGCCTATCTCTCGATGCTCAAGCACGCGCACCGCGTCGCGGGCATCAGCCGTTCCGCCGTGGCCGAGTTCACCGGGTTCACCCACTCCTTGAGGGCCCAGGGCCTGCCGGGTCCCGTGGTCAAGGAAGTGCGTCTGTCGAGCGAGTCGCTGCGCGAGGGCACCGAGACCGCGGCCCCCAGGGCGACCAGGTCTCGGCCCGTGATGCTCTGCCTCGGCGCCCAGGAGCCCCACAAGAACCAGCGGGCGGCGCTCCACGCCGCCGAGCGGCTCTGGCAGGAGGGACTCGACTTCGAGGTCCACCTGGTCGGTGGCCGCGGCTGGTCGGACGAGGTCCTCAAGCCCGCGATCGACGGTCTGCTCGCGGCGGGGCGGCCGCTCCGCAACCTCGGCCGACTCACCGACGCCGAGCTCCTCGCTGAGATGCGGGCCGCCGACTTCGCGTACTTCGCCTCCTTGCACGAGGGGTACGGACTCCCCGTCGCCGAGACGCTCGCCAGCGGCACCCCGGTGATCACCTCCAGCTTCGGCAGCCAGGCGGAGATCGGCGAGCTGGGCGGGTGCCTCCTGATCGACCCCCGTGACGACGACGACGTCGCGGCCGGCATCCGGACCCTCCTGACCGACCCGGCCGAGCTGTCCCGGCTGCGGTCCGAGGCGGCTGCGCTCACCGTCCGCACGTGGGACGAGTACGCCGCCGACCTGTGGGCCTTCGTCGCGCCGACCGGAGTCGCCTCATGAGGCGAGCCGCGAGCCGCGAGCCGCTCGCGCACCGGCAGGCCTGGGCAGTCCGTGTCTCGGCCCTGCGCGGCGCCCTCGGGGCCCCGTCGGTCACCCTTCCGTCCGCCATCTCCAGCCGGCAGCTCGGCGAGGCGATGTCCGGCGCCATCGACGTGACCGACAGGTCCCACGTCTGGTTGGCCCTCTCGGTCCTGACCGGCGTGCTGCCCACCTCGACCACCGTCGTCGAGACGAGCCGGTACTCCGAGTTCGACGACGGCGAGAGCCTGTGGAAGGCCGTGGCCGCCCACACGACCGACACGAGCGCCGGCTGGACGGTGCGCGTCGTCAGTGACGCCGTGCTCGTCGACGTCGCCCTGACGGCCGACACCAACTTCACGACCGGCATCCAGCGGGTCGTGCGCGAGACCGTGCGTCGCTGGGTCCGCGACCACGACGACGTCACGATGCTCGTGTCCTGGACCAAGGACTTCCAGTCCATGCGCGAGCTGACACCGCCCGAGCACGATCGGGCGGTCGGCGACAACCTGGAGGCCGAGGTCGAGCCCGATCCCCGGACCCCCGTCGTGGTGCCGTGGCACTCGACCTACCTGCTCCCCGAGCTGGCACCGGAGCTGAACCGGACCTCGCGGCTGGCGTCGCTGGCGGAGTTCATGCCGGGCCGGACCGGCGTCATCGGCTTCGACACCGTCCCCATCACGTCCTCGGAGACCACCAGCATCGGGTTCGCCGACTACTTCGCCCGCAACCTGGCCGCCGTCCGCCGGTTCGACGTCGTCTCGACGATCTCGGAGGCCGCCGGACACGAGTACGGCGGCTGGCGCGACTCGCTGTCGGCCATCGGCGTCGCCGGACCACGCATCGTGCCGGTGTCGCTCCCGGTCGAGATCCCGGATCCGGATCCGGAGTCCGCGATCGAGGCCGACATCCGCTTCCGGGTCGGCCGACTGCCCATGGTCCTCGTGGTCGGCAGCCACGAGCCGCGCAAGAACCACCTGGCCGTGCTGCACGCCGCCGAGCTGCTGTGGCGCGAGGGCCGCCAGTTCAGCCTCAGCTTCATCGGCGGAGGGTCGTGGGGCGGGGACGCCTTCACCCGACGGATCCTGGAGCTGCAGCGGTCCGGCCGACCCGTCGACACCGAGAGCAAGCTGTCGGACCGTCTGCTGTGGGCTGCGTACCGGCTGGCCCACTTCACGGTCTTCCCGTCGTTCAACGAGGGCTTCGGCCTGCCTCTCGCCGAGTCGCTCGCGGCCGGCGTCCCGGCGATCACCTCCGACTTCGGCAGCATGCGCGAGATCGCCGAGGACGGCGGGGCGCTGATGATCGATCCTCACGACGACCGCGCGCTCACCGACGCGATGCGGTCGCTGCTGACCGACGAGGCGGTGCACGCACGGCTCACCGCCGAGGCCCGTTCGAGGGCTGCGCGCCCCCGCACGTGGGACGACTACGCCGCCGAGCTGTGGACCACGCTGGTCAGCGACCCGCTGGTCTGACCCGACCGCACGTCGCCCGCACCGACGGACGAGCTCGTCTCGTCGGTGCGGGCCCGGGCCTCAGCTCAGCTTCTCGAGGATGAGCTCGCGGACCCGACCGGCGTCGGCCTGGCCGCGCATCTCCTTCATGACGGCGCCGATCAGGGCGCCCGCGACGCCGAGGTTGCCGCCACGGATCTTCGCCGCGGCGTCCGGATCGCCCTCGATCGCGCGGTCGACCGCGGCGCCCAGCGCTCCGTCGTCGGAGACGACCTCGAGGCCCCGGCCGACGACGACCTCCTCGGCGGTGCCCTCACCGGCGATGACGCCGTCGAAGACCGAGCGGGCGAGCTTGTCGTTGATGCGGCCGGCGTCGATCAGCGCCTGGATCTCCGCGACCTGCTGCGGCGTGATGCCGAGCGCGTCGATGTCCTGCCCCGCCTCGTTGGACCGGCGGGCCATCTCGCCGAGCCACCACTTCTTGGCGGCCTGCGGCGTGGTGCCGGCCTCCACCGTGGCCACGATCAGGTCGAGCGCACCCGCGCCGATCGTGTCGCGCATGTCGAGGTCGGAGAAGCCCCAGTCGGCCTGCAGACGGGCACGACGCACGGCCGGCGGCTCGGGCAGCGTGGCCCGCAGCTCCTCGACCCACTCGCGCGACGGCGAGACGGGCGCCAGGTCGGGCTCCGGGAAGTAGCGGTAGTCGTCGGCGTCGGACTTCTCGCGGCCCGACAGCGTCGTGCCGGTGTCCTCCTGGAAGTGCCGGGTCTCCTGCACGACCTTTCCACCGGCGTCGAGGATCCCGGCGTGGCGCGAGATCTCGAAGCGGACCGCACGCTCGACCGACCGGAACGAGTTGACGTTCTTGGTCTCCGAGCGGGTGCCGAGCGTCGTGGAGCCCTTGGGCTTGAGCGACAGGTTCACGTCGGCGCGCAGGGAGCCCTGGTCCATGCGGACGTCGGAGACGCCGAGGCCGCCGATCAGGTCGCGGACGTACGAGACGTAGGCCCGGGCCACGGCCGGAGCCTTCTCGGGCGGGACCTCGATCGTCCGGGTCACGATCTCGATCAGCGGGATGCCGGCACGGTTGTAGTCGACCAGCGAGAAGTCGGCTCCGTGGATGCGTCCGGTCGAGCCACCGACGTGCAACGCCTTGCCGGTGTCCTCCTCCATGTGCGCTCGCTCGATCTCGATGCGGAACGTCTCACCGTCCACCTCGACGTCGACCCAGCCGTCGAACGCGATCGGCTCGTCGTACTGGGACGTCTGGAAGTTCTTCGGCATGTCGGGGTAGAAGTAGTTCTTGCGCGCGAACCGGCACCACTCGGCGATCTCGCAGTTGAGCGCAAGACCCATGCGGATCGCGGACTCGACGGCCTTGGCGTTGACGACCGGCAGGGCGCCGGGCAGCGCGAGGCACACCGGGCACACCTGCGTGTTGGGCTCGGCGCCGAACTCCGTGGGGCAGCCGCAGAACATCTTGGTCGCGGTGTTGAGCTCGATGTGGATCTCGAGCCCCATGACCGGGTCGTAGCGGGTCAGGGCCTCGTCGAACGGGACCAGGACGTCAGTGGCGCTCATCGGGCGACCTCCAGCTCGGGTGCCGAGGACAGCAGCGTGCCGCCCCACTTCTCCTCCAGCAGCCGCTCCAGCGCGGCCGCCGCGTTGTACAGGCGGTCGTCCGCCTTCTGCGGGGCCAGGAACTGCAGGCCGACCGGCAGGCTGTCCTCGTCGGCCAGGCCCACGGGCAGCGACAGGCCGGGGATGCCGACCAGGTTCGCCGGGATCGTGGCGACGTCGCCCAGGTACATCGCCAGCGGGTCGTCGAGCTTGTCGCCCAGCGGGTAGGCGGTGGTCGGCGACGTCGGGGAGACCAGCACGTCGACGTCGGCGAAGGCCGACGCGAAGTCACGCGACAAGATCGTGCGGACCTTCTGCGCCGAGCCGTAGTACGCGTCGTAGTAGCCGCTGGACAGCGCGTACGTGCCGAGGATGATGCGGCGCTTGACCTCGTCGCCGAAGCCGGCATCGCGGCTCGACGCCATGACCTGCTCGGCGCTGGGGTCGTCCACGCCCGCCGGTGGCACGCGGACGCCGTAGCGCATCGCGTCGAACTTGGCGAGGTTGCTGCTCGCCTCGCTCGGCATCACGAGGTAGTAGGCGCCGAGCGCGTACTGCAGGCTCGGGATCGAGACCTCGACGACCTCGGCGCCCGCCGCGGTGAGCAGGTCGACGGCCTCGGTGAAGCGGGCCTGCACGCCCGGCTGGAAGCCGTCGCCGCCCAGCTCCTTGACGATGCCGATCCTGAGCCCCTTGACGTCGGCGCGGCGGGCCGCGGCGACGACGGGCGGGACGGCGTCGGGGATGCTCGTGGAGTCCATGGGGTCGTGGCCCGCGATGAGCTCGTGCAGCAGGGCCGCGTCGAGCACCGTGCGGGTGACGGGACCGGCCTGGTCCAGGCTGCTGGCCATCGCCACGAGCCCGTAGCGGCTGACTCCCCCGTAGGTCGGCTTGACGCCCACGGTGCCGGTCAGGGCGCCGGGCTGGCGGATGGACCCGCCGGTGTCGGTGCCGATCGCCAGCGGCGCCTCGAAGGCGGCGACGGCAGCGGCCGACCCGCCGCCGGAGCCGCCGGGGATGCGGGTCGTGTCCCACGGGTTGTGCGTCGGACCGTACGCGGAGTGCTCCGTGGAGGAGCCCATCGCGAACTCGTCCATGTTGGTCTTGCCGAGGATCGGGAGGCCGGCAGCCTTGATCTTGGCGGTCACGGTGGCGTCGTACGGCGGGATCCAGCCGTCGAGGATCTTCGAGCCGCACGTGGTCGGCAGACCCTTCGTGGCGAGGACGTCCTTGACCGCGATCGGCACACCGGCGAGGTACGACAGCTGCTCGCCCCTCGCGCGCCGGTCGTCGACGTCGGCGGCCGTGGCGAGCGCGCCCTCGGGGTCGACGTGCAGGAAGGCGTGGATCGCGCCGTCGACGGCGTCGATGCGGTCGACGAGCGCCTGGGTCACCTCGACGGAGGAGATCTCCTTGGCGGACAGCGAACGGGCGAGCTCGTCGGCCGTCCGGCGGGTCAGGTCGGTCATGACTCCCCCAGGATCTTCGGGACCAGGAAGCGCTGCTGGTCGGACGCGGGCGCGGCGGCGAGGGCGTCCTCGGGGGCCAGGCTCGGACGGACGACGTCCTCGCGGAAGACGTTGTCGACCGGCACCGGGTGACTCATGGCCGGGACGTCGTCACCGGCGGCCTCCTGGACGCTCGCGACGTGCTCCAGGATCGCCGGGAGCTCGGTGGCGAGATGGTCGAGCTCAGCGTCGCTGAGGTCGATGCGGGCGAGGCCGGCCAGATGGACGACGTCGTCGCGCGAGATACCCGTGAGGGGCTCAGACATGAACGGTCCCTTGCGAATGGTTGATCGTGCGGGTGGGGGTACCGATCCATCCTAGTGACCGCCACGACGCGCCCTCCCCGGGCATCACGACCTCGCGGACACGTGCCATCCCTGCGAGGATCGGGCCATGACGGCAGAGCGCATCTCCTTCTTCCAGCACGCCGGCCTCACGTTCGACGTCATCGACACCGGCCCCCTCGACGGCACGCCGGTGGTCCTGCTGCACGGGTTCCCGCAGCGGGCCACGTCCTGGGCCGCCGTGTCCGAGCAGCTCCACGCCGCCGGCATGCGGACCTATGCGCTCGACCAGCGTGGATACTCCCCGGGCGCCCGCCCGACGTCGCGGTTCGCGTACCGGATCACGAGCCTCGTCGGCGACGTCATGGCCCTGATCGACCGGATCGGCACCCCGGTCCACCTGGTCGGGCACGACTGGGGCTCGGCCGTCGCATGGGCCGTCGCCGCGAACCATCCCGACAAGATCCGCACCCTGACCGCCGTCTCGGTGGCCCACCCCGGCGCGTTCGTCCGGTCGATGACCAGCAGCTCCCAGGCGCTGAGGTCGTCCTACATGCTGCTGTTCCAGCTGCCGTTCCTGCCCGAGTGGCTGCTCGGCCGTCGCGACGGCATCGGCGAGCAGATGCTGCGCGCCGCCGGCATGACCCGGCCCATGATCGAGACGTTCCGGACCGAGGTCGTCGCCGACGGCGCCCTGCGCGGCGGTCTGGGCTACTACCGGTCGATGGCGCTGGACCCCGGTCAGTTCGGTCGCCGGGTCTCGGTGCCCACGACCTACGTGTGGAGCGACGGCGACACCGCCCTCGCGCGTCGAGGCGCCGAGCTGACCCCGCAGTTCGTCACGGGCCCCTACGAGCTCGAGGTCTACGAGGGCGTCTCCCACTGGATCCCCGACGAGCGCCCGGTCGACCTCGCGGCGAGCATCGTCAGGCGGGCGCGGGGCTGACGCCCTCAGGGCACCGGCTGCAGGTAGCCGTGCACCTGGCTGACCGCCGACGCACCCTCCCCGCTCGCCGACGCGACGCGCTTCATCGACCCGGCACGGATGTCGCCGGCCGCGAAGATTCCCGGCACGGCCGTCTCGAGCGGAGCGGGCGGACGACCGTCGCGCCACCGCTCCTTGGGGATGTCCCGACCCGTCAGCACGAAGCCCTGCTCGTTGCGGGACACGTCGTCGGGCAGCCAGTCGCAGCCCGGGTTCGCGCCCAGCAGCAGGAACAGCCCGTCGGCCGGCAGACGCTCGACGGTGCCCTCGTGGTCGAGGTCGATCCACTCCAGGCGGCCGTCGCCGCCACCGTCGACGACGCGCGAGCCGGTGCGCAGCGAGATGCGCTCGTGCGTCGAGATCTCGTGGACCAGGTACGCCGACATGGTCTCGGCCAGGCCCGACCGACGCACCACGATCGTGACGCTGCGGGCGAAGCGCGCCAGGTGGATCGCAGCCTGGCCCGCTGAGTTGCCGCCGCCGACGATGAACACGTCGCGCCCCTCCATCTCACGGGCCACGCTGGACGCGGCTCCGTAGTGGACGCCGGCTCCGACCAGCTCCTCCAGCGACTCGACCCCGAGGCGTCGGTACCGCACCCCGCACGCGATGAGGACCGAGCGGGCGCGGAGCGTGCCGCCGTCGAAGGTGATCGTGTGGCAGTCGCCCAGCTCGAGTCCCTTGACCTTGCGGCCCGTGAACAGACGGGCGCCGAAGCGGGTCGCCTGCGTCCGGGCCCGCGACGCCAGCCGCATCCCGGACACCCCACGTGGGAAGCCGAGGTAGTTGCGGATCATCGAGCTCGTGCCGGCCTGGCCGCCGACCGCCTCCGCCTCCAGCACGACGGTCCGCAGCCCCTCCGACGCCCCGTACACGGCGGCCGCCAGCCCGGCCGGGCCACCGCCGATGACCAGCAGGTCCGCCACGTAGTCCTCGCCGAGATCGCTGGGCGATCCGTAGAACCAGGCGGCCACCGACTGCTCCGTGGCACCGTTGATGATCTGCCGACCGAGCGTCGAGAGGACCGGCAGGCGGACCTCCTCCCCCACCTCCTGCAGCACCTGGCGCCCGACCTCGCTGTCGGGTCGGTACCGCGTGTAGGGCAGCCCCATCCGGTCCATGAAGTCCCGGATGCCGGCGACCGCGCGCTGGCCGTCCTCGACGATGCGGACACCCTCGATCTCCGGCGCCGCGGACGACGCCGCCCAGTCCGAGAGGTACTCCGAGACCGCGGTGTGGAACTCCTCGTCACGAGGTCCCTGCGGGATCGGGAGGAACGTGTCGAGCCGTCCGGCGGCGAGCTCGAGTCGCAGCCCGTCGAGGGCCTCGAAGAACATCCGGGTCAGCACGAGCACGACCCGTCGGCTCGTCGGCGACACCGCCCGGATCTCGTCGACGAGCGGCATCGCGCCACCCTCGAGACCCCAGTCGACGCCCGCCCACGCGATGGGACGACCCTCGTCGACCAGCGCCTGCGCCGTCGCGGTCACCCCCTCGGGGCCGAGGATCGCCCGCACGTCGTAGTCACGCGCGTAGCGGCTGCGGAACTCCTCGTCGAGGAGATCACGCGTCTCCTCGGTCGCCACGAGCAGGATGACGGGCTTGTGCCGCGGAGACTCGCTCATGGCGCGAAACTAGCACCCTAGGCTGTACGCATGCCCCCGCAGAAGCCCGATGACCTCGGCCCGCTCGACGCCGTCGCGTTCCTGTGCGAGGTGGCCATGGTCGTCCTGCTGGTCCTGGCCGGCCACGGGTTCGCCGACGGATGGCGTGGATGGGCGATCGGCGTGTTCCTCGCGTTCGTCGCGGTGGGCATCTGGGCGCAGTGGATGGCGCCGACGTCGATGCGCCGGCTCGACCACCCGACCCGCCTCGTGGCCCAGATCATGCTCTTCGTGACCACCGCGCTCTACGCCGCGGCGGGCGGGCTGCTGTGGCCGGCGCTGGTCTTCGTCGTCGTGGCGTCGTCGGTCTTCGTCGTGCTCGCCCGCGAGGACGCCTAGGTCGGCTCGGCGGCCAGCGGAAGGCGACGCAGGCTGCGGAACGTGCGCTGCGTCCGGTCGAACGGATCGGTGAACGCCAGCTCGGCGGCGAGCAGCTGCAGCGGCGTGCTGAAGTCGTCGATCGCGACGTCCTGCACCATCGGGTAGAGCGGGTCGCCGACGATCGGGATGCCGAGGCCGTTGAGGTGCAGGCGCAGCTGGTGGGTGCGTCCCGTGCGCGGGGTCAGCCGGTACACGCCGAGATCGTCCACCCGTGACTCCAGCTCGACGAGCGTCTCGGCGTTGACCGGAGCGTCGGGGACGACCTCGCCCTGCCAGCTGCCGCGACGCTTGACCAGGTGGTCGGCGACCGTGGTCGGCAGCTCGAGACCGGGACGCACCGGAGCGAGCGCACGGTAGGTCTTGCGGACCGCGCCGTCCTGGAACATCGACTGGTACGGCCCGCGCCAGCGACGTTCCGTCGCCAGCAGCAGCAGGCCCGACGTGACGCGGTCGAGCCGGTGCAGCGGCGACAGCTCGGGCAGGCCCAGCTCGTCCCGCAGCCGGACGACGACGCTCTGGCGGACGTGCTGCCCGCGGGGGATCGACGACAGGAACGCCGGCTTGTCGACGACGACCAGCCGCTCGTCGCGGTGGACGACGTGGATCCGACCGGGCACCCGGGTCTCCACGGGAAGATCGCGGTGGAACCACACGAACGTGTGCGGGGTGTACGGGTGCTGCTCCACGACCGGGCGCCCGTCGTCGTACACGAACCGCTCCCCGGCGAGGAGCGCGTCGACGTCGACCCGCTCGGGCAGCCGGTGGCGCAGCCAGGCACCCATCGTCGGCCAGGGATCGGGACGGGGCCGGCCACGGTCGGGCGTGCGGAGCCACGCGGCACCCAGACCGTGCCGGGGAGGAAGCGGTGAACGAGGAGGCACGACTAGCGCGACGTCATGCCGGCACGGCCGGACACCCCGGGTTGACCACCCGGGTCGTCGTGGGCGGGTCGTCGGCCAGGCGCTGCGGCGACGGCACCGGTCGCCGGACGAGCTCGCCGCCGCAGTTGGGGCACACGCCGTGCAGCACGTTCTCGGCGCAGTCGCGGCACCACGTGCACTCGTACGTGCAGATCAGGACGTCGGTGCTGGTGGGCGCCAGGTCGCGGTCGCAGCACTCGCAGCTGGGGCGGATCTCGAGCATGGCACCAGTATGGGCGTCTCAGGCGTCGGCCGAGGCCTCCGCCGGCGGCGGGCCCTCGGCCAGCAGCTTCTCGAAGCCTTCCTCGTCGAGGATCGGACGACCCAGCTCCTCGGCCTTGTCGGCCTTGGACCCGGCGTTCTCGCCCACCACGACGTAGTCGGTCTTCTTCGAGACCGAGCCCGACGCCTTGCCGCCGCGGGCGATGATCGCCTCCTTGACGGAGTCGCGGGTGAACCGCTCCAGCGAGCCCGTCACGACGATCGTGAGGCCCTCGAGCGTGCGCACGATCGACTCGTCGCGCTGGTCGGCCATGACCACCCCGGCGTCGCGCCACTGCCGCACGATGGCGGCGTGCCAGTCCACCGCGAACCACTCGACGACGGCCTCGGCGATCGTGGGGCCGACGCCGTCGACGGCCGACAGGGTCTGGACCGGGTCGTCGACCGTGAGGACCTCCTCGATGGCCTCCATCGTGGCGAAGTGGGTGGCCAGCGCGCGGGCGGCGGTGGGGCCGACGTGGCGGATGGACAGGGCGACCAGCACCCGCCACAGCGGCTGGGTCCGGGCGGCCTGCAGGTTCTTCAGCAGGGCGATGCCGTTGGCGCTGAGGACCCGCTCGCCCGCGCCGTCCTCGATCTCCTTCTTCTTCGCGGCGCGCGTGTACAGCGGCACGCCCAGCAGCTGCTGGTCGGTGAGGGCGAACAGGCCGCCCTCGTCGACCAGCACGCCCGCGTCCAGCAGCGCGGTGGCGCCCTCCCAGCCGAACACCTCGATGTCGAAGGCGCCTCGGCCGCCGACGTGGGTGAGCCGCTCGCGCAGCTGCGACGGGCACGACCGGGTGTTGGGGCAGCGGATGTCCTTGTCGCCCTCGCGCGAGGGCGCCAGCGGGGTGCCGCAGGACGGGCACTCGGTCGGCATGACGAACTCGCGCTCGGTGCCGTCGCGTCGTGCCTCGACGGGCGCCACGATCTCGGGGATGACGTCGCCGGCCTTGCGCAGCACGACCCAGTCGCCGATCAGGACGCCCTTGCGCTTGACCTCGTGCTGGTTGTGCAGCGTGGCCATCTCGACCGTCGAGCCCGCCACCTTGATGGGCTCCATGACGCCGTAGGGCGTCACCCGCCCCGTGCGCCCGACGTTGACCCGGATGTCGAGCAGGCGCGTGATGACCTCCTCGGGCGGGTACTTCCAGGCGATCGCCCAGCGGGGCGCGCGGGACGTCGAGCCGAGGCGTCGCTGACGCTCGACCTGGTCGACCTTGACCACGACGCCGTCGATCTCGTGCGCGACGTCGTGGCGGTGCTCGCCGTAGTGGGCGATGAACTCCTCGACCCCTGCGAGGTCCTTCACGACCGTGGCACGGTCGCTCGTCGGCAGTCCCCAGGCCTTGAGGGCGTCGTACGCCTCGCTCTGCCGGTCGGGGCTGAATCCCTCGCGGTAGCCCAGGCCGTGGCACACCATCGACAGCGGTCGGCCGGCCGTGACGGACACGTCCTTCATGCGCAGCGTGCCGGCGGCGGCGTTGCGCGGGTTCGCGAACGGCGTCTTGCCGGACTCGGCCCACGCAGCGTTGAACTCCTCGAACTCCTTGGTCGGGAAGAACACCTCTCCGCGGACCTCGACGTAGGCCGGCACCGGGTACGTCCTGGACGCCTTCAGCTGGTGCGGGATGACCTTGATGGTGCGGACGTTGTTGGTGACGTCCTCCCCCACGCGTCCGTCACCCCGGGTGACACCACGGGTCAGCCGGCCGTCCTCGTACGTCAGCGAGATCGCGAGGCCGTCGACCTTGAGCTCGCACAGGAAGTCGGCGTCGTCGACGCCCTCGCGCAGCAGCCTGGCGTGCCACGCCTCGAGCTCCTCGGTGCTGAACGCGTTGTCGAGGCTGTAGAGCCGCTCGCGGTGCTCGTACGCCTCGAACGACGACGAGGCGTAGCCGCCGACGGTCTGGGTCGGCGAGTCGGGGGTGCGCAGCTCGGGCAGCTGGTCCTCCAGCGCCTCCAGGTCGCGCATGAGCTGGTCGTACTCGGCGTCGGAGACCGTCGGCGAGTCGTCGACGTAGTAGCGCTCGCGGTGCTCGATGAGCGTCTCGGACAGCTGCTTGTGCCGCTGCCTCAGGTCGTCGTCGGTGGCCATGCGACGACCTTAACGCCGGGAGGCGACACTCTGCGCGGCGACGAGAGCCTGCGCGGCCCACGACGGCGACGCCCCGGCCAGGCCGCACGTCGGCGTCACGACCAGGCGGTCGTCGTACGCCTCCTCGCCGAAGCCGAAGTGCCCGAAGAAGGTCTCGATCCGCGCGACCACGGCCTTGTGCGACAGACCGGCCGGGTCGGACGTCGGCACGACACCGAACCACAGGTCGACGCCCTTCTCGAACGACTCCGCCCAGACGTCGTCCGGACGGATCAGTCCCAGGTCGAAGGAGATGGCCGTGAAGCCGACCCCGGCCAGCAGCTCGACCGGGACGTCGGGTGCGCACGAGTGCACGACGGGGCGCGCACCGGCGTCGGTGATCGCCTCGACGACGTTGCGCAGCAGCGCATCGGCCTCGGGCGGATGGACGCTGCGGTGCCGCGACCAGCCGCTGGCGGTCGGGACCCCGCCGCTGAGGACCGCGGCGATGGCCGGCTCGTCCACCTGCACGACGACCTCGGCCCGGGCGAAGCGGCGTCGGACGTCCGCGACGTGGGTGCGCAGCCCCTCGGCCAGGGACTCGCTGATCTCCCGGCGGGCCCCGTGGTCGGCCAGCATCTTGTCGCCGCGGGGACGCTCCACGGTCGCCGCGAGCGTCAGCGGGCCGGTGACCTGGATCTTGATCGGCCCCTCGTGCTCCTGCGTCATCTCCTCCGCGACGTCGAGGTCCTGCGCGAGGAGCGAACGGGCCCGGCGGACGTCGCCCCCCTCCCCCACGCCGACGCGCCAGCCGTCAGGCTGCAGATCGGCCTCGAGACCGTCCAGGACCGCGAGGGTCCGTCCGATCATGCCGGCATGCACGCCCCGTCCGGGCAGCTCGGGGACGTACGGCAGGTCACCGACCGTGTCGAGCACGATGCGCAGCGACTCCGCGAAGTCCGTGCCGGGCATCGATCCGATGCCGGTGGCGAGCGCCATGAGCGTCCTGTTCTGTGATGGGGCGGTGACTGACCCACCTGTCCCGGCGACGGGCGGTGGGTGAGCCACCTTTCGGGACCCGGGAACGGTGGCTACGACACCGCCCGGGAGGCCGACGGGTGGCTAGTGCACCGCCACGCGGGTCGTGGCGGAGATCGTGGCGGAGCCGACGACGCGGGTCCCGGCGTAGATGACGCAGGCCTGGCCGGGTGCGATGCCGCTGGCGGGGTCGTGGAGCTCGACCGAGACCGCGCCGCCGTCGACCCTGACGGTCGCCCGGTGCTCGTCGCCGTGCGCGCGCAGCTGGACGGTGCACTCGAGCGCCTCGGTGGGGACCGCTCCGCACCACAGCGGCTTGACGCAGTCGAGCGCGTCGACGGCCAGCGCCTCGCGCGACCCGACCGTGACCGTGCCGCTGACCGGCTCGATGTCGAGCACGAAGCGTGGCTTGCCGTCGTCGGCCGGGACGCCGAGCCGCAGGCCCCGCCGCTGGCCGATCGTGAACGCGTAGGCGCCGTCGTGCTCCCGCAGCACGGCCCCGTCCTCGTCGACGATCGTGCCCGGCCTCGGGCCGAGCTTCTCGCCGAGCCACGCGGCGTTGTCGCCGTCGGGGATGAAGCAGATGTCGTGGCTGTCGGGCTTCTGCGCGACCTGGATGCCGCGCGCGGCCGCCTCGGCGCGGACGACGTCCTTAGTCGTGTCTCCGAGCGGGAACAGCGAGTGTGCCAGCTGCTGCTGCGTCAGGACGCCCAGGACGTACGACTGGTCCTTGCCGTGGTCGACGGCCCGGTGCATCTCGATCGTGCCGTCGTCGGACGTCGACAGCTGCGCGTAGTGGCCGGTCGCGACGGCGTCGAAGCCCAGGGCCAGCGCCCGGTCGAGGACCGCGGCGAACTTGATCTTCTCGTTGCACCGCAGGCACGGGTTCGGGGTGCGGCCGGCCGTGTACTCGGCGATGAAGTCGTCGACGACGTGATCGGCGAACTCCTCGCTCATGTCCCACACGTAGAACGGGATGCCCAGCGCGTCGGCGGCACGGCGGGCGTCGCCGGCGTCCTCGATCGAGCAGCAGCCGCGGGCGCCCGAGCGGTACGACCGCGGGTTGCGGCTCAGCGCGAGGTGCACGCCCGTGACGTCGTGGCCCGCGTCGACGGCGCGCGCGGCCGCGACCGCGGAGTCGACGCCGCCGGACATCGCCGCGACGACCCTCATGAGCCGCTCCGGACGAGCGAGGCCCGCTGTGCCCGCTGGTGGACGGCCGGCAGCGCGGCCAGCACGCGGTCGACGTCGGCCTCGGTGGACGTGTGGCCGAGGCTGAAGCGCAGCGAGCCCCGGGCGGCGACGTCGTCGTAGCCCATCGCGAGCAGCACGTGGCTGGGCTGGGGGACGCCGGCGGCGCAGGCCGAGCCGGTCGAGCACTCGATGCCCTGGGCGTCCAGCAGCATCAGCATCGCGTCGCCCTCGCAGCCCGGGAACGTCACGTGCGCGATGTTGGGCAGCCGGTGCGCGGTGCCCGGCTCGGGATCGCCGTTGACGATCGCGTCGGGGACGGCGCGGACGATGCCCTCGACCAGTCGGCGCCGCAGCCGCTCGATGCGGGCGACCGTCTCGGCCTGACGGCCCACGGTCACGTCGACCGCCGCCGCGAACGCCGCGATGAGCGCGACGCTGACCGTGCCCGACCGCAGGTCGCGCTCCTGTCCGCCGCCGTGCATCAGCGGCGTCGCGTCGATCTCGCGGCCGATCATG
>Ga0247734_1001616_pt1 | contig 16768 bp, 20 predicted proteins | sample UWRJL103311B2_FD_180933 | JGI IMG/M metagenome (GOLD analysis project Ga0247734, IMG submission 180933) | Plant litter microbial communities from Arlington Agricultural Research Station in Wisconsin, United States - UWRJ-L103-311B-2 | ecosystem: Environmental > Terrestrial > Plant litter >... | reverse complement strand
TGCCACCGCGACGACCGAGCCGGAGCCGCAGGAGTCCCCCGCCGAGGAGGTCACCGCCGTCCCCGACGAGACCGAGCCAGTCCAGGAGGACGCCCGCGAGGAGGAGGCCGAGACCACCGAGGCGAGTGCCGGGGACGTCGAGGCCGACGACCGCGAGGCGTCGGACAAGGAGGAGGCCGCCTGGGCCAACGTCGGTGCCGTCAACACCGACCTGACACCCTCCGAGCCGGCCGCTGCAGTCGCGACGACCGAGCCGGAGCCGCAGGAGTCCCCCGCCGAGGAGGTCACCGCCGTCCCCGACGAGACCGAGCCGGTCCAGGAGGACGCCCGCGAGGAGGAGGCCGAGACCACCGAGGCCGAGACGTCGCAGGCCACGGCGCCCGACGAGGTCACGTCGGTCGACGACATCGCGTCGACGGCCGATCCCGTCGACGACGACGTCGCCCCGCTCACCGGTGCCAATCCGAGCGGCGAGGACCTCACGGACACCGCGACGAAGGCCGTGCCCGGCACGGAGGACGAGACCAAGCCGTAGGCACGACATCGAGAAGGGGCGCACCTGCGGGTGCGCCCCTTCGTCGTTCCACGGCGTCGCCCACGTGGGCGGGAACACGTGGCTGAGGCACCGCCCGACCGGAACGGGCCGGGAATGCGAAAAGTCCGACCGGGAGGGAGCCACGAGTCGGACTTTGTGCTGATCAGAAGACCAGCGTCGCAACCGGGCGGGAGGGAGTGTGCCCGGTTCGTACAGTTCAACGACACCGATCCGGGAAGGTCACGGGGAGAATGAAGAAATGTCAGCGACCCGTTGCCCCTGCCTGAGCGGCCTCACGTACGACGCCTGCTGCGGCGCCCTCCACGTCGGCACCGCGATCGCGCAGACCGCCGAGCAGCTCATGCGCTCGCGGTACAGCGCCTTCGCGGTGGGCGATCCCGCGTACCTGCTCGCGACGTGGCACCCCACGACCCGGCCACCGACGCTCGAGCTCGACGACGACCTGCGCTGGTACCGGCTCGACGTCGTGGCCACCCACGCCGGCGGGCCGTTCGACACCACCGGCGTCGTGGAGTTCACGGCCTACCACCGCTCGCCGGCCGGACCGGGCACGCAGCACGAGATCAGCCGGTTCAGCCGCGAGGACCGTCGCTGGTTCTACGTCGACGGGACGCGCTAGTAGTCGATGCAGGTGCCCCGGCCGAGCGCGGCCAGGCCCGTCAGGTCGCCGGCGCCCCAGCTCGTCAGCGAGTCGCTGCCCTCGGGCTGCATCAGCTGGCCCGGCGCGTCGACGTGGTCGAGACCGACGAGGTGGGCCAGCTCGTGCATCACGACCGACCGGGCCGACTGCCAGCCGCGCGGACCGTCCAGGATCTCCGCGAGCTGCGGACCGTCCAGGACGACCGATCCCGTGACGAACCAGCGGCGGCCGTCGCGGTCGACCGAGGCGCTGCCCGCGAAGCCGGCGACGTCGCCCTCCAGCCGCGACGACTCCTTCGGATCGCTCCACGACACCGTCACCGGCAGCCAGGCGCCGTCCGCGTCCGTGACGGTCCCGTCGTCACGGGCCGGCTCGTCCGTCAGCCCGTCGACGATCAACGACAGACCCGTGGCGTCCCGGACCTCGTCGAGCGCCTCCTCGAGCATCTGCATCCCGTCGTCGACCATCCTGCGGGTGTCCACCACCAGGTGGATCGGCACGCACGGGTCGTACGTGACGGGGTCGGTGCCGCCGTCCTGCATCTCCACGAACGCGTAGTCGTCGCTGCGGTCGGCGACCGTCACGGGCGACCCGATCGGCTGCTGCTCCGCATCGGCGGGACGATCGGGGAAGTCGCTCGCACTCGACACCGACCCGTCGTCGCCGAGCATCGACGCCACGAACAGCCCGCCGAGCATCAGCACGACGACGCTCGCGGCCGCCGCCGAACGCCGGTGGCCGCCGCCGGGGCGACGAGGAGCCGACCTGGCGTCGAGCCGGTCCATCCGGCGCAGCAGCCGCGCCACCCGCCGACGGCGACGCAGCTCGACCAGCAGCAGCGCGTCCCGCCAACGTCCCTCCACCCGAGCATTCTCCACGGTCGGGGCTCAGGGCCGGGCCGACCTCATCCACGCCCGCATCGTGGCGCGGTACGTCGCCTCGTCCATCGCCCAGTCGCGCGTCATCTGCAGATAGGTCTCGGCCGACATCACGACGTTCAGGGTGGCCGCGAGACCCGCGACGTCCTCCACCGGCTCCCGCACGATCCCGATGCGGATCATCCACCGGGCCGTCTCGAGGAAGCTCTCGGACTTGAGCCTGCTGAGCTGGGCCCACGACTCCGCGACGAGCGGCTCGACCGCGGCGGTCGAGCGCAGCTGCATCAGCAGGTCGGCCGATCGCCCGTGCGCCGTGACCAGGAACTCCTCGAGGGCGTCCAGCGCCGTCTCGGCGTCGTCGATCGCGAAGATCCGCTGGACCGAGTCCTGCTCGAGGACCGAGGCCCATCCGCCCTGGCCCAGGTACCGCGTGCGGAAGGCCTCGACGAGCAGGAAGGCCTTCGACCCCGTCGCGTGGACCGACTCCACCGACACCTCGGCCGCCCGGGCGATGTCGCCCATCGTGGTGCCGCCGAACCCTCGCGCCGAGAACAGCACCGCGGCGGCCTCGACGATGCGGGCACGGGTGCGCGCAGCCTGCTGCGTGCGCACGGGCGACTGGTAGGCCCGCTTGGTGTCCGTCACGCGTCGATCCCCGTGCCCGCGGCCCGCAGCTGACGACGGATCCAGGCGCCGTAGCGATCGGCGTCGTGGCCCCAGTCGGACGTCAGCTGCACGTACGTCTCGGCCGACATGATGGTGCTCAGCGTCGCCGTCAGCACCGCCATCTCCCGGTCCGAGGCCGGAGCGGCCACGACGCCCAGCCCGACGAGCCAGTCGGCGACCACCCGGTAGCCCTGGCACCGGAACGCCATGTGGTCGGCCCACTCCGCCGCGACCAGCGGGTCGGTGGCCGCGACGTTGCGGAACTCCAGCACGAGCCGGGCGGACCGCGCGTGACCCTCGACCAGGAAGCCGACGACCCGGTCGAGGGCGTCGTCGGCGTCGACACCCTCGAAGACCTGCTTGACGCTGTCGATCTCGAACATCGAGGACCACTGCGTCTGCCCCGACAGCGCGTGGCGGAACGCCGCCAGCAGCAGCGCCGCCTTCGAGCCCGTCGCATGGACCGACTCGACCGAGACGCCGGCCTCGCGCGCGATGTCGGTCATCGTGGTGCCGCCGAAGCCCTGCCGGTCGAACAGTGCGGCGGCGGTCTCGACGATCCGCTGCCGGGTGCGGGCGGCCTGCTCCTCGCGCAACGGCGAGCGGTAGGCACGCTTGTGCCCCACCGATCCGCTCATGATGACTCCCTCATCCTCGACGCGACGACCGGTGATCGACGATACCCCGCGGGCGGGTCGTCCTCCGGCTCTCGCGCCGAGGCGAGCGGGGTCAGGCGTCGCGCCGCTCCAGCAGCCACCAGGCGAGCGCGCACAGCACGCCGACCTCGGCCATCAGCACGCCGAAGCCGGACCACGCCCCGAGCGAGTCGGGGTTGAACGACACCGGGGCGACCAGCGAGCTCGCCGCGTTGCCGGGCATCAGCTTCGTGATCCACTCGCCGAGCTCGCCGGGGATCAGGATGACCATCGTGCCGATCACGAACACCGTCGCGAGGACGATGGAGATCGCTGCCGCGGTGTGCCGCACCAGGAGCCCGACCGCCATGGCCAGCAGTCCGAGAGCGGCCAGGTACAGCCCGCTGCCGTACATCGATCGGGCGACGTCGCCCTCGAGCGCCATGCCGACGCCGGCACGGTCGAGGAAGTAGTTGCCCCCGACGTAGCCGAGGAGGGCCGTCACCGTGCCGACGACGAGCAGGACGCCACACACCACGACGGCCTTCGCGCAGACCACGACACCGCGACGGGGGACTGCCGCGAACGTCGTGCGGATCATGCCGGTGCCGTACTCCGACGTCACGGCGAGCGTCCCGACGACGATGGCGCACACCTGGGCGATCATCATCCCCCAGGTGATGAACGACCCCGGGGACTCGCCGCCGCGCGACGGGTCCTCGTCGGCGAGCCAGTCGGCATTGCCCCAGCAGATCAGCGTCGTCAGACCGGCGCCGAGGACGACGAGCGCCGCGACGGTCCACCACGTCGAGCGGACGGTCCACAGCTTGACCCACTCGGCGCGCAGGACGTCGCCGAAGCCGGCCGGGCGCACGGCGGGCGTGATGTCCGCGACCTGGGCGCTCATCGTCGAGCCTCCTCGCCGGCCGTGGCGTGGTACTCGACGCTGTCGGCGGTGAGCGCCATGAACGCGTCCTCGAGCGACGAGCTGACGAGCGTGAGCTCGTGGAGCAGCAGGCCACCGGAGCCGATCAGCTCGCCGACCGCGGCGGCGTCGAGGCCTTGGACCCTGATCTCGTCGCCGACCCGGTCGACGTCGAGCCCGCGGCCCACCAGCAACGCCTCGACGTCGGTCGACTGCGGCGAGCGGACCCGGACGTACGACGCCGCGTGATCGGCCATGAACTGCTGCAGCGAGCAGTCGGCGAGGATCCTGCCGCGCCCGATGACGATGAGGTGGTCGGCCATCAGGGCCATCTCCGACATCAGGTGGCTCGAGACGAACACGGTCCGTCCCTCGTCGGCGAGGCCCCGGGCCAGCTGTCGGACCCAGCGGATGCCCTCGGGGTCGAGACCGTTGACGGGCTCGTCGAGGATCACGACCGGCGGGTCCCCGAGCAGCGCCGAGGCGATGCCCAGCCGCTGGCCCATCCCGAGCGAGAACCGCCCGGCCCGCTGGCCCGCGACGGAGTCGAGGCCGACCTGCTCCAGCACCTCGCCGACGCGCGTCGTGGCGATGCCGTTGCTGGCCGCCATCCAGCGCAGGTGGTCGCGGGCGGACCGTCCCGGGTGGATCGCGTGCGCCTCGAGCAGGGCGCCGACCTCGCGCAGCGGTGCCGGCGAGGTGCCGTACCGGTGGCCGTTGACCGTCACCGACCCGCTCGTCGGCGCGTCGAGCCCGAGCGCCATCCGCATCGTCGTGGACTTGCCGGCGCCGTTGGGGCCGAGGAAGCCGGTGACGCGTCCCGGCTCGACCCGGAAGTCGAGGCCGTCGACCGCGGTCCGGTCGCCGTACGTCTTGGTGAGCCCCTGCGCGCGGATCATGCCGCCGGCTCGTTCTGTGCTGTGGTGGTGGAAGAAGTCGTCATGCGTCCACTGTCGGGCGCCGGCGACCCGCGCGGCATCGGGGAAGCACCCCGAGCGCCCCTGACCGCACCCTGGTCGATGGGTACGGTGGACTCATGCCCAGCTCCGACGACTCCCCCGGCAGTCCTGCCTGGCGGCACGCCGCCCGCGCCGACCTGCTGGCGTTCGCCCGGCGCTCCGAGCGCGCGGCGGGTGGCTTCGTCTGGCTCGACGACACCGGCGCACCCGACCCCGACCGGGGCCTCGAGCTGTGGATCAACGCCCGGATGACCTACGTCTTCGCCCTGGCGCACCTGGCGGGCAGCGATGACGCGGGGCGACTCGCGGCGCACGGGGTCGCGGGGCTGTCGAGCATCTTCCACGACGACGAGCTGGGGGGCTGGTTCGACGAGGTCGACGCGGACGGCCGCACCGACGACACCGCCAAGCGCTGCTACGGCCACGCCCACGTGCTGCTCGCGGCCGCGACCGCCGCAGCGGCCGGCGTCGACGGGGCCCAGCCACTCCTCGACGAGGCGCTCGACGTCCACGCCGGCCACTTCTGGGAGCACGAGTCGGGCCGCTGCGTCGAGGAGCTGAGCCGCGACTGGACGACGGTCGACCCGTACCGCGGCGCCAACAGCAACATGCACACCGTCGAGGCGTACCTCGTCGCCGGCGACGTCACGGGCGATCCCGTGTGGCACGAGCGGGCCCTGTCGATCTGCGAGCGCATCATCGGCATCCATGCACGCTCGCACGAGTGGCGGATCCCGGAGCACTACGACCACGACTGGACCCCGGTGCCGGAGTACAACGTGGAGTCCCCCGCCGATCCGTTCCGCCCGTACGGCGCGACCCCGGGTCACGCCTTCGAGTGGTCGCGGCTGCTGGTGCAGCTCGCGGCGTCGCTCGACGAGCCGCGGCCCTGGATCCTCGAGGCGGCCGAGGCGCTGTTCGCCCAGGCCGTCGAGGACACCGCCGAGGACGACACCCCGGGGCTCGCGTACACGACCGACTGGCACGGCGAGCCGGTCGTCCGGGAGCGGTTCCACTGGGTCGTCGCCGAGGCCGTGCTGGCCGCCGAGGCGCTGCACACGTACTCCGGATCCGCGCTGTACGCGGGTCTCGCGAGCCGGTGGTGGTCCGAGATCGACGAGCACTTCGTCGACGACGCCACCGGGTCGTGGCACCACGAGCTGTCGCCGTCGATGGGACAGTCGTCGCGCACCTGGCGGGGCAAGCCCGACGCCTACCACGCGTTCAACGCCCTGACCCTCCCCGATCTCCCGCTCGCGCCGAGCGCGGCCCTGACGCTCGGCGCCGCGTCGTGACCGTGCTGGTCATCGGCGAGGCGCTGGTCGACGTCGTGCAGCGTCCCGGACGCGATCCCGAGCCCCACGCCGGCGGCTCCCCCTTCAACGTCGCCGTGGGTCTTGCCCGGCTCGACGTCCCGACGGTGCTCGCGGCCCAGATCGGCGCCGACCGGTACGGCGACGGGCTCCGGTGGGAGCTGGACGACTCCGACGTCACGGTCGTCGAGCTGGCCCCGGTCCCCGAGCGGACGTCGACCGCCGCCGCCGTCCTCGCCGACGACGGCAGCGCGACGTACGACTTCGACCTCACCTGGGACCCGGTCGAGCTGCCCGATCCCGCCGCCTTCGACGCGGTGCACGTCGGGTCGCTCGGCACCGCCCTCGCCCCGGGCGCCGCGCTGGTCGCCGAGCTCGTCATGACCGCGGACGTGCTGGGCGTCCCGGTCTCCTACGACCCCAACGTGCGGCTCGCGGTCGAGCCCGACCCGCAGGTGTGGCGCGGGGTCTTCGAGGCGATCGCCCCGCACGCCGCGGTCCTCAAGATGAGCGACGAGGACGCCGCGACCCTGTTCCCCGGCGAGGAGCCCGCGGCCCTCGTGCGCCGCCTGGCTGCCGGGCACGGCATCGTCGCGATCACGCTGGGCGCCGAGGGCGCGGTCGTCGCGGCGGGAGACGCCTTCGCGACGGTGCCGCCGGCCGACGTCCGCGTCGTCGACACGATCGGTGCCGGCGACTCCTTCATGGCGGCGATGCTGGCGTGGTGCGCGACGTACGACTGGCCCGCCGCCGGCGAGCTCGACGCGACCGAGCTCACCGACCTGGCGATGTACGCCTCCAGCGCCGCCGCGATCACCTGCTCCCGTCCGGGGGCCGATCCGCCGCGCACGGCGGAGCTGACGCCGTGAGCGCCGATCCCGCCGTCCAGCACTTCACCGGACGCGACGGCGTCGAGCTGGCGTACCGGGAGATCGGCACCGGATCGCCCGTCGTGCTGCTCCACGGCTTCTTCACGACGGGGTCGGTCGCCTGGATCAGGAGCGGGCACGCCGCGCGGCTGGCCCTCCGCGGGCACCGGGTCGTCGTGCCCGACATGCGCGGGCACGGCGACAGCTCCCGGCCGCACGACCCGGCCGCCTACCCGCCGGACGTCCTGACCGACGACGCGTTCGCGCTGATCGAGCACCTCGACCTCGACGAGTACGACCTCGGTGGGTACTCGCTCGGCGCGCGCACCATCATCCGTCTGCTCGCCCGCGGCGCCACGCCTCGCCGCGCCGCGATCGGCGGTGCCGGCTTCGAGCAGCTGCTGCACGCCTCCGGTCACGGCACGATGTTCCGCCACGTCATGGAGAACCTCGGCCGCCACGAGTGGGGCTCCCGCGACTGGATGCTCGAGGGCTTCCTCCGCAAGGTCAAGGGCGACCCGGTGGCCCTCCTGCAGGTGCTCGACACACCCGTCGACACGTCCGCCGACGAGATCGCCGCGATCGCGGTGCCGACGCTCGTCATGAGCGGCAGCGAGGACGAGCCCGAGGCCGGCAAGCAGCTGGCCGACCTGCTGCGCCACGCGACGTTCCTCGAGGTGCCCGGCGACCACATCGGCGCCTCCAGCACGCCTGAGCTCGGCGACGCGATCGCCGGGTTCTTCGACTAGAGGGCGCGGCTCCCGCAGCGTCGCGCCCGCGAGGTCGCCACGGTCAGGCTCGAGGCGGGCGGGCTCCCCGTCTCGCGACACAGGCCGCAGCGGTCCTCGCTCCCGCCGCCAGCGACGTCCTCGCGTCCCGCCCGTCGACCCACGTGCTGAGGAAGCCGGCGCAGAAGGCGTCGCCCGCGCCGACGGTGTCGACGACGTCCGCCTCGACCGCGGCGACGTCGTGGCCCGCGAACGTCGCACCGTGCCGTCCCCGCGTCAGGACCACGTGGTCGCCGGCCAGCCGCAGGAAGCGCTGCTCGTCGTCGTTCGGGAACACCAGGTCGGCTCCGGCGAGCCACCCGGCGGCGGTCTCCCGGCCGGCCGCCTCCAGGAAGCCCAGCGAGCTGGGGTCGATGCTGACGCCGGCACCCCGCCGCCGCGCCTCGGCCACGAGCCCCAGCGCGGTCGGTCGCACCGCGTCGTCGAACAGCGAGTAGCCCGTCAGGTGGAGCCACGTCACGTCGTCCCACGTGTCGGGCGCGACGTCGGCGGCCGTCAGCGTCGCGTTGGCGGCCCGGTCGACGTACATCGTGCGATCGGCGGCGTCGTCGAGCGTCAGGACGATCGTCGCGGTCGGCAGGTCCGGGTCGCCGGCGATCCGGGCGTCGACCCCGTGAGCGGCGAGCGCCGCGGTGTGCCGCTCGACGGCGTCGGCACCGCAGCGTCCGACGAAGCGGACCGCCGACCCCAGGTGCCCGAGCCACGCCGCGACGTTGGCCGCCGACCCACCCGCCGTCATCCGGATCTCCGAGACGGTGTCGCTGGCGGGGTTGACGACGCCCAGCGGGCGCACGCCGATGTCGTCGACGAGGTCGCCGACGACGAGGATCACCACGTCAGCGTCCGGACCAGGACAGCGCGATCTCCCCCGCGACACGGATGTTGTTCTCGGCGATCTTCAGGTTGACCGCGAGGCTCTCGCCGCCCGTCAGCTCGACGATCGTCAGCAGGAGGAACGGGGTGACCTCCTTGCCCGTGAGACCCTGCTCGTCGGCCATCCGCAGGGCGTCGGCGAGAGCCCGGTCGTGGACGGCGGGGTCGAGCTGGTCGGCGACGGGCAGCGGGTTGGCCACCAGGATCGCGGCGGGCTGGCCGAGGGCGTCGCGCGCCGCCATGACGTCGGCGACGGCCTTCGCGTCCGGCACCGACCAGTCGAGCTCGAAGCCGGAGTCGGTGAGCCAGAAGCTCGGGAACCGGTCGGTGCCGTAGCCCAGCACGATGACGCCCAGCGACTCGAGCCGCTCGAGCGTCGCGGGGATGTCGAGGATCGACTTCACCCCGGCCGACACGACCGTGATGGGCACCTCGGACAGCACCTTGAGATCGGCCGACTCGTCGAACGTCTCGGACGCTCCGCGGTGGACGCCGCCGAGGCCGCCCGTCGCGAACGTGCGGATGCCGGCGAGGTTCGCGATGTACGACGTCGCGGCGACCGTCGTGGCACCGCTGCCGCCACGGGCGAGCGCGATCGGCAGGTCGCGGACCGTCAGCTTGGGGATGTCCTCGCCCGCGACGCGGACCAGCTCGTCGTCGGTGAGACCGGCCTTGAGCTGACCGTCGAGCACCGCGATCGTGGCCGGGACGACACCCATGTCGGTCAGGATCTGCTCGAACCGGCGGGCGGCGTGCAGGTTGTCCGGCCGGGGCAGGCCGTGCGAGATGATCGTCGACTCGAGGGCCACGACCGGCCATCCCTCGTCGAGCGCGGACTGCACGGCAGGCGAGATGCTCAGCGGGATCGTCACGCGCCGATCCTACCGACGCGAGTGGTGCAGACCGGTCCCCGAGCGGTGCCACCTGGACGGACTCGCCGTCTCAGAAGGTCCGGACCGCACCGCTCGCGGGGCTCGGGCGGGGGTCAGATCTCGGTGCGGTGGAAGTTGGCGTGCGAGCGGGACGCCGTCGGGCCGCGCTGGCCCTGGTACCGGGAGCCGTACTTCTCCGAGCCGTACGGGTTGTCGGCCGGCGACGACAGCCGGAAGTAGCAGACCTGGCCGATCTTCATGCCGGGGTACAGCTTGATCGGCAGCGTCGCGACGTTGGCCAGCTCGAGGGTCACGTGACCGGAGAAGCCGGGGTCGATGAACCCGGCCGTCGAGTGCGTCAGCAGGCCGAGACGTCCGAGCGACGACTTGCCCTCGAGGCGTGCCGCGATGTCGTCCGGCAGCGAGACCAGCTCGTACGTCGATCCGAGGACGAACTCGCCGGGGTGCAGGATGAACTCCTCCCCGGACGCGACCTCGATCTCACGGGTCAGGTCGGACTGGTCCGCCGCCGGGTCGATGTGCGGGTACTTGTGGTTGTCGAAGACCCGGAAGAACTTGTCGAGGCGGACGTCGATGCTCGACGGCTGGATCATGCCGGGATCGAAGGGGTCGAGACCGACGCGGCCGGCCTCGATCTCGGCGAGGATGTCGCGGTCTGAGAGAAGCACGTGTAGAAACTAACGCATCGCGGCGGATACGGTCGGCCCATGGGCCGACTCATCTACCTCATCAACACGTCGCTCGACGGCTACATCGCCGACCGGGACGGCAGCTTCGACTTCTCCGCGCCGAGCGCCGAGGGACACGCCTTCATCAACGACGTCGTGCGCACCACCGGCACCCACCTCTACGGACGACGCAACTACGACCTGATGGCCGTCTGGGAGACCTGGGGCGACGACGACCCGGTCACCCGCGACTTCGCCGAGATCTGGCGGGCGGCGGACAAGGTCGTGTACTCCCGGACCCTCGCCGAGCCGTCGAGCACCCGCACCCGGATCGAGCGGGAGTTCGAGCCCGAGACCGTGCGCTCGCTGGTCGCGGCGGCCGAGCAGGACGTCCTGATCGGCGGCGCCGAGCTGGCCGGGCAGGCGATCACGGCCGGCCTGGTCGACGACATCCACCTGTTCGTGGCCCCCGTCATCATCGGCGGAGGCACCCCGGCACTGCCCGACCACGTGCGCATCGAGCTCGAGCTGGTCGCCGTCGACCGCTTCGACAACGGGGTCGTGCACGTCCACCACCGCGTCGTGCGGTGACGGCGTTCGCTCTCCGCGAGGACGACCTGACCGGGCCCGAGGTCATCGCCCTGCTGGAGCAGCACCTGGTCGAGATGCACAGCCACACACCGGCGGAGAGCGTCCACGCCCTCGACGTCGAGCGGCTGCGCGCGCCCGGCGTGACGTTCTGGAGCGCATGGTCGGACGGCCGCCTCGCCGGGTGCGGCGCCCTCAAGGAGCTCGATCCCGCCCACGGCGAGATCAAGTCGATGCGCACGGCCGACGCGTTCCGCGGCCGGGGCGTCGGGCGCGTCGTCCTGGGCCACCTGATCGACGTCGCGCGGGTGCGCGGCTACACGCGACTGAGCCTCGAGACCGGCAGCAACCCGCCGTTCGGGTCGGCCCGGCGGCTCTACGAGCGCCACGGCTTCGCGTACGTCCCTCCGTTCGGCGACTACGCGCCGGATCCGTGGAGCGTGTTCATGTCGCTCGCGCTGTAGCCGCCCGACGACGTCGCAGGAACCCCGCGCCCACGGCGTACACCACGAGCAGCAGCGTCAGGACGATCCAGCTGAGGACGTAGGGGCGGCCGAGGATCGTGTCGTTGCCGGCCTTGCCGCCCTGCCCGCTCAGCGTCGGCAGGAACGCGACGGTCAGGGTGCCCCAGACGAGGAACGCCGTGGCGGTCGAGCTGCGGAAGTGGCCGGGCAGCAGCCGCGACCCGGCGTAGCCGATCACGACGACGACCGGGGCCAGGACCGCGTCGTGGAGGATCACGCCGCCGGCCAGCCAGAACGCCTCGGACGTCAGCTGCTCGCGGGTGAAGTCGCGCATCAACCACAGTCCCCACAGCCCGAAGGCGACGCCGGCGGCGGCGATCATGACGCGCGCGGCCCGCATCACGTCACCTCCATCCGGTTGACCCACTTGGTCTGGAAGACGCCGGGACGGTTGGGGGCGATGAGGCGGGCCGGGTAGCCGTGGTCGATGTCGAGCGTCTCGCCGTTGAGCTCAAGCGCCAGCATCGTCCGGGCGTCCTCGACGACGTTGCCGACGACGAGGGACGAGCCGAACGCGCCCTTGGTCTGCAGGGACCGCACCGTGACGTCGGCATCCGGAGATCCACCGGCCAGCGCGATGATGTCGCGCACCGGGACACCCGTCCACGTCGCGCTGCGGCTCCAGCCCTCGACGCACGCGATCGGCAGGCGGTGGGTGCTCTGCGGCATCGCCAGCAGCTGGTCGCGGGTCAGTGAGACCGTGCGGTCGCCGACGACGACCTCGAGCCGCCAGGCCGGGTCGAGCGCCGTCTTCTCGGTGCCGGCGCCCGCGGCAGTCCGGTTGACCGGCAGGTCCTGCGGACCGTCGCCGGGGCGCACTGAGAACGCCGAGACCTTGCGGAGGAACGGCACCGTCTGGCCCGCGGTCAGCAGCACCGCGAGACCCGATGCGACGAACGCCCCGTTCAGCACCGAGCGGCGGGTCGGCGCCGACGGGTCGAGATCGTGGTCCGGGTGCTCGACCCGTTCGCCGAGGCCCTGGCGGATGGCCGGCAGCTTGACCGCGATGTGCACCAGCAACGAGCCGATCGCGACCCACGCGACGGCCTCGTGGGTGCGCCGGAAGCTGAACTCCCACGGGTACCAGCCGATGATGTTGAGCGTCCCGCTCACGAGCATGAAGAACGCCGAGCCCATCAGCGCCGCGATCGAGCCACGCTCGAGCGCCTCGACCGCGAGGGCCCGGGCGCCCTTCGGCGGGCGGATGAACAGCCGGGGGAAGACCGACCACAGCTTGACCAGCAGCAGCGGGATCGCGGCGGTGCCGGAGATGATGTGCAGGCCCTGCGTCCAGCGGTACAGCTGGGTCGGTCGAGGGCTCAGGGTCAGCCAGCCGGGGGTGCTGTACTGGAAGTGGCTCCACATCCCGGTCAGGAAGCAGATCAGGAACGCGATGCCGAGCGCCGATCCGACGCGGGCGGTCAGCGCGGTGCCGCGGGCCCGGCTCTCGAAGTCCTCGGGTCGCGGGATGCGTCGCTCGATGTCGGCGACGGTCGGGAGCCTCATGGGCTGGTGCGCACCATGGTCGCAGTATGACGGCCGCCGATGCTGCTCGTGGCGACGACGCGCATGCCGGCGTCCGCGGCGACCTCGGCGATCGCGTCGAGCCCGACGACGGCCCAGTCGAACGGGGCCGACAGCCGGCCGTCGACCCGGAACTGCCGGCGCTCGCGCACCAGTCCGGTCCCGGTGTCGGCGACCTCGGCGATGACCCGGCCGCCCGGGGTCAGCAGGTCGGCGAGGCGGGCCAGCAGGCGCACGGGATCGCCACCGATGCCCAGGTTGCCGTCCGCGAGCAGCGCGTACGCCCAGCGACCCTCGCCCGGCATCGTCGAGAAGACGTCACGTCGCAGCGCGAGCGCTCCCCGCACGCGGGTCTGGCGCACGGCCTCCCGCGAGACGTCGATGCCCATCGCGGGGATCCGTCGGGCCGCCAGGGCACCGACGAGTCGTCCGGGACCACAGCCGACGTCGAGGGTCGCGTCGTCGCACGGGTCGATGAACAGCTCGCGGTCGACCCAGTCGGGCTCGGCCGACCACGTCGCGACGTCGAAGGGCTCGACCCGGCCGACGTGGTCGACGACCTGCGTCAGCCGTCCGGAGAAGGCGAGGTCGTACGCGCTGACGGCGTCCAGGGCGATGCTCATGCGTGGTCCTCGTCGTTCTCGTGCTGTCGGTACCGGTCGACCGCGTCGGCCAGGTGGGAGATCGGGAGGTCCCGCGCGATCGCGACGGCGTCGTCCCACGTGTCCATGTCGGTGAGCGTGCGGAGCCGGACCACGTCGCCGCCGAGCGCCTGCTCGGTGCGGGCACCGGTGTCGTCCTGCGACATCGGGACGTCGACCAGTCGCCGCGCGTCCGCCGGGTCGGGAAGGCCGAGCAGCCACCAGCCACCGTCGTCGGCAGGGCCCAGCACGATGCTGCCGAGCTCGACCGTGCGGCCGGCGTCGAGGTAGTCGGCGACGAGCAGCTGCGGGGTGTCCATGCCGACCTGGACCGTCCCGGCGGACGCGCCGACGGCCGCGGCAGCGTCGACGTGCGCGTTGGCGATCCGCTCGGCCAGGCCCTCGCCCCGTTGGGGGACGACTCGGAGCGGCTCCAGCGCGGCGCGGATCTCGTCGGCGCGTGCGGCCCGGTCGAGGTCGCCGGTCATCGCGACCACGACGGGCCAGCCGACCGCGGCGGTCGTCGCGAGGGTGTCGAGCAGCGCCGCAGCGGCGATCTCGGCGGCGACCTCGTCGCCGACCGTCGCGGCGATGCGGGTCTTGGCCAGGCCGGGGACCGGCGCCTTGGCCACGACCAGGACCGTCGGGGCGGTCATCGCAGCACCTTGGCGAAGTCGTGGGCGACGCGCGCCGTGCCCTTGAGCGAGCCGGACACCTTCGACCTCGTGCCGGCGGCGCGACGGCCGTAGGAGACGTCGATCTCGCGGACCGTCCACCCGGCGCGGGCGGCCTTCAGCATCAGCTCGAGGGGGTAGCCGAAGCGGCGGTCCTGCACGTCGAGCGCCAGCAGATCGTCACGGCGGCAGACCCGCATGGGCGCGAGGTCGTGGATCGGGATGCTGCTGCGGCGACGGATCATCGTCGCCAGGACCTTGGTGCCGGCACGGGCGTGCCACGGCCAGACCCCGCGGCCGACCGGGCGGCGCCGACCGACGGCCATCGTGGCCTCGCCGGAGCGGACCAGGTCGAGCATCGGCACGAGCTCGTCGAGCCGCATCGAGGCATCTCCGTCGATGACGGCGACGAACTCGGCGGTCGCGGCGAGCATCCCGGCGTGGACCGCCGCGCCGTAGCCGGGGCGGTCCTCCGCGACGACGTCAGCACCCCACGAGCGGGCCACGTCGGCGGTGCCGTCGGTGGAACCGTTGTCGACGACGATGACGCGCCAGCCGTCGGGGACGTCGGCCAGGACGAGCGGGAGCGCGAGCGCCTCGTCACGACACGGGATCACGACGTCACAGCTGCTCATGCTCATGATTCGAACCTAGGGGCGCCGGTGCTTGGTCGCGATCGCTGCGAAGGTGACCTCGTCGCAGCGCCCCTAGTCTGAGCACGTGACGCGCATCGGAGCATCCCCCCGCACCGCCGTGCTGTCGGCGGCGGCGGGGCTGGCGCTCGTGGCGGCGTCGATGATCTTCACGTACCCCGACATCGACCTCGAGCTCCCCCCGCTGCACGCGACGTGGGACCCCGGCCTCGGCCTCGACGGTGTCGTCGCGATCGTCACGGGGCTCCTGCTGTGGCTCGCCGTCCCCCCGATCGCGGCCCGCGTGGCGTGGCGCCCGATGCTGGTCCTCGCCTACGCCGCGCTGTGGGTGTGGACCATGGCGCTGGCCATGACGGTCGGCCGCGAGGGGCTGGCCAGCGTCTTCGAGCGACGCCAGGAGTACGTGTACGACGCGCAGAGCATCGGGTCGATCCACACGATGCTGCAGACGTTCATCTCGCGGATCCCCTACGACTCCCCCGACAACTGGTACGTGCACGTGGCCGGTCACCCGCCGGGTGCGCTGCTGTACTTCGTCGGCATCGACCGCCTGGGCATCACCGATCCGTTCTGGATCGGCGTCGTGTGCGTGACGCTGTCCAGCACGGCCGTGGTCGCGGTGCTGGTCACGCTGCGGACGCTCGGGAGCGAGCGGCTGGCCCGGTCGGCGATGCCGTGGATCGTCCTGGCACCGAGCGCGGTGTGGATGGGGGTCAACGGCGACGCCGTCTTCACGGCCGTCGCGGCCTGGGGGCTGGCCCTGCTCGCGGTGGCCGCCGTGCACCGGCGGGTCGTCCCGGCGGTCGGTGCGGGGCTGCTGCTCGGGTACTGCGTGTATCTCTCCTACGGACTCGTCCTGCTGGGCATCCTGGCGCTGGCGGTGCTGGCCGTCGCGAGGACGTGGCGACCGCTGCCGTGGGCGCTCGGCGGGGCCGCGGTGGTCGCCGCCGCGTTCACGGCCGGTGGCTTCGCCTGGTGGAAGGCGTACCCGGTGCTCCGCGAGCGGTACTACGCCGGCATCGCCTCGGAACGGCCGTTCTCGTACTGGGCCTGGGCCGACATCGCCGCGTGGACGTTCACGGTGGGGCTCGTGGTGTGGGCGGCGTTCCCCTACGCCGCGCGGGCCCTCCGGCAGCGCAACGTCCTGGCGCAGCTCGCCGCCGCGGCGCTCCTGACGATCGTCGCCGCGACGGCGTCGGGCATGAGCAAGGCCGAGGTCGAGCGCATCTTCCTGCCCTTCACGCTCTGGATCGTGGCGCTGCCGGCCCTGCTCCCCGAACGCTGGCACAAGGCCCTGCTGCTGATCCAGATGGCCACCGGCGTCACGGCCGAGCTCCTCCTCCTGACCCGCTGGTAACCCCGCAACCTCAAGATGTGGGCACGTAACGGGCTAGATCGCGCGATTCAGCCCGTTACCTGCCCACATCCTTGGCCTGGCGGCCTGGCGGCCTGGCGGCCTGGCGGCCTGGCGTCAGCGGGTTCTCAGGGGATCGGTGGCCAG
>Ga0247734_1001614_pt1 | contig 16785 bp, 17 predicted proteins | sample UWRJL103311B2_FD_180933 | JGI IMG/M metagenome (GOLD analysis project Ga0247734, IMG submission 180933) | Plant litter microbial communities from Arlington Agricultural Research Station in Wisconsin, United States - UWRJ-L103-311B-2 | ecosystem: Environmental > Terrestrial > Plant litter >... | reverse complement strand
CATTGGGCTGATGGCCACGGGGAGTGGGCTAGCGAGGAGGACCTGATGCGGTTTGGACTTGATGTTGAGGAGGTTTGTGGTGAGACACTATGTCGACCTCCTAATTGGGTGGATATTGTAGAGTTGGCAAAACGGGAGGCAGAGAACGGTAATACTGTATAGCATACAAGGATATAGAATCTCTGTTATATATATATCTTCTCTAGTTATGTAGCAAATGCAGTTCGCTCGCATATACACCCGCGTCTGGAGTTCAGAACGGAATCTTAATTGCGTCTTTCCACGTGCGATTGAGAACTACTAACATTCAATACCCATCGAACTCAAACTGCATAATTACCAGTGTAATTGAGATATTATTACCTTTCTCCCGGTTAGTACAACAGGATCTATGGGCAGCGCTGGAGAACACAGCCATAATCAAGAAACGACATCTTCCAAAAATCACTGAATCTCATTCTTCTCACCTGGATCTGGAGCCATAATTGGTATTAATAAGATACAAGATGCGCATTGACGTCTTAAATATAGTCTCTCTTCATGCCCCGTACCATAATATGTTCCTTCTGCACTAAAACGGAACAAATGGCAGCTTTGCCAGGCACACTTTAAGCAATGTGGTACATGACAATTTTAGTGTCATTCCGGACGTTCAAACCCTTGCCTCCAAAATGACTTCAATTTAGTTCCATGTAGCTGACCTTCAATGGCCTAAAATGGCCACAAAAACATTGTCAAAAAGGGTAAAAAGGCATTCCAGAGAAGGTTTTACTGACCGGAAGAGCAATTGCAAGAGCTGTGGCAACCCAAGCTGTGATCAATGCCAATAGAGCAAGTGTAAGAACTAACATGTAAAAAGAGAAGGGTTTCTTCATTTGTCCTGTACCTCTGAGCTATCTATATCCATATTTACATCTCTGGGAGTAGTGACAGTCTCGGCTGGAACATTGGTCTTTACCCGGCTCTTCTGCTCAATTTTTTTCATGATGGCAGGTGGGACGTAGAACACCATTATGAACAGACAAACCACCCGCCTGGATTGGCTGAGGTGAGTTAGTTCAAGAAGCAGTGGGTGTTGGTGACCTCGTTTGTTGTCAAGGGCAATTGCGCGGCGTTATTTGGACTCCAACGGTCATCGAAGGGAATACCAATTCTAGACATGATAAGCATAAGAGGGATATCAAAGGCTGGCCTTCATTTTTCTTTGGCTTGTCTATACGACCAATACTATAACTCTGCCACGAAGGAACCAAAAGCCAACTCTACTGCACACTAGCAGGTCGCGAAACCAGCGCGAGCCTGCCGTTTTGATCTTTAAAGCTATCTATCATAGTTCCAGACGTACTGGTCAGGATTCTCATGAGAACCAAAGCCTGGGGCAACCCGAGGTCGCAGGTAAGGATGGAGCAGTCTACCGCCAATCTAGTTCGATTGCACGACGTGCGGGAGGAGTCGTCGCAAAGGCCTCATGTGCCGCTGTTTATAGATAAAAATGGGAGTTGATTCGTTGCTCTCAAGACCCGCCTTATTCAGGATATGACTGAAGCTTGCATTTCGTAGGTGCAATTGCGTTCGAGAGGGGGTCGGCATTGTAATCTAGTCAAGCTTACAAGGAACGGGAGGGGTTGGTGCCTACGGAAGTATTGCAATCCTGGCACAGGCAGTATAGTATGTCTGTATAATATAGAAATTTGTACAAAGACTTGAACTTAGGTAACTAAGAGCCATTCACTCGGCACAAATCATGTAGAATTTGTGCCTGTCTGTTGTGGCCTAAGGCACCCTTTGGCCCCACTTTCTAGTATTATAGTATATAGTATATAGTATCGTGAGACCTCCCTAGATTACACCGGATACAAGAACCCTTCTTTACACTTTGAGGAACCTCCCCTCCCCTTGTGATATAAGGTCCTTGACACTGTCACCCTTAAGACAATTATTCTTTCCAGCCCATCATAATTTGATCAGGCTAAATTAGGTCAGCGCCCCATATCAAGAAGAAGTCGTAAAGATTTGAACGATTGCATTGCTCCTATCACGCCATATTGAAGAGCACGATGGACTTCTCTGGCCTGCCAAAAGATTATTTCAGGTGATGAATCTGGCTCTTTGCTTCAGATGAGGATTCTGACTTGGGATCTAGGAATGGATTGCAATTCACTCGCAAATGAAACTGACCCTGCTATATGAACAACTTCGCAAACTTCCCTCTTTGGTCTCGCCATGATTTATGAGACTATTGTTTCTACTATGATGATACCCCTTGAAGTTCCCACGAATCTTGACCTGTGGAAAAAAGGAAATAAATTTAGTCTCTTTTTATTATTATGTATTCTTGCTCTACAGATTGAAATCATTGTCCAGGTCTGCCCCATTGATATGGTTCGGATTCTCCTCATAGATGTATTCATAGTATGCATCACTTTTATGTAACTCCATCACACCCGGATATAAAGACTCTGTAATCACCCTCTCAACCTTGTCCTTATCAAGCCCGTCATCTTGCCGAAAGCTGGTTAGTTTCTCAAAATTGACGCATTAATTATTGATAGACCTTCCATGACTTTAGTAACCAGCTTATGAGGCGCTAGTTATAGTCGGAACTCACATTTCTGGCTCTGGCAGATCTTGACCTGCCAACCAATGGTAAGTTATCAGGTTGAGATCGCCACTATACTGGATATATTGCAAAAGAATATCAATGCAATGATTGATATATGTCTCTTTCATTCCTATCTTGTGTGGATTTCCACTGGTGATGTTATAATAGCTCGCGTAGGTAAAGTGTCGTACAGAATTGTGACATAGAAGCCAAATCTTGCTGGTTGAACCAGCCATTGTAATTGTGTTGGGGAGTCAAGGTGTGGCCCTCCTCATTAGAAGTCGCGGTGGCGGTATAGGGGCGCTTCTACAATACAATACTAATATTGGCGCCAAATATAATAGAGTTGTTGACAAGAAAATACCTCCGTAAATCCTGGCCGTCAACAGCGCAAGACACATACTAGATATCTTCATCTTGCTGATAGTGTCAAGGCACTTTGTGCTTTGGAGCAGTGTGAAAGGACAGTAACCGGGGCCTTGTTTACTCAGTTGAGAAATGATGCTTCTGGTACAGGGTTGCCGCAGCGTCACCTATTGTTAAGCCACGAATCTCCAAGGTAAACAATTCGTGGCTATGTCGTCCAACTATTAACGAGTGCGATACTCTCATAGTATGGACACATTGACATAGCATTGATATTTTATAAATGCCACACCATGGCTCTCAACAGTCCGGTCCCCCGGGACCTGATGCGTGCTGAGAGGCATACAAATGTCGCGAAGCGCAGCAAATTCCAACTCGAGCTGTTGAACATAAAGATATGGCACACTCATGACTCATATGGAGATTCATCAGATACCATGATGAAATTTCACGACAACTCTAGCCTAGTAATGTGTACTGCTCGCTGTATTGAATCAACTAGAATGCAAGGGACCGATGTTAAGGCACGAGCTCCTCTCAGAGATATAGTACTAAGCGAACAAAACTTGAAGTCGGTAAAGCGCGAGCTCCTAACCGCCGAGGAGCGTGGCAACAAGAAGAAGAAGTTAAATCACATACCAGATGGTACGAAGGATACATAAGAATACATCGCCGATCTTCTTGAAGGGCTTTTGCACGGCTGCGATAAATTGAAGCGTTTCACGTTATTGACATCCACTTCGGCATCTACGCAAGTCTGATTCATTTGGCGAGCACAATCGGCCGCATACTCAACTCCATCCTCGTGTCGTAGCAGGGTCATTCATTGCTCTGTCGAATTGGGGGTCCGGAGGCTTTGCCGACAGCTCCTTCTTTGTAGTGGCGGCATCCGAGTATCCAAGCAACCTCATCCAAACATAGAATGCCCAAAGCCGCAACCAATCTTCCGCAATTCAGCAGACGAACGTTCTTCCAGGTGTTTTGGAGAAAGTGCGGCGAAAGCCACATAAAGAGCTAGGTAGCATTCGACGAGGACAATGTGAGCAAGCTGAAGACATGGTTGAACGAGATTCAGATGTTTCTGCGAAACGCAAGGCATAACTGATATCAACAACAGCTGCGATATCCCGTCAGATTAAATCGAAGCAGCGAGGCCAAAAATTCATTGATACAAAAGAGATGGTTGACACCGCTTCAAAAGCTTGCTCAAGCTCGAGTAATTTAACTCAAAAGCTGGATGCGTCGCTTCCATCGCGTCCACGTTTGACCACAAAAGCTACAATGCCTCCTATCGTTTCTTAGCATCGTCATGAATCGACTTTTGAATCGATGCGTTCAAGTTGTCTAAAGTGGGCCTTGTCTCTCCCAAAGCTAATTAAGAAGTCGGCAATTGGGTGTTATCTCCGTCCCCTAAATGTCTGGACGGTTGCGTTGGGCTTTATCATCTCTAGTAGACCCACGTGAAATCTCTTGGAACGTGACTACGGCATCATCTCAGGATACGTTTGACTTGGCCTTGGGACTGAATACCTACTTCTGTAAAGTGTTTAAATAAGCTTTCCCTGATTCCCGCTTGAACCACATCGCTATTGACTTGACCCCAGTATTTAACCAACTCGCCATTGTGGTATTGGAAAGCTTTGACCTCAGTCATCCTAAACTGATTGCCAAGCAAAATCTGTGAGTTGTTTTTGAAATCGAGTTTTCGGTTAACATCTAACTCTTGACTAAGGTGCGAGAGGTGCGAGGGGTGTAACGAATAATAAACATAAAGCTGGTGCATGTTAAAGAAAGTTTAATAAAAATTAACAATTTATCTAAAATAACAAACATAGGCTGAGTCTAAATTAAGAGTCGTAAGATAAATGCATAGCAAAGGACAGGATACATTTACAATCTCAATCACTTCTCATCTTACTCGGCGCTTTGTTACAATATTCTTGCTGGTGGAGAACATCTTCATGCCCAAGAATGTATCTTTCGGTGTGGAAGAGGTTTCTAAATACGACCCAAATCAAACGCAATTACTTGGAGAAACCAGCTGGCCTCGAATGGCGTAGCAATGAACTATTCATCGTAGTAACGGTGGGCATAGGCCTCTTCACGGATCTCTTTCTTTATGGCTTGTTTGTTCCAGTCCTTCCCTTTATGCTGGTTGATCGCATCGGACTGTCTCCAGACCAAGTCCAAGCCAATGTTTCCAGCCTGTTGGCAGCCTATGCCGGAGCCTCAGTTGTTATTTCACCAATTGCCGGCATCATCACTGACAGACTTGCAACCAGGCGAGAACCATTTCTGCTGGGCGTCACCTCATTGTTTGGAGCTACTCTGCTGCTACTGAATGGACGCACCATCCCCATGCTGCTCACCGCGAGGATGTTGCAGGGCATCAGCGCCGCGTTTGTATGGACCACTGGTATGGCGCTATGCTTAGAGACTGTCGGGGCGGAGAAACTGGGAAAGACGATAGGGGCTGTAAGTTGATTTCGTTCAATTCTATTCATGCGCAAGACGTTTCTGACATTGAAGGGCAAAAAGACTTTTGGCTTTATCTCCATTGGAAACCTCCTAGCCCCGATGCTAGGCGGCATGCTCTATAATAAGGGCGGTCTCGCGGGGGTGTTTGGGCTGTCATTTACAGTTCTCGTCGTTGACTTCATCATGCGAGTTCTAGTCATTGAAGTCAAAGTCGCCCATCGATATAAACCGATTGATTCAAGTGTTAGCGATCCACTCATCCCTACTGTGGACCAACTGCAGGCTGAAGCCACAGACGAGGAACAAGAAGAGGGAAGCAACGAATTCCCATCACTTCTACGAGACAGGGAGTATGGAGAAGAGTCATACCAATTATCGTCAAATTTGCTCAAGATCATGCGTATCGTCCCGATCCTGCCCTGTCTTGCAGATCCACGTCTCGTTACTGCTCTTCTGATTTCCTTTGTGCAAGCTATGCTTCTCGGGAGTATCGACGCTACCGTTCCCGTTGTCTCTCAAGAGTACTACAACTTTTCATCACTACAAGCCGGCCTAATGTTTCTTCCCATTGGCATCGCAAATCTGATTTTTGGGCCGCTTCTGGGCTGGTGCGTGGATAGGTTCGGCACCAAGAAGGTCGCTGTATTGGTATATTTGTACCTGGTTCCCATCCTTTTTTCATTCCGACTAGTAAAGCCCGGGGGGGTATATCAAATCGCCGTATACGAAACTCTGTTGGCTCTCGCTGGCATTGGTATCGCCGGCATGGGTGCACCGAGCGTCGTGGAAGCTAGCACAGTCGTCCAGAAATATCACCAAGCCAACCTGGATTTCTTTGGTGACTATGGGCCGTACGCTCAGCTGTACTCTTTGTCGTATCTCTTCTTTTCGTTGGGTTTAACGATTGGATCTGAACTTGCTGGTGGGTTAAGGCAGAAGATTGGGTACGGAAACATGAATGCAGTGTTGGCAGCTATTTGTGCACTCACAGCGTTGACATGTTTTCTGTTCATTGGCGGCAAGTCAAAGATAGTCGGGCAAAGAAGCATTGCTTAACTTTTCAATATGCACGGGTCAGGAAAAGAAAATCCGAAATGGAAAATAAGCAGCCATGGCAGGGACAGAGATGGTTATAATTCACTCTTTTATTTCTTTTTTAATTATTCTCGACCGCTTTCGCGAGATCAGCAAGGGCCTGACGACGTTTGATACGGCCGTCTTGGACCACATCTAATTGATAGAAAATAAACACCTGACTCTTGAGCTTATTGGTTCGGACAACTTACCAGGGCTGGCATCGCTTGAGTAGTGACCGCTCCATTCGACAAAAGTACTGCCCTCAGCAGATCCGCTAGTGATGGGGTAGAGACGGATGGTGCTCAAAACTCTAGTATAAGGGAGTCCCCAAGGCTCGCATTTGATGATGTCGAACGACATGTAGTGTTTGATCGTCTGTCAACAATCAAATAAGGTCGTCTTCATGTACCGACAGAACGTACCGAATACTCCTCCTCCTTAACCTCCAACACGGTGCCATCCTTAAAACTCCACCTGACTGTATCCATTTTCCCGTCGCTAGAGGGAACGGACTCGCTCTTGGTGATGCCGGTGTAAAAGTTTCCAAACTCTTCTAACTGGATCAGGCGCCAGATGGAAGAGAGCACAGCGTTGATAACGGCGGATTCGGTGACGGATGTAGACGTGAGCTTGCCGTCCATTGCGATGACTGAGGACATACTAAAACATAATAAAAATAAAAAGGATTATGTGCGTATTTGAACTCTAACCGATCGAAGAGGGAAACTGTGCAGTGGCTGATATTCAACTACTTCATGTCTTGTTTCATTAAATTCTCTAGTTGTTTGATTTGTATCTTACACCTCTGGCACCCTTCCCCCTCTGCACGCTCGTCACAGGGATAGCACTTCTAGGGCTTCTTGCACCCCGAGACCCCCCCCCCTACTAATCCTAATGTAATCGGTAGCGCACGTCTCATATCCCACGCTGTTTTTCTTAGTGTATCCTCTCTTCTTGTGTTGTCACTACTATATATGTTCCGACCCACCGATGAACATATCCCATTCGCAAATGGTTCAACCCACTTACTTGTATATAGGTTTGCGTATGAGTTGCCATATTCGCGAATGGGATATATTTCGTTGGTGGGTTGGAACATATATAAAGCAGGAGAAAGGCTATATTATTAAACAACGTGTAATTAACGGCTCGTCTCTCTCCCATTTGGTATAACTCCCAGTGTCATCTCCCAAAGAGTTGCATAACTATGCACTGTCCAAAAGTCGCAATAGTCACGGGCGCCGCACCGAAGCGGGATATCCACAATATTGTTTATTGAACTTCAAGCGGCCACCCCGCTGACAGATAGCCCTTACTAAGAACAGACATGTAATGGGAGCCAGAGGAGTCGAAATTGGCAGAGGTGCTGAGGGTGCTGGAGGTGCGGGAGAGTAAGCACTAGGAAACTGAAGAAACAGCGCAACGGCAGCAAAATCATAAGAGAATATGATTTGGCAATCTCGTAAGCCCCTTGCAAGACTAACCATGGTATACGGGCTTGCGGTTGAACTGCGTAGATATAGACCAGCGCCTACGTAGGTTTAACTGTGGCCTTAAGTAATAGCCCCCCCAATTACTTTTCGGTTTCTCAAGGTCCCAAAAACAAAAAAGATGCCGGCCGAAAAGAACGTAGAGACCACCGTCTTTCCCATGGATGGCTTCACCAGAGATAATAGCTCTTCAGACCGCGTATCCTTTATCAATACAAAGTCCAAAGAGCTACCTGATGACCAAGAATCAGGCGAAATAGTTGATGGACCCCCAGATGGCGGTCTTAGAGCATGGCTAGTGGTTTTGGGGGCCTGGTGCTCGATGTTTTGTACCTATGGATGGATCAACAGTACGTTTGAAATTCGAGCCACTTAGTTTTATCTTTATCAATTAATCATTTCTAATATTCTCCACAGGCGCCGGAACCTTTCAGAGTTACTATCAACTCACAGTTCTGCGTAATTATACACCTAGCGAGATTGCCTGGATTCCTTCGCTCTTGACTTTCTCCATGCTTGCGATGGTACAGTTGGCGCTTTGCTTACAGTCATACATTAATTTGGATTAACTGACGATAATGACCGTAGGGACCCTTCGTCGGCCGTTCGTTTGATCACTTTGGACCGCGATATTTGATTATGGGAGGCTCGTTTCTGCATGTCTTTGGCCTCATGATGGCTTCCATTTCCACAAAATACTACCAACTCATCTTGTCGCAAGGGCTATGTAGTGCGATAGGACTATGCGCCATCTGCCAACCATCATTTGCAGCTATTCCCACCTGGTTTGAACGGAACCGGGGTTTGGCATATGGTATTGCTTCGACTGGCGCTAGTTTTGGCGGAGTTATCTTCCCGATCATGATACCTCGGCTGATTACAAGTGTCGGTTACGGCTGGGCGATGCGAATCGCTGCCTTCATGATGCTCGGACTCCTTGTCATTTCTATTGTCACAATTGATTCTCGGACACCACCGCAGCCTCAGCCAATGACCATGCGGAATCTCATCCAACCATTCCGAGAGCTGCCTATGATTCTGCTAACTTTTGGATTCTTTTTATTGGGCCTTGGGGTTTTCATTCCAAGTAGCTTTTCTATCATTCAGGCCATTCAGCAAGGCATGAGCAATGATCTAGCTCAGTATCTTCTCTCTATGTTGAATGCCTCCAGGTGAGTACCTTAAAAGCACCTAAGGTTGATCTTTGATCAAAAGCAAACAAAAACTCACCAAGTGGGCAGTTTGTTTGGTCGTCTTACAGCAGGTTTCTTAGCCGATAAACTAGGCGTTTTCAACATTCTGGTCGTCTCTTGCTACGTTGCAGGCACCTTAATAATAGCTCTTTGGATTCCTGTAACGAACGACACCGGCAACATAATGTTCTGCATTCTATTTGGATTTGCCATTGGTGCATATGAGACATTAGCAACAAATGTCGTGGCTAGCGTATGGCCCCTCAAGGAAATTGGATACAGAACCGGAGTTTTATTTCTTTTGTCGTCAGTATCAGGCCTGACCGCAGGCCCGATTGCAGGTGCAATCCAACAGAGCGAGGGGGGCTCGTATGTAGGGATGAAGGTGTTTGCGGGGTTAATGCTTATATTGGGCAGCGCCTGCGTTATGGTGACGCGGTTCTATAAGACTGGATTGGTGCTGTGGACTAAGTTTTGATATTGCTTATGTCTGGTATTATCGATGGATGACTTATGTATAGAACCCTGTTTTCATCTTGACGATAACATGCAGGCATCAAAGCATCGGAGTTTATAGACAAAATACAAGACACCTTTTTATCAACGGTCAACGTATCAAAGAATATAATTTTTACATTGCACGTGGAAAGCCCAAGCTGTTCCATGTGGTCCAGCTGTTTGGCTTGTTGGGTCACAACCTGCTAACCCAAGATGACTATCTTATTTTAACTGGCATCAACTTTTCTCATTTCTGCGGTATTCATCTTACATCTCACAAAACTTTTTTATCTTACATGTATTGTCTTATCTCTTTTTCACCTATTGCACCCTTCTCATATTTTACACCTCTTGCTTCTAACCTAACCGTTGCTTTGGCACATCCTTTTGGTCCGAAGTATCGTCGATGGACGCGGTCACAAACCATTCAAGGATTATATACCCTTGTCCCTGACTCCATTGCTATTACTACTCTTTCTTCTTGGAATCACCGTGCTTTAATCCATTATATCTCAACACACACCTCTGCAAACAATGGGGGCCTGCGCTCACCTGTTATGGCCGCAAATTGTGCTCTGAATGCGGCTGAGACGCTGTCTGAGATCAATTTACTAGGCGAATTCTCACATGACCACTTCTCTTCTGTCAATACCAACTAGTTTTAAAAGCTTGTGTTGTGTTCTCGGGCTTAATGCAGGAACAGGAAGCACTGTCAAATCCGGTTTGCATCGATTTTCTCACATCGTGCGTCGTTATCACGATTCGTACCGTTACTGATCTTTCATATGACTTCTTTGCCCAGCCTAAGAAGTAATTTGCCGCACACGAAGCTATTTCATATAATATTCTTGATGTTTTGAATGGCCCGATTGAGGAGGATTTCAAGGAACCTAATGAGCTTATCATTGCATCAAATGTAGCCCTTTATTGTGGTTTTCCGTTCCACTATTCAGGAATCATGAATTCTAACGCTCTGATTTACAGCTGGGTCATACTAATTCAAACATTAATACTTCGCTCCAACATGTGCGCAAATTATTGGTTACTGGATATCTCCTCCTTCCAGAGCTTTAACCGACATTCAAATTGGTGAATTCGTTATGGTTGCACTCTCGTGGTGTGGTACTCATGGTGGCTAACCCTAAGTGAGTGAAGGTGAAGCTTTGTTTCACTCAAACCATTGGGAATTAGTTCTGGCTTTGGGAATATCACGGCTGTACAACATAACTAAGGTTTGTGTTCGTCCGTTACGTCCATCATTGCCTTAACAGGGTCTTTAATACAGCCGAAAAGAAGAACTATCTTCTCTCCGACAGAAATCTGCAGTATGTTCGTGCTGTTGTTGCCTTTCTTGGGAATGGAGGCCCCCTTATGCACTTGATATGCGTAACTTGGGCGAGGAGATTCTACCTGGTCGGGATATGCTCCCCGTGATGGATCTTGAGGCCCCTTCCTTCAACACATGCAGTCCGATAAACATTATCATCTTCAGGTTGTGTTCGGGAGCTCCAAGGCTCGGGAGTTCTGTGGGCGACAGGTCCAGCATACGGACTGATGATCGGACTTTCTCGCACTTTTCAGACTGAGCAAACAATCAACTTTATTACTCTTGATCTGAATCGCTTTGAAACTGCTGGCTGGGATGCCGTACCCACAGCTCTGCGCTCATTCTCATGTCAGTTGGCACCTGACGATGAGACAAACCCTATGATGGAATAGGCCTTGGGCGATTGTCAGATTCATATCAGCCGCTTCCATTAGATCTCTCTAAGTGATGAACTTTATGTTTCTGACACGAGCGTGTCGGCACGTAACCTTGTCAGAGGTAAACGTGGTTTCCTCATCACCTTGTACTGTAAATAAGATGCTCCTGTGAAGCCAACAGGCAATGAGCTACGTATCCGAACTCGCATGTCTGGTCTGAACTTTAAAGATTGTTTGATTGCCATGGGTATTATTGATGTTTCTATCAGTGAAGAAAATGGCCTAGGTCTTGAGGCCTTTGGTATTTTGGAGTGGATCGAGCCAGATGTTAAGAATTATGCGGTTGGGGACAGATTTCTAGCTTTCGTCAGTGCTACATTTTCAACTTCCTTCATCTCACGACCTCTGAGTATCTTTGTGTAAAGGTCCCCAATGGGCTTTTCTTTGAAGAGGCTGCCACGATGCCTACCGCTTCTTGCATGGTATTCTACTCTCTCCTGGACAAGGCTGGAATTGATCCTGGTTAGTTAATATCCTGGTTAGTTAATATTGATCCACAGTGCTCCTGGAGATGCTGGTATTGCTGCAGCTCGGATATAGTAAGTATTTCGCACCTCATATATATTGAAATTCTTGGGTGGATGAAATTCGACTAACAACTACCTTAGTTAGTCGTTGGCTCGGCGCGGAAATTTTCTGTACTGTCGGAAGTGAAGATAAAATCAAGTTTCCGAATAAGACGTCGGATATTCCCCGTAAAAGAGTATTCTTCTCTCGTCATAGCTTCCAGCGAGATGTCTTGGAAGCAACAAACGGCCGAGGCGTGGATGTTGTGCTCAACTAGCTCTCGAGCAAGCTATTGCATGGTAGCTAGGACTGCGTTGCTCACAATGAACCAGATTAGTAAACTAGATCTCCTAGACAAAGGTATCGTGCCCTCCTTCTACTTGATCAAAATCTTAGCTACGTAGGGGTTGAACTTGGCCGTATTTGTGCTCAGAGCCCGCACCTTGTTACACAGCTGGTAGCTGCACAACGCTATCAACTCAAGTTAATGATCTTGCTAATACTAGCCCAGGCTACTAAACAATTAGTGAACTTGTGCAAAAACGGAAGCATTAAAACAATTGCTCTAATGACTACCATTGATGCCTCCAGAGTTGAAGACTCGATAGGTTTCATGTGAAAAGGTGCCCACATTGGCAAGGCAGTCATCAATATGCCAGAAGACCTGTCTATCTTAACGTCTCGACCACCAAAACAGAAGCCTATCTTCTCTAATAGTAGCTCATATCTACTTACCCGTGGTCTTGGAAGTCTTGGGCAAGCTGTAGCTATATGGATAGCTGAACCAGGAGCTACCGAGACTAAGTTATGATAAGTTTCCATATGATGGATATTGCGAAGTGTCATCTCATATTGAAATAGTCATCTTCTTATCTAGGTCAGCTAATAATCAGAATCTTCATACCGCATGTAGCGATGAGCTCCGCTCATTGGGCTGCAATGCTATTTTGGTTCCCGGAAATTTTGCTTCTCTTGCTGTTGTCGAGCGAGCAGTTGAGAGCTCACCGAAGCTGATTCGTTGTGTGATGCAGGCTAAAATGGTTCTTAAGATAGCGAATGCATACTATGTCGCTAGTTAATTTCGTCTTGAATTAACAGATTTGTATAGGACGCAGGACTCCTTGATATGACTTTTGAGAGAAAGTCAGGCTCCCTTGCTCACTAAAGTCCAAGTAATTCGGAACCTTCATTCTGCATTATTCAACCAGGATCTTGATTTCTTCCTGCTCTTCAGCAGTTGTAGTGGAATTGTTGGCAATACGGGGCAGCTAACAACGCAGCTGCCAAGGCTTTCCTCGACTATTTTGTGAAATATAGCAAGTTCCACGGTCTCACAGCTGCTGTCATTGATCTGAGCACAGTCGAAGATATAGGCTACGCTAGTCATATATCTCATATAATGGATCACTTCCGAGCAACTTCACCCTACACCTCGCAAGAAGAAGGCATCCTCAACTCTTTAGAGTCATCATAAACCTTTCCAAGTCTTCGCTCAGCCAATTATCCGGTACAGGCACCTTCATTCCGGCCAGTTCCCATTTTTTTAGCACGGGACAGATATGTATCGAACTCAGGTCAACTCAACTACTTTCCTCTCTCAAAAGTCGAATCATCTGGAAAAGAACCACTCATAGTCTTTACATAACCATAGACGTTAAGGTTGGAGCTCAACCGACTGGGGGGACGAAGACGCTCAAGTAATTCCTTCTGATATTTCACAAACTACTCCTTATTAGACGGCGAGGAGGCAGCAGGCTTGCTTGCAACCGAATTTGAAAATGATATGTTCAGCTTCCTTGTGCGAGACGTAGAGCTGCTAGATCTGGATGAGTCTTGGAGTATCTTGGGTGTGGTCTCACTGGTCTCGATTGAGCAGTGAAATTGGTTCCGGCAGCGTGTCGGACTCTAGAGATGCTCGGCTCCCAAAGTCTTTCTGTTTTGTGTCAGCTCGCTGTGGGCAGACTAACGGCGGAGTTCTCCAGTCAGTTCTGACTAAAGATTGAATTTACTTGAAAGGTTACACGAACAGCTATCGCAGTTCAGAATGTCTTTCTATGTTTGTCATGCATTTTTAAGGAAACATTTGAACACTCTATGAAGCTTTCTAAGATATACGAAATATATATGAACATTTGATGATTATAACCACTTTTCGATACAATTTCAGCACTATAGTTGTATGCGTAGTACATGTGTTCATTGATCAGTCATATGTGCCATGTATGTAGTTTATTTCTAATTCTCGTTCCAGATGTCCTCTGATACTGAAATTAAATGATATTTATTTACCCTTTTTGGAAATTAAATTGCTTATTAGCACTCTGATTATATTTTTCAGAGAACATTCACCCAACACACTTATCGCACTGGTTGGGGCTAGCTGGTACTTTCATTTATCAATTTATATATATGTAAATGGTTGAATTGATTTGATGCAGAGCTAGTCATATCTGTTCTCATATTGGCTTTATATCTCACAGTTAACCTCAGATGCTACATAACGCCCTAATCCGATTCTCCGTTGCTTTTCTCGTTGCTGTCGAGGTGGGTGCGATGCCTTCGAAGCCATGTGGAACTCCCGGATAGAGGTGGAACTCGGCGCTGATATTCGCCTTCATGAAGCGTCTGATGTACTCGACATTCTCTTGCTTGTAGATATCAAGTTCCCCAACATCGATGTAAATCGGGGGTAAGCCCTCTACTGACTCGACTCGTATTGGTGCCGCGTATGGGGAGACACTATCCTTTCCCACTTCGTCTCCAAGTAATGCTGTCCAGCCGGTCAGATTGTCGTCTGCTTTCCAAAATGCCAGCTCTTCAAGTCCCGGAATAGGAAAGCAGTTCCGATCGTCCAACATCGGGTAGATTAGTACTTGCTTGGCCAGGGGAGGTGAAAGCTGGCGGTCGCGGGCCATGATAGACACTCCAGCTGCGATACCTCCTCCAGCAGATTCCCCAGTGATGCCTATCCGTGTAGGATCAATGTTGAACTTTTCATGGTTTTCAGTAAGCCACTCGAGAGCTGCGTAGACATCTTCTGTCGGTGTCGGATGCGGATTCTCTGGTGCTATGCGGTAATCCACTGAAAAGAATTGCGTGCGTGTTGCACTTGCCATAAGGGATACTGGCTTGATGAATAAACTTGCGCTGCCTGAGATCATGCCGCCTCCCCACACGTAGATGTAAGCCGATGTCTGTGGCCCAGAGGGTATCTCATTTGGGTAGATGTGATAGACGATGATGTCGGCCCCGTCATACGATTTGACTGTCAAGTTGTCTACAGACACATCAGGAACTTCCGGAAGAGCAGCCATCATAGAACCAAAGATGGCCGGTATCCGGTCACGACGGGCTTGAATATCATGGGCTTTTGGCATTGGTATGGCTGCCAGCTTGGGTATAAGGGGCTCTAACGCTTTCGCAAATTCGGGATCATATGAAAGAGGCATTGTGGCACCGTTCCTATAACTCGTGGTTATTGCTATTAAGGAGCACACATGTGAACCTAGTTGAGGGATGAAAAGAGGGACTGAATTATTAAAGACGAGGGAGGTAAAGCCCTCTTATATATCTAAGTACAGTAGGAGCTCGGTTCAATGAATATCAGGTGATTCAGGTCAACAACACAACTATATGAAATTTGAGCAACTTGGAATCAAATTTAAGATCACCTGAGACTTAGGTTGTCAAGTCGACAGCATGGATGCTATCAACTTGTCATGACAGTCTGTGATGACATCTTCAACCTCTATACAAGCATGACCCTGAACCCAGAGACTCTTTCCGTTGATATTCTCCTTTGGCTGAGTAACAGCTATGCTTACAGCACAAGCGATATCATGTGCAGAACTTATCACTACAGTTTCCGGCAACTCTTTTGAGATTTCCATCGTCATTCTTGTTTCCGTGATGGAAGGAGCCACCATTGAAATGGAGATGCCATGCTCCAAGCACTCGGCCCGCCTTGAAGTGGCCCGTATCAGACCCAAAACCGCATGCTTGGATGCAGCGTAGAGAGGCATGTTAGGGATAGCAAAATATGACCCTGTTGAACCGATCACAACAATCCTACCGCCTTCACGTAGCATATGATACATTGCAAGCTTTATGTTGTAAACCACGCCAGTGAAGTTGACATCAAAAATCTTGCCCGTTGGGCAATGTAGAAGCCCTTGATTCTTTTCATCCAGAATATCGGAAAGAAAGTCATATTTGGCAGAAGTGGAATCTTCACCATGCAAGTCCGGATATACCATAAGCTCAGGGTTAACACCAGCATTACAGATAACTAGATCTATTCGGCCATGAGTCTCGATCGTACGCCGGAAAAGATCGATCTGGTTGTTCCATGACGTAACATCACACTTAATAAATAAAGTGCCGTACCCAATCTTGTCCTGGGCTTGCTTTCCAAGGTTTCCGTCAATATCTGCAATAATGACTTTTGCGCCGGATATCGCAAGCAGTTCGGCAATGGCAAACCCAATACCCTGCGCCGCACCTGTGACAATGGCGACTTTGCTTAGTACAGCTGATCGTACTTCTTCCGTTGATGGAGGTTGGAGTTGTGACATGATTATTGGATATGAACTGTGGAAGGAAAGTCTTGAGATTTCTTTGGTTCTGGGTACTATAACCTATGATTCATTCTTATGCTGGATAGAGTATACCAAATATATAACTGGTGTTATGGGGGAGGGGCGCAAAAGGTGCAGCATGCATTTCAAACAAAAAAGGTGCACGAGGTGTAAAGAATTACAGGTGTAAAGGGTGTAGATGTTGTAAACAGAATAAAATCGTCTGGAGAATA
>Ga0247734_1001613_pt1 | contig 16790 bp, 12 predicted proteins | sample UWRJL103311B2_FD_180933 | JGI IMG/M metagenome (GOLD analysis project Ga0247734, IMG submission 180933) | Plant litter microbial communities from Arlington Agricultural Research Station in Wisconsin, United States - UWRJ-L103-311B-2 | ecosystem: Environmental > Terrestrial > Plant litter >... | reverse complement strand
TGCGAAGACGGTTGATTATAGGGTCCAGAAGCATTGGCATATTGCTGATACGTAGGTGATGCTGCCACGGATGGACCATAGGCGCTGGGGCTGCTTCCATACTGTTGGTGCTGAAAGGAAGGTCCGTATGGATTGCTGATTACAGTAGACTGCGGAGGACCATATTGACCATTGACCCATTGACCTGACTGAGGTATAGAAATCGGTGCAGCATGACTAGGGTAGCCAACAGCAGGAGGACCACTAAGCCAACATTAGCTGAGGCTCCCCAGATAATATGATGCAAAAGAATAAGGCAAAGAAGCAATCAATAGAAGAAAAATGTATCACTGACCTTGGAGGTTGCGATTGCGATTGCGACTGCGAAGGGCAGTTTACCACAAAATGTGGCCCCTGGCAAACAAAACAGACTGGTGGAGCAGGAGACTTTTGTTGCTTATTTGGATAATTGCCACCGGTACCTGAAGATTGGCCATGGTGTGGCCAGTGGTTAGACATAGCCATAGGATTGGAGTATATCCCGAGTCATAGGTCTGACAGAGTTGTAGAGGTTTGGTTTGCTGGGGAGCAGCCGAAATGATGTGGCACCCAGAACAGGGAGCTTAGCGACTAGTGAACTCTCCTGGACTGTACTTGGAAGAACCCGCCGTGCTAAAAGAGTGGCTGAACAATCTGAAATTGTTGACAGAAGAGATTCAAAGGACTTTGTGAAAGTGCAGGTCTGAAAAGAACCCCAAAGACGATGTACGCTCTTCTTAGGGCCACAATCGGACCATGTCCACGTATGTCAAAGCTCAAGCGCACAGCAAAAAAAAAACAGCAAAAGCAATGTGATGAAACAGGCTGGTAGGAAAGAAGAGCAGAGCGTTTCAGGCCCAACAAGAGTGTGAAATGTTGGCCGAGAGAGAGATTAATAGAAGACAGAAAGCGAAGTGGTTGATGGAGGTTGGAGATATCCCGAGAATGGAATAATACATAAACGTGAGGAAGAAATCCAAACTCTAAATCGTACAGGGGCTAGCTAGCCTCGCCTGTCGAGCCAATCTAGCCAAAGGAGTGTCTCTATCAACTGTGGCTAGGGACAGTAAGTCCACGTCCACCCAGCTTCGTGGAAATATCCTAGTTGATATTCAAACCACCCTGTACAGCAGCACAACGCCCTCTTCGGCACCACCATCACCAACCACATCAGAACTACCTCTCTCCAACTGTGTTTTACAACGCCTCACAACTTTACATTTGGTATGACTTATGATATGACTTAGCTCCTAGATCGGCGCCGAGCGACCATGCTGCCGCATTCACGAATTTTTCTCGAAGATACCATATGCGAAAGCTACAACTCTGCTTCATCCAAGCTTCGTAGCTTCGTGGCGCAACTATAATCTCGATACTTTCTCACCCATTTACACCATGCCTGGCCTGCCATGTAAGCACCACTTCCATTCCTCTTTATTCTGCTCAGGTGTGCCAGGCTAACAACTTTGGCTCTTCCAGCATCTGTTGATTTGGATGAATGTATAGAAAGCCTGTACAAGAAGAATCTTCTCGCGGAATCCGTTATTGAAGCTATATGTGCCAAAACAAAAGAGTTGTTGATGCAGGAGAGCAATGTTGTGCACGTCCAAGCACCGGTCACAGTAGTGGGGGATATCCACGGCCAGTTTTATGATCTGATTGAGATCTTCAAGATTGGAGGGTGGTGCCCAGATACCAACTACCTCTTTCTAGGTAAGCTGCCTTGCATAGATATTGGCGCAAAACAAACACCTACGCACGCTACATCCTTCCAATCTCCTATTGAGCTTAAAGACAAAAATCAGTCAAATTCTAACTATGCACCGAAGCTAACCTTCCCAGGTGATTACGTCGACAGAGGCATGTTCAGTGTCGAAACCATCTCCCTCCTCGTCTGTCTCAAACTCCGCTACCCAAATCGCGTCACTCTAATCCGCGGGAACCATGAATCCCGCGGCGTAACCCAATCCTACGGTTTCTACACCGAATGCTCACGTAAATACGGCAACGCCAATGTCTGGCATTATTTCACCGATATGTTTGACTTCCTTACTCTTAGCGTCGTTATCAACAATCAGATCTTCTGCGTACACGGCGGATTATCGCCAAGCATACATTCGATTGATCAGATCAAGGTGATTGATCGCTTCAGGGAAATCCCGCATGAGGGACCAATGGCGGATTTGGTTTGGTCAGACCCTGATCCAGAGAGGGACGAGTTTTCGTTAAGTCCAAGAGGGGCGGGATATACATTTGGTGCACAGGTTGTCAAGAAATTTCTTGAGGTGAATAAGATGTCACATATTTTGAGAGCGCATCAGCTGTGTCAAGAGGGTTATCAAGTGTTATATGATGATCGGCTATCGACAGTTTGGTCAGCGCCGAATTACTGCTATCGGTGTGGAAACATGGCAAGTGTGTTGGAAGTCAGCGACACGGGGGAGAGATTCTTCAATGTGTTTGCTGCAGCTCCCGAAAATGATTTACACAAGGGAGAGCAGACGCAGCAAGAGAAAATTGCGGATGGAAATTCATTGCCGGACTACTTCTTGTAGATACAGATGTCACGTCTCATGAATATCATGAGCTATCACGGCCCTTTTTGTAGATAAACCAGAGAGCGGGAATACCAGGGACATAAAGAATACTAAGCATACCACGGAGGTTGCAAGTTAAAAGATCATCAGAAACGTGCTATAATGCCAGGATGTCAAGGTCATGATGCTATCATTTCTCGTGCCTCGTTAACGCTCCGCTAATGTAAACTTCTGCCACCCCATGCTTGATTGCTTGCTTGCATGCTTGCTAAGCTTTTTATTCCACGCAAAGGTCGCAAAGATCGAAAATGCATTTGCTCCTTTCCACTCCCAATGTAGATGTCCTTGGCCCAGGTATGTTTACCAGTCCTTGGCGATATCGAATGACCACTCAAAGGTCAAGTGGGTCTTCTTGTCATCGTCTACGAAGGTAGAAACAGCGTTGTAGTGACCTCGAGCGAGCATACCGGATGGGGCGTCTTCTTCCGTGACTGTTATATGTTAGTGTACTCGTTCAGTCCCAAAAGTGTTTAGTAGGTCTGATCACAAGGCAACTTAGAGCTTGTGAAGCAAACAGAAACGCAGCCTCATTTCTTCCAAATGCAACTCGCCCTTCTCAAGAGACAGAAATACAACTTACACTTCTTCTCATGTGTAGGGTTCTTGTCCGTGTTTGGCGCAAACGATCCCTATTTTCCTTTTGTTAGCCACATCCTCCCTGTCTTCGCCAATCCTCCTTCTGGGGGGTTTAACATACCAACATCTCCTGATCCTTGCTAACCCGGATTCCCTTCCGCTTGACCACCTGCACGTAATGCAAACCGCTCAAAATTTGGTGCTGGACCTTGAACTTGGCACTCATCGTGAACTTCGCTCCCTCCTTGATCTTGAATGGGTGGTCCTTCAAGCCCTTCTCGGCGCCGGGGGAAGAAAGATCGATGACTACGTCGGGACGGCCGGGGGAGGACATGGCGAGGGAGAGAATGATGCAGTGTCGGGGATCGGAGGGGTCGCTGATGTCCTTGCCATTGCCGCCGAGTCCGAGAGATTCTTTGTAGCGTTGGAGGGATTCGTCATTGGCGTCTAGTGGGGTGTTAGCTTGGTGAAGGGGGATTTGGGGAGGTGGATTTGGAGAATGGAGAAGTGTGTAAATGGGGACGTTCTGAAGGAGCGGGAGACATACCCATCTTGTGGTACTCGTCGATGGTCTTCTTCTCTCCGACCTTGAAGCCTTCGGTCGACTCTGGGAGAAGCTCGTTCTCATTGTTGTCTTTAGACGCCATGCTAATTGCTGTTAGATTTGTCTTGTCTGCTACAGAAAGAAGATAAGGAGAGGTGGTAAGGTGGTAAGGTGGTAAGGTTGGTTAGTTGGCTGGTTGGCTGGTGTTGAGGTTACTGACCTGGGCAACTTTGTGTTGTTGTGGATTTGTTGTGGGACTTGATATAGGATTATGTTGGTTTGTTTCTCTTGAGGTTGCTTTGTTCAGTGCAGAGAAGTAATGGTAGAGTGAATAATAGTGTATTCAAGAAGGCGGTGTTGTTGATAAAGGGAGCAGCCGCTGCATAGTGGGCTGGAATTATTATATGGTGGGGTAGTTTTGCGACACCTTCAAAAGCTGATCCCTGCAGCTCTCCTACAGTATCCAGTATGGTATGGCCTGGCCGGCATCCCATCCCTTTTGCTTCACCGCTCAATGCGGCCACGCAAAACTGAAAGATGCAGAGGACTGACAACTCTCTGCATGTTTGGCCTTTTATTGTCACTCAATATAGATAGGTCACCGCGTTAAATGCCCAGCGAGCCATATACTCAGAGATGCTAGCTTACTACAGACGAAGTACCTGGAGCCTGGTATGAGACGATTCTGATCACGTGATACCCCTATTCTCGGTAGCGCGCGGACGGACTCGATCAATCTTCTGGAGAGATTCAACAATACTGTACTGTACCTGGGTAGTCAGTCTACCATATATCGACTAGTAGCTTGAACCAAACTTGATATATTCCAAATCTATATATCAATATTAGTTTCTAATAAGCTCATAGACTCTTCAATTCAAACGCTGCAAGGGGCAGGTCTTGCCGGATGTACTGTAACAGGCCCTACTTGCAGTATCATGATATGATACTTACACCAACGCCAAACACGAGTGTATTTCTCCAGAGCAGCCTCGAATTGAGATCCATTTGGATATATATATATTTATATATGTATATGTATCTTCCGTTCATAATTCCTTTACACATACTTCGTAACTGAAATAAGATTTCTTCTATGGTGATGATCCAAAAGCGGATTAGCCGATACCCCAACATATCCCCTTTAGGCCAAGCTCGCCCAGCCTCCGATTAAAATGCATTTCTCCGTTCGACTCTGTACAAAAGTAGCCTCGTGGCACGAACCCCTTCCCTTTTCTCCCCTGCGAATCTTCTCTCACTCAATCCTTCGAGATATTTGTCGGGTTACAAACCTTCTGGATCTGTTGCGCATCATTTTTATATAATCTTGTACTATTATTCCTCTTCAACCCGAGCGTCTGCAGGGTGGGATTGAACGCTGTTGATACGTAACCCGTTTCTATTCGCGCGCCAGCTATACCGTGCCTTCCCTTCCTCCCATCTGACCATCAAGCGCAAACTGTAAGCAAAACTCAATCTTTAGCCCCCTTTTCTTATGTCGCAGCGACATTAATACAGTATTTATTCCAATTGCGAGACTAACCGGACACCACTGAAGCGCGCGCGCGGTAAGCTATAGGACCACTCGATAGTTGTCGCATAGTATTGGATAGATTTCTTCAACGAATCATCAACTACAACATTTCATTGGCAAGATCATAAAATGGCGCCAAATCGTCACCTCCCCGAGAAGCTCAATCCTCTAATGACCGAGGAGCTTCCAGCTTGTAAGACGCGAATTGCGCCAGTCGCAATGTGCTTCCAGGAACACAACTGACGGACAACAGATGAAGTGTTAGTCGGCCGGCGTCGTTTGGGCCAGACAGATCTCGCGGTCAAGGCCGGTCAGGTCGGAACCTCAAACTCTACCAAACCCAAGAATCTTGGTACTTTTGACTATGCCCATTTGCGCGCTCCTCTGCCAAAAGGCATCGTGTCGGGCATCTTCAAGCCATCACCAACCTCATATTTCCTAATGCGTCGGAGCCACGATGGATACATCAGCGCAACTGGCATGTTCAAGGCGACCTTTCCATATGCAGAGGCACTGGAGGAGGAGATGGAACGAAAATATATCAAGAGTCTTGAAACCACGAGTACCGATGAGACTGCCGGCAATGTCTGGGTTCCTCCTCAACATGCCTTAGAACTTGCAGCCGAGTATCAAATTCTTCCCTGGATTAAGGCACTCTTGGACAACACGCCTATCGATGTTAACCCTACAAAAGATGCTTCTCCTAAGGCCATCGCGTCCCCACCACAATTTTTGATTCCAAGCGATTTCCTCGCAGCTCCAGAGCCAACGCCAACGGTTAGACGTTCCCATAGATCCGTATCACCAAGCAAAATTGCGTCGCCAAAGAAGCCTATAGCTTCGATGCGCAAGCCACGTACTTCCAAGCTACCAAAGGCAGAAAAGAGCGACGATGCCGAGTCTTCGGAGGTTTCCACCAAGACCTCGAGCAAGAATCTACAGAGCGCACTCAAGGAGGCGTCGACTGAGGAGGACACCAAACTGCCTGAGGTGAAAGAAGAGCCGGTGGTACGTGTCAATGTCGATACGGATGTAGAGGTCAAGGGCGATGTTGAGATCACACACACACATGTCGAAGTCGAGATGCCAGCGGGGTTCGCCGAACTACCCTTGCCAGCCGATACCGAAGCCATGATCTCCAAAGCTAAAGAAATGGTGGAGGCGGCTGTGGAAGCGAGTAAAGAATCAAATGCAGGTGGCCCAAGCGTTGTACGGAAACGAAAAGTCGAAGAAGTAGAGGAGGCGGAAGCTGGAGAGTCAGCAGTCGTAGCTGCGCCAGCAAAGAAAGTCAAGGTTGAATCGGAATTGAAGAAAGAGAGAATTAAGACCAGAGCTTTGATCGGATTGAGCGCGACCTTGGCAATTGGGTATGTTTCCCTTCTAAACCTATCACTTGCCACATTACTAACAGTCCCAAGTGCAACCATCCAATATGTCTTTGGAGCATTCTAAATATCCCCGCAGCCCACCAAACTTTTAGCTTTTATACTTTTCACTCGGCGTTTTTCGGGTACGGTGGTCGGACTTTACATACCCCCTTTCTGAGCAGGGAGCAAGTGTCAAAATTCACTGGATAAACATACATCCATTGTATGGAACTGTCTAAGGTACATGTGTCTAGATGTCTTGTGCCTCTTTTGTACTCGAGCAGATTAGTACTTCTATGAGACAAACTCTCTGGGCTTCTGTTTTTGTTTTATGATGAGTGTTTTACATAATTTTAAAAGAAAGATATATATATAAACTGAGGTACCTGCCAGAGCTGTGAGAGTAGAGACGAAGTCGTCTCTGGGAAAAGGATTGAAAACGTGAGAGAAGAGTCGTTCCTTCCTCAGACGCTGCTGTTCTCTTCATCATGTTTTGTTACATTACATGAATATCGAGTCTACCTTCGGGAGTTCGTTGATAGAAGAAGCAAAAGGTAGCTTGAAGCTTGGCTAGCGCTCGGTGCTTGGTAGGTATTTGATGTCCACAGAGCTATGTGGCATCAACTAGAATCACTCCCTCTCCTAGGTCAATTCCGCCATCTCTCGCGTTGTCGAGCTAAAGGTTCCCTAATTACTTCATCCCCTTGTATAACACAATAACTTCTCAGCTCTCTCCTCCGTCAGGCCATAAAACAAACACCTGCCTTGTACCTTCCACAATTAGCGAAGAGGAAAAGGGGCAGTCACGTGTACTCCATATTTTCTATTTCCTCCCGTCGAGCACAATTGATATCCCAACCTTCCTTCGCCTACACTGAAGTCTATTATTTCAATAGCAGTGACGAGCCACTGTGTTAGCTAAGCCAGCTACACTCTCCAAGCCTTTCTGATCAACTCCAGTGGTTGTATTGTACTGTACCAGCATCATCCAGCCACTGTCCTTGACCAGAGCATCCCTCATGATGGCACCCGAGCATTCTCCACCACGTTCACGTATCATCCACACCTACTCACGGAGGTCTGCTATGACAACTAGACAATCTGCTCCTTCCTCTCGCAAAGCAACTCGTTTCGGCAAGCTTCATGACTTTGCGTTAGGCAAATCCCAGACAAGCAAGATCCAGAACACTACGAAACCTTCTATCACGGAACAACTACCACCATCGTATAGTCATTTAGATTGTGATAGAGAAGCAACAGCTTCCCCTCAACCCAGTACTTCAGGCAACAAAAGAAATGATGAACTTCGTGGGTTACGAAGCACAGTGCCTGAAGCACCCAACCCAGTAGTGGAAGCAGATGGGGAACGGGGCATTTGTATTGCTACTACACCATTTGTCGATGCAGCTACTGAGGCTACTGGGGGGCGATCGTCATATGTGAGGAGGGGCGAAGAAAGGTCGCCTGAAGACAAAGCGGCACGTCTTATTGCTTACAATCAAATGAAAACTAATACTGCTCGGCAAATGTCGCTAACGCAAGCTTTGCGTCAACAGCGGAAGCTTCAAGAACCTCGAAGTTACACCCAAACGGAAGGTTTAGTTTCCCTGCAGGATATCAGGAAAGTTCAAGCATCTGAAGGTTTATCAGCCACCTATCAGGATAGTGAATTCCTGGAAGAATATCTTGGAAGAGCGAGAAAGACGAATAAGAGATCATCAATAATAGGTGATCGGCTAATCAGAACTAATGCTAAATCAACAAGCCAGGATTCTGCAAGGAAACGTGAAAATGAGACAATGTCTTATCGGAGGATGGAAGATGACGGCGACTCAGCGGCCGACGAGAAGTTAGACCTAGAGGGAAACACTGAGGCCGAGGAAGCTAATGTAGGAGCAGATCATAAAGAAGGCGGAGCTGAAGAATTCCAATCAGACAAAGAAATGGAAACTATCGGGTTACGAGGAGCCTCTTTCTCAAAACCGAACCCAGCCCCTGAAACTAATATCTATCCCACCAATGTCTATGTTCCTATTGTGGGGACGGTCTCACGTTCCGTCTCCGAATTGAGCGGAATTGAACACAATATCTTGAGTATTGGTAACGACTCACGATCAGAGTTTACTCCTGTAAAGGATAAAATCAACAAATCGAGCGGGGTAGACGGATCTAGGTATGATGTCGAGATGTTTCTGCCTTATCAAGATGACCTATATACTACCACTGAGCAGTGGTACGATGGTCGCGATGAAGGTAAAGGCGTCGATGATTCTGCTCACAAGAAACGACAACGTTCAATTGATCGGGACACTCATGCACATGCGATACAGAATAATACCTCTCAAACCTCAGCCCAAAAACTTAAGCAGCTAATAGCACAAGGCAAAAAGAAAAAAAAGATAGTCCGAGAGTTGCCCACTGAGAGCTTGGTTTTTGTGGAAGAGCGGCTAGAAAATTCGGATTCGGATTCAGATGGTAAGACCATGCAACACAAGCACATACTAAGCTAATTAATGTGACTCTTTACAGAGGGGCCATTGGAGCTCTTGGATGACCCAATCTCGCAATTTTCTGAAAATATGAGTCGTTCGAAGCGTCGGAAAGTCAGACATGGAGTCGAAGTCAATATTACTTCACGAACCAGAGATATTACTTCACGAACTAGAGAACTTCAAATTGACTATAAGGAATATCGAATACCAGAACGAGAATATCTGTCTCCAAAGTCTCGACGTCGTCGACAACGGGAATGTTATGGCGATGGCTTCAATCTAGATGAGTCACAGCCAATTGGAAAGACAATATCCATCAGACGAGTAAGTACTTTATAGTTCTGGCCAATAAATGTCGTGTTATATGTGTCATCTACATTTATCTTCCCTTTCCATGGCCGATTTCAGTATCGCAAGCCCACCGATATGAACAATTTAAAATATCTCTAACCGCGTTACTGAGCAGCCATACAGACTTCCAGCTAGTCCTTTCAGGGTCAAGTTGAGATTTAGACCACTAACCATAGTAGCACATAAAATGCTTGCAGATACTCGAGACCGGGGAAGAGGTTTTTATACCCAAGATATCAAAATTCAGAAGCGTAATCAGGCTCCTGCCGACGATTATCACAAGCAACGAGTTGTACATGAACCCGCATCTGTCAATGGAAGAGCCGTTGTTGTTTCTCCGGACACACAAGGGGAAGAGGATCAGCGCCCAGTGTCCACAGCTGATCCAGAGGTACCTCACAAGATATCTCAAGTAGGGCAAGCAGCCTTGATGACTCCCCATGACTCTGGCTCCCCATCGAAGAACAGCCAAAATACAAGATCGCGTCAAAAGAGTGTCGCTTTTGGAAGTGAAGCTGCACCTGTGACAAACTCACAAATTCAAAATACGGGACGGTACCTACAACAGCCTGTAGCTGAAATGTCAGTTTCACATAGATCCAGGGCAGCTGCCAAATCAACAGTGCAAACTTCTGAGAGTTGCGAGAGTAGCAAATTCACGGGAAATCAGCAGTTAAGTACAGTCTCAGTCACGAGAAGGGACGATGACAGCGATGGTAATAGTGACAGTCAGGGTAGTTATATCGATGAGGATGGTACAGAAATAGATGATAGCGTTGGTGACGATGAGCACACTGATGTAGATGAGGTAATTGTGGATTTGCAATGTGCCCATAGTAGTGAGGAGGATGATGAGGATGAGAGTGTTAGTGAGAATGACCAAGCTGAGAACGATGTATGCCCTGCTGCAACAGAGCCAGTAGAAAGGGTCGAAAATCCACCGGAAGATTGTCACAGAGAAACTAAGCGGTTGCCAACAGAAGTCCTTCTGAATCTGGACACTGATAAATGGGAAAGCAAACCAGTGACTAGAGTCGGTACTGAACAGGAAGTTCCCGAATCAGGACCTGGGCCACTTACTGAGAAGCGGAAGCATGTATCTGAACTGGACATTCCCTTCTCTCAAAGAACCGCACAACGAAGCGAAATTCAACAGCTAGTCAGCAATCTGTCAAATGTGAACTTTAAGATGTCGAGTTTGACAGGTTATGCTCATGGAAGAGGCCGTCCTGCCCCAGCGCATGAAGTCAAAACACATGTGCCAAAGTTTAGCACCGAAGGCTCAGATCAGGACACAAGACCAATCGGAGAACCAGACTTGTCAACATTTACTGCAGTAGGTCATGTTTTTGGATACCAGGACTACAAACCTCAGCAACCAAAGTTGAGTCAAGTACTGATGGAGGTCGACGAAGATATTGTGGATTCCCCAACACCTTTACAGTCACGGCTTAAGAATCCAAAAAGCTACGTTTCTGATTCTAGACAACCTCAGTCTTCAATAGTACAGATGAAAAGCAACGATAGAAATCGTTCCTCAATGGGACCTCTTACGGGCTCCCGGGCTAGACAAGGCTCACCAGAGTTGGGAGATACCTCATTCTGTCGGTCACAAGGCTCACTCGAATTAGGAAGTAGCCAACATATAGAAGTGAACACACCACAATTTTCTGACGAGCTCGGATGCTCACAGAAAGCTACCCGCAGCTCATCGCCTTTCGTTCCTGAGATGCAACAATTAAAAGCTCACCAACGACAAGAAATACCATCATCACAAGAATTATATGAACCGCTTAGCAGCATAGTCGATGACTGTGGATCGTATTTTAATTTGGTCCGAGAAGCCTTGCAACTCCCTGTGCAAAGGATTGTGAATCTGAAAAGGAGCAGGTCTATGTATGCATCTAAACGTTCCCATAGCCCAGAAAATATTGAGGTTAATAGTTCCAGTGGGATGACACCAGCATCGCCATACAAAGAAATTACAACGTCTTCAGTAATGGGTAGCTCTAGTCCACGACTCCCAGTAATCAAGAATGGTCCACCGAAGACTTTGGCAAGTCTGACACGCAAAGCAAGCCAAAACATGGGTACTACGAGCAGCCCTCGGTATAGAGGCAGGACTAAGTCACTGCATGAAATTCCGCATCTACTCATCAGTAAATCTAGCCAATGTAAATGAGACGTGGGAGACGGTGTATCGGGGCGGACGGATTGGGGTTTCAAATTTTTTGGAATCTATGATTATCGCTATGTTTACTGGAGTTTTGCCATGGATGGAAAATGATGATAGATGGTATATTATGGCCTCGGATTTGCATGACTCTTTCACGCCATAGGTCCAGATAGGTATGGGCTCGCTACTTATGAACTAGCAACTACACTTTACATTTAGCAGAGCTTAGCATTTACAACATGTATGACCTTTCAAAACTTTTACTCAAAACCCGTTAGAATTTTGAAAGATATCCTTTTGAATTGAATAAAAGTCTGACCTTGAAGGATCTTTTGTTGTGCATAACTTCAGGATATGGGATTTGAATTGAGTATTGTGAGACTATTTTGTCCCTGTATACCAAAGCAGTAATCATATCTTATACCTTACCATGCTTTTTGAAACTTACTGATCTTTCGCAATGCTATGGTAAGCTCCAAACTAATTTTCCCTAGTTGAAATTTACAAATTTCAACAGCCCAAAAAGTTGAAGCTTGTATACAAGAGCAAGAAAGGGTAGTTCTATATATTTGAATAAAATCACTTCTTCCTACCTACTAAATCTTAACTAGTTGCTAAACAGAATATCTCTCGGATTTTAAACGGGGTACATGTACATACTATATTATTCCACAAAATTGACCATATGAAAATTTCATCCTTTTGCCTCATATGTCTTTTTTTTTTTGAACCTCCATCAGTTTTTTGATAAACTCTATACTATGGAGCACAACATGAAGGTCATTTGTTAGAATGATGCGAATGCTTGTAGAGGTTCTAGTTGAATAGTTTTATCCACCAAGAGCTCCTTAATATCATGTCTTTTTTTTCCTTCGGATTTTGAGAAGTTACTCGAGAAGTTAAAGTCACAGTGGTTGATTGAATCTCGGAGGATCCCCAAATGTATACGCTGTGCTATCCCAACTTGAGCCGCTTTGCGATGAACACATGCGGCTCAAGAACGGCCAAATGTGTGCTTCCGGTAATATGGCGTGCTAGGTGTAACAGTATCCACTAAAGGGCACCACATAATTGGCGAAGGCAAACAATGGGGTTACACAATAGCTGAACGAACCGCAGCGAACCTTATTCAGCGGCTATCTGTCATTGTATTGTGTTATTGGTCCATAGTTTTGCACCAAAAGACTTCCAGAAGAACTCAGTCTTACCTCCGCCTACCCGCTGATTTGGAGCCGGGAACCATTCTCGTAAAAGCAGCAGGTATTTACCTCTTGCTAACCTGGTATGTGATGGCAAAAGAATTCTGGAATTGGATTAGCCCGCGAATTAGTTCGCTTGTTGTGGTAAATGCGTAACATATCCAGGTACAGAGCTGTCTGACATTAACGCGTCGCTATATATATCAAGTGTAGCTATTCGCCATTAAAATATCATACCATGTATATACAGCAACATCTCTGATCCATATTACGTGACAGTTGGTGATAATTTGGCCCGGCCGTCTAAAGTTTAGTGCACACATGCAGGGGGGGCTAAAAGAAACGGCCACCGACGTTTACAGTAGTTGCAACCTTTCTTAAGGGCTTGAATGTAGGGAGAGAGTGAACCTACAGTGAGTTGTTCAGTTATAAGCCTCAAGCCACGTATAGCAGGATGTATCAATAATATTGGGGCGTTGCAGACTTGATAGTGATACGGAGACAACAGCCACTCGAAATGACCCTATTGACTAGCTAGCGCACCAATCGCAAGTCTGAGGGAAAGAGATGATTTGAGGGACCACCAAAAGTGAGGTAAAGTCGAAGAGCAGAATGCAACTCGGAAGTGGAAGCGTTTTAGTGGACACAATAATAAGCCAAACACCGCGCGCGCGCCATAACAGGCCAGCCCTCTTTTTAGCGATTCGTTGGCAATAAACATAAAAAAAAAGGGTTTTGATGATTCTTTAGTACCCGGAGTACATCACCGCTGGCTTGTGTGTGCGGTGCATACTACTCCATACTACACCATCCCACACTCCCAGCGCTCGTCCTTAACCACAACCGCAGTCCTTTTCACTTTCAAATACGCTCCACGTCCTCTCAAACCCAGCCATATTGTTTCTGTACATAATATTAGCCAGACTCAATTTAACCCTCATCTCCACGAATCGATCTCCTGATTGTGCTCCACAAGAATACCAAAAACAATTCTTTGTGACGTCTTAACCTCTAAACCACCTCGTGGCCCCCTTAATAACATTGAAAAGCGACTCGAAGTCAACGAGAAAACAAATAACCTTGAGTATCATGATCCCATTAGTGGAAGAACCACTCAGTAACGCATCAGAAATGGATGGTGACAAAGACCCAGTCTTGAATCAGACGCAAATCGTGACCCCTCTGGTGAAGCCTCCGGCAACGATAACGATGAGCGGGTCTAATTCCAAAGAAACCATCCACAACCAGAAGTTATCCCATATTACCGACTCTGTCCTCGGCCTCTACTTCAAACCAAGCTCTTGTAGTCCAGCAACAAGCGAACTGTCCACGACGAATTGTTATGCACAAACGGTACCAACGAGGAAGTTGTCTACAGATCGAGGAAACCTCGAATGCGAAGTAGCACTGGTGGATAAGGAAAACAGTGGGACGATTGCTATGCTAAATCATTCAACAACTGCGACAACAAATATACAGGATGATGATGCTCTAGGACAAAAGGAGGTACTAAAGGACGTTCTTGATGACCTAGATCCAGACCTCTGCCGGTGGGCTGGTTCTAGGGATGATGAATCAAACCCTAGTTCGCTCCGCAACATAACAGAAAAGCAAAACAAAACAAGGGTAAACAGGAATAATGCCCATGACGCTCTTACCAGTGCTCTACAGAAAACACCATCGTTAGAGGCAAGGTCCAAATATAACTACAGCATAAGGGAGCAGGAATCCGACTCACTTGAAGCATCGAAGCCTGACTATAATGAGGGAGAGGAGAGATCGATCTCACTCATGGCGTCCGACCTCGAAAATAGTGAACTGAAAGAGTGGACAATTCCACATGCAGGTTCTGAGTTCCAATACAGCGATGGAGAGGGGGGTTCAACGACTGGGTCAGCATCCCGATCTCAGTACAACGAAGGAGAAGTCGGCTCGCTGGGAAGACAGTTAGGAAGATGTCCTCTTGTGCTGATTGATTCCTCTGGAGAGGTCCAGGCTGTCAACGGCACAATTGATACGGGATCTCTGAGTTCCTTCATCTCTGAGCGAGCTGTGATCGAACACGAACTCTTTCAGGAGCCGCTTCTTGGATCCGATATTAAGAGTTTCTATTCCCTCATCAGCGACACAGCGGCTACTCCTACAACTTTCGTGAGAGTATATATCAAAGGGAAGAAAGCTGGGCTTGACCAATTTCAGAAGGTGCACTTGCGTGTCTTGGAAGTTCCCGTAACGAGCGACGTTGACATCGTCATCGGAATGCCCATGATTGAAAAATTTCAAATATTAAGTAAGATCCAACAGTTTCCAACATTTGACGAATCAGGAAACCCATTATTTGCGCTCAGATACAAATTGTATGATGGTATGAGGAATTTCTTCCGCTAAGCAAAGCTGTGCTAATGAACATCTCGTAGCCCATAAAGCAGACGATCAATTAGCAAAAGAAAAGGATCGTGAAACAGCCAACCACTTCGACAGACTCAGAACACAGGCTGGCTCGTCCGGGACTAGTTCCAATACCCAAGCCAGTTCTGGGGGAAAACTGTGGGACAGAGACAGTGGCACTTCCGGGAAGATTTCATCAACCACCAGCCGGAATAGCGAGGATACTCACAAGTAGAGATGGGCTCTGTGGGTTAATACTGAAGTTCGTTTAAACTTTCAATCCACAATTTCAAGCCGGCGCTAAGATGAAGTCAAGGTTTATTCGTGTTCACAAGGATCCACATCTCGGGCTCTAGCCTGGGATGTGGGTCCACTGGTGTACAACCGGTTCCCATAAGTTTTCGCCACCCCTGCTACACACCTAGTATACTTCAAATACGAATTATACAACAACCACAATTGCAAATACCTTCTAAATACATTCATTTTATAGCTAATCTAATATCTTGTAGGACCTCCTTTATTTCTAATACAAGCTTCTAACCGCCTTGGCATAAATTCATTCAACTTTACAAGCATTTCCTTATCAATCTGCGGCCAGATTTCTTCCAAAGCTCTTTCCATCATACTTATATTTTTTATTCTATGGCGTCATTTAGCAATAATACTCTTAATTTGGCTCCACAGATTCTCAATTGGCGAAAGATCTAGTGATTGTGCTGGCTATTGTAAACGCTTCACACCCTGGCTATCCATATAGTTCCGAACGATCTTTGCAGTATGCCAGGAAGCATTATCCTCCTGTAATACAACTTCGGGGCCATATTTCTCAACCATACGCTTATAGAAAGGCACGTAATATTCCTTTACGGTTTCCAAATAGCGTGCAGCGGTCATTCGGCCCCCCTTCTCAATAATCACTAAAGGGCCCATTTCGGAACCACAGTAGCAAGACTAAACACTAATAGAAGTACGCCCGGATTTGAAGCTCGGCCTTAGATTTTTTTCCAAATATTCTTCTTTAGGTGCCCGAGTCACATAAAAAATACTCCTATCGTCTTCTACTTCGAATGTGACTTCGTTCGACCAACACACCTTATTCCAGTCCCGTTTATTGCGTTTCTCGGCCTTACACCATACCCTTCGGCCTGCTTTATGCTCTGCCTTCAAATAAGGCTTACGTTTAGGCTTTCGCTTGCTTTTACCAGCTTCCTTCAAGATTTTTCGTACAGTATTTCGGCCGAGTTGTTGTCCTGATTTAGATGGTGTTGCTAACACAAAAAGACTCTCTTTTATATCAGTGTTTGCTACCCGAACAAGATGCCGATTATCTCGTGTAGAAGTTATTCTTGGACGGCCTAATCTAGGAGCTGATTCAAATGTAAAAGCGCCCGATTTTTGCGCTCTTTGAATAATTGAGCATATAGTAGAACGAGGTAGTCCTAATTCATCCCGAATTTGAGGCACCTTCTGCCCTAGCAAATGGCGAGTCCAAACAGCTGATCTCTGGGCAATAGTAGTCTCCTGGCCACGGCCCCGAGGGTGGGT
>Ga0247734_1001612_pt1 | contig 16792 bp, 18 predicted proteins | sample UWRJL103311B2_FD_180933 | JGI IMG/M metagenome (GOLD analysis project Ga0247734, IMG submission 180933) | Plant litter microbial communities from Arlington Agricultural Research Station in Wisconsin, United States - UWRJ-L103-311B-2 | ecosystem: Environmental > Terrestrial > Plant litter >... | reverse complement strand
CAACAGACCTTCAATAGCCTTGTTGATATTGAGAACGATGGAAATGGCAACTATCTGGTCCTTGAATTTGCGGTGTTTGGCCCAACGGGTTTCGCACCTAAAACAGGCCGATTGTTACGTGCAAATGGTACCAGCAGCGACCTAATCATCGACGCCCTAAACATGCCAACGGATCTAAAAGTGGTTGATAATCATACAGCTTACCTCACCTGCATGGGTGACGGAACCTTACTAAAAATCACGTTCTAATCTTTTTTAGCCCCTATCCCGTTTTGGGATAGGGGCTGGGATGAAGTTTCTTTATACCAATTTCCCAATCCTAATTTGGGGCTGGGCTAATTCTATTGCTTTACCAATTACATCTTTTCTAGCATAAAGTGATGATACCCGTCAACGACTCCAGTTTGCGTTGGCTTGGCCCTGCTCGTCTGTTTTTGTTTGGAAATGTATTTTTACGACTCTCCTTTTCAATACAGGCTCGCCCGGTTGCACTCATCCATTTGACGGTGGTCGGGTTAGGAGCTGGCTGATGATTCTGGGGTGCGTTTGCCGTTTCGTACGGCCAATACACCCAGATTGGCCATTTTTGTAAATACTTTTTAGATACCGCTCGCGTGGCCCCGACTTTTTGTAACAAACTGATTTTCAATTTATTATTAACCTTAAAACTCACGGTCCGCCGTTCAGTGGTAGTTTAGCGTGTAAACCTGCCAGCAGCGACTGACCGTAAATTGGAAGAAGAAGGTCTATCCGTTTTATCTGAAAAAAATGACGGTTTATGCCCGGTTCGTTACGTTTCAGGAGAGTGACAATCCCGCATGTTAATGAAAAATGGTACTTTAAGGCCCATTATATAACCGTTTAATAAAAACGTATCGCGTAAAGACATCATGCTGCGATTGAACGATACATGGATGCGTATTGCTGGTGTGCCATTGCTCGCACTTACAGGCCAATGGATCATGTATGGCTATACCAACACGCCGTACCCCAGCGACTGGCGTATTCCGTTTTTTTTTGTTTTAGGGTCAATACTCGTCTGGGAGTTTAACCGCATAGGTATCATTTTCTCCCGCCGGAGCTACCCCGAACTGGGGCAGACCCGGAAGCGGGTGTTTTATCAGATTGCCTGGTTTATTGTCTTTGCCAGTTTGATTCGCATCTCGCAAACATTTTTCTACCAGGTTATTGGCCTTTGGCATTCTACGGAGCATTTTCAGTTTCAGCCATATTTTTTCAACACCCTCGTTTCCGTTGTCGGCACGATTCAGGTTGCCGCTTTTTTTGAAGGCGTTTATTTGTACCAACGATGGCAGATAACATATACCGAAGCGCAGGATCTGAAAAAGGTGAATCTGCAAAGCCAGCTGGATTCACTAAAAACGCAGATAAACCCCCATTTTCTGTTTAATAATCTGAATTCGTTATCGGCTCTGATTGCCAGCGATGCCGGTCAAGCCGAGCGGTTTCTGGATGAACTATCCTCTGTGTATCGCTATCTGCTTCAGCAAACGAACCGTACGCTTTGCCCGCTCGCCGATGAACTGACGTTTCTCGACGCCTATTTTCACCTGATCAAAACCCGGTACGGCGACGGTATTTATCTGGAAACTATCATTGAGGCAGACTATATGGCCTATCTAATTGCACCCCTGACGCTTCAGACTCTGTTTGAGAATGCCATCAAGCATAACGTCATTTCGGCTAGTTGCCCGCTCACCATACGAATTTACTGCCAGGATGGAAAACTGTATGTTGAGAATAATGTACAGACCAAGAAAGTTACTGTAACGACCAATCAGACCGGTTTGCACAATGTCATGATGAAGTATAAACTGCTCGATCATTTATCGATACTCGTGCAGCACGACGCCGAAACATTTCGAGTGGGCGTACCGCTAATCGCGCCCCAAAAGGATGAAGTGCGAATGTAAGGTTTGAGTAGTTTCTGTGGTGTCATGGCAACTGCTTCAATAGCGATTTTTACCGGTTCATAGGGGTCGTCATTTGCCCTTTATAACCAAAGAACAACTTTTGCTCGAACATTAGACAACAACTACTATGACCCCCCAACGTATACTCTTTGCCACCATGCCCATGGACGGACACTTCAGCCCCCTCAGGGGTATTGCTGTTCACTTAAGCCAGCTTGGCCACGATGTTCGCTGGGTACGTCGGTTGGCATTACGGCGAAAAAGTCACCAAACTCGGCCTTCATCACTATCCGTTTGTTAAGGCAAAGACTTTCAACCAGTAAAACCTCGACAGCCTGTTCCCGGAACGTTCGGCCATTAAAGGTGCGGTGGCCCGGATCCGGTTCGACATGAATCAGGTATTTCTGCTTCGGGTGCCGGAATTTGTCGAGGACCTGCGCGCCATTCATCACGATTGGCCTTTTGATCTGATTGTTCACGACGCCGCTTTTCTGGGTGGTTTGTTTGTTAAGGACCAGCTATGTATAAAAACGGTAGCCATCGGCGTAATGCCGCTGGGTGAGTCGGATGATCATGTGCCTGCTGCGGGCATGGGCAAGCAGCCTGCAACTACATTGGCGGGCCGCTGGATCCAGCACCTGATGCGCCATGGGATTCAAGTGGTCATGTTTAAACCCTGTACCGACCTTTACAACGAACTCCGGCTGCAGTATGGAATGGCGCCGAACACCGAATTTGTCATTGATGCTTTTGTGCGCACGCCTGATCTGTACTTACAAAGTGGAATTCCCGGCTTTGAGTATCGGCGAAAGCGAATCAGTCCCAATGTCCGGTTTGTAGGGCCACTGATACCGTATAGTGCTGCCAAGAAGTCGGCCATTTAGCAGGCGGCTAAAACCCTGGATTACCAACGAGTCATACTCGTCACGCAGGGGACATTAGGGCGTAACGTTGAAAAAATTATTGTGCCTCCTACCCTGGAAGCGTACAAGAACGACCCGGAAACCTTGGTGATCGCCACCACCGGCGGTTTACAAACCCGTGAGTTGCTTGACCTTTATCCGCAGGAGAATTTTATAATTGAAGACTTTATTGACTTCAATGCTGTAATGCCTTATGCCCATGCCTACGTCACCAACGGCAGCTACGGGGGCGTGATGCTGAGTTTACAGCACAACCTGCCGATTGTGGCTTCGGGCATTCACGAAGGTAAAAATGAGATTGCCGCCCGGGTTGATTACTGCAAAGTAGGTATCGATTTAAAGACAGAAACGCCTAAACCCAGCCAGATTCGCCAGGCCGTTGAGCAAGTATTGACCGATCCTGAATACACCCAGCATACGCGTAGGATAAGCCGGGAATTTCGCAGCTATACACCCAATAAGCTTGTAGAAGAATATATCAGTACCCTCGTACGACAAGAGTCAGGCCCGACGGTGGCCGAAACGGCATATCACACCAACGGTCGCCGTAATTAAGGCGGTATGGCAGGGCTAACGCTGCTCAGCAGTTCGATGGGCCGAAAGCGGGTTACGACTAGACATCGCCTCCGCCTGACTTAAAATGCTTGGGTTGAGGGGGCTCGAAGTTGAGCCAGGCAAAGTAAGCTTCAAATTCATTGTGGATGGTCACTGGATCACCGACCCTGCCAACCCACACACCGAAGGGCAGGGCAATTCACTAATTCGGTGCTGGCAGTAGCCGACCAATAAACCGATAAGCATTACCATGAAACCTTTACTTCCTTCACCTCTGCCGTTCAACTGGCCGATGAAGCCCCTTGCATCGGCCCGCACGAAGTTTTTACGTATGCCTACGGCAGCTACGAACTAACCAGTGAACATGAACGTATACGGAACGTTACGCCGACAATGCTGCTGTGGTGGTTTCGGCATATTGGCGGCAAAATGACCGTTCAGACGCGTACCTACCCCCGATACTGGATGTGGCACCCACTCGATCAAATCCACTGGTCAATGACCAACCCCAGCACTGACGGTGCCGCGCAGGTCGGCTCTCGGTTCCGCATAGTAGAAGCCTTCGGACGTAACCCGGAATACTTCGTTGACAGCGTGAAGACCGTAGTTAAACTGGACATAGAAGGTATCCGGCTGGTTCGGCGTGAACTGGGCCAGGAAGTGTTCAGCCTGCGACATTGGTTCGAGGCCGTTCTGGGCGGAACGCTCTATAGGTCACGCATGCAGGTAGGCGCAGAAACTACTTTGGGCCAGTACGTGCTCAATCCGTTGCTTCATCGCTTCCTGTTCACGCCTGCAATGGGCCATGCGTGGCTGAAGCATAATGTGGAGGAAGTAGGCAATTTTGAGCATTTTCTGCCAGACTTGTATCAACAACAGCTTTCTGTTGAACCAGGTGGGTAACGTACCTTCGATAGGGATGCCCGCAAGTCAACTGTAACAAGTCCACAGGAAGCCTCCTCGGTTACAAGCAGGTTGTCTTCTGATAAGAGCCATTTACGTTACACTTCATACGCAACCGCTTCTAATTGGGAAAGGGACATGGCCGCTTACTTCCCCATCCATTTTTTAAAATCCGTTGCCCTCTCCCGACTCACCAGCACGTCATCGTCGGGCGTGGGCTTTAAGGCCAATTTGAGCTTGTTATTAAAATAAGGATGGATCTGCTGTACCGAATTGATGTCGATGATGAACTGACGATTCGCTCTGAAAAACTGCGCTGGATCAAGCATGGCCTCCAACTCGTCGAGGGTATAATCGACCGGATACTTTTGGTTCGATCGGGTACGAAACAGGCTAACCCCGTCTTCGGAATAGAAATAAGCAATATCGCTCACATCAACGGGAACCCATTGCGAAAGATGGCGCACCAGAAACCGGCGTCGGTGTTCAGCCGGTGCGACCTGCTGCCGGAGTTGCTGAACAAGCGCATCAATCGACAAGTGCGAACCAACGTTGGCGGGCTCTCCAGTACTCAGGCGCCGGTGCTTCTCCAGGCTCGCTTCGAGTTCATGCCGTTTGATGGGCTTAAGCAGATAGTCGATGCTGTTGACCTTAAACGCCCGCAAGGCATATTCATCATAGGAGGTAGTAAAGATTACCGGAGCCGGTACCCTGGTTTGCTCGAATATCTCAAAACTCTGCCCATCGGCCAGTTCAATATCCATCAGGATGAGATCGGGGGCGGATGCCTGCCCCGGCAAATTGGCCTCCAGCCAGTTTATCGAAGCCCGGATGCTTGCAGCGGTCCCAACGATCTGAACGGTGGGGTCTACTTCCTGGAGTAGCTTGGTCAACTTACGGACAGCCAGTTCTTCATCTTCGATGATTAGTACGTTCATAGCGCGGGTTTGTTGCGTGAAAGGTCATACAGTAAAATTATTTGATAAAAGCAATTAAGCCAACTTTAAGTTAGTAGAGCCAACAAAATGATCGATGATCCAACAAATAATTGCCATGAACCGTATAATTTATGCCAGTTGCTATACCCGGTGTATACCCACGAATGTCTATATCAGCTCGTATTAACCGGAAACAAAAACGCATAAACCTCCATTTATCACCCTTTTCTTAGGGCTCATCTTCTTCAGGTGAGCCCCAAGCGGTCTGCCCTATTGAAACAGTGCCTGGTAGTCAGAAGTTTTGGAGCTTTTTGCCATGGTTTGATTCCACTTGTCCAACTCTGGTATTATGTTAAGGGTAGCGATCGCTCTGTGCAAGCGGATATGTAGGTTCGCGTCCCGGCCACCAGCCCATTAATCAGTATTTGTAGCAGCACGGTGCCTTATACTGCTCTCTGAAAATTTACTAAAAGGTATTGCTGAGCGTTATTTTAACAATCAAGCCAGTAAAAATCCCCAGATTTACGATGCAGGCGTAAATGCCTATGTTGCCAAACCCACTACAATAGATGCTTATAAAATTATAGCTGAATCGGTTGATTTAAGTTTCTTCAGTAATTATACTGAAAAGGCTGTGCACCCTACCCAACAAGGATTTGCTAATAAAAGCATTTTGGTCATTGAAGATAATGATGACCATCGGGGGATAATGAAACAATCATTAAATTTTATTTTACCTGACGTAAAACTTATAATTTTGAGTGATAAGTCGATATGCTGGACTTTTTAACTGAAAAGTGGAATTCGCTCGATCATCCACCCAAATTAATAATTCTTGATTTATACGTACCAACCAGGCGCGACGGCCTAAACTTACTTGATTCAATTAGTTACTTTTTAAAATTCACAAATTACCAGTCGTACCCGTAATTGTTTTTAGTTATTCTGACAACGAAGAAGATGTTAAGGCCTGCTACCAACGGAGAGCAAATTCCTACGTGGTTAAACAATTAGATTCAAACTCTTTTGCCTACCTTCTAAATTTGTGCAACTTCTGGTGGAATACCATTAGCTTACCAAAGAAATTTCCGCTATAAACATTAGGAATTACATTTTTACTTTTTGCCAGCCATACACATCCGGATAAAAACGGATCTTGTTATCTGCATCCGGATCGGCCAGTTGGTAGGTGATAATAATTGGAATTTCAGCAGGCAGGGCTATTATTTTTGAAGGAACATTTATCTTTTGCGTTTCTAAAAAAGCAGGTGTAAAAAAATCCTTTTGCAGCACCAGATTGGCAAGCTCAACAGGCTTAGCCAGCCTGATACAGCCATGACTTAAAAAATGATTTTTTCCCGCAAAAAACTCCCTGTGATTGGTATCATGGAGGTAAACATCGTAAGGGCTGTTCAGATCAAACTTCATGACACCCAATGCGTTGTCGCAGCCGGTAGACTGCCTGAGCCTGTATGGAAAGTTTTTTGCCGAAAGAGTTTGCCAATCGATAGTAGCAGGATCCACAATTTTACCTTTACTGTCCAGCACCTGCATTTTCAGGTTGTCGAGTGAGACAGCCGGATTACGTTTTATTTTTGGCAGCAATTCTTTCGTGGCAATTGATCTCGGTACGTTCCAATATGGAAACGTAATAATACGGGTGAGGTAAGCACCGAAAAGCGGTGTTGGGGTATGAGGCTGGCCCAATATTACCCGGGAATACAACAATTGCTCACCTTGTTTGGTAACCATTCTTAAAGTCGATGAAGGAATATTAACAATAATCAAAGTGTCAAAAGGAATTCGGTTTAGCCAGCGGTATTCATTTAACGCAGACTGGATAAAGTGCATATTTTCACCAACATTCGCTTCATTGCCCCGCAATGAATCCAGGTGAGATCTCAAATATTTGTACGGAAGGAAACCGGGTTCAAGTGATGCCCATTGATCGATCCATACTTCACTCTGATTTACAGCTGCATCTGTTACTACTTTTATATTTACCGAATCGACTTGTTGCGAAAGTTGCCAATGACCTGTATGAACAGGCCGCGATCCATAAGCTAGAAGTTTTGCAACGCGGCTAATCGTAGCCGAGTCACTGTTGACGCCGACAGTATCCAGACCGGATAAATAAACCATTTTTTTCCACATCGACATATCCTGTGTTTTTGCAACAGAATTTATCAAGCACAAACAGAAAAGAAAAATCGCTTTCAGGTTCATCAATTTTGAAGTTAATTGATCTATTGCTCAAAGATAGGCTGAGACTTTTTACAAAGGACTGATACGGATAATTGAAAAAAACTGATTAAGATCATTAAATCAAAAGCCTTTAATTTCGTAATTTAAGGGCCTGTAAATAATTGACAATCAATACATTAATATACGTCACAATTAAACCATTCATGTCGTATGATGAAATCAACTCATTTACTTAAATTAGTAACTTTTAGTACCCTGCTGGTCGTATCAAATATTATTTCCTGCACCGATCATGTTACACCCGAACCTGGTTCTAACTGCACACTTCGGAACGGATTACCCAGATTTTACTCCTGCGAATTTGAAATCACCAAAGCGGAGTTTATCAGAGGATTAGACGTTAACGAAATCTTCGGAACGGTAACGAAAGATCATCCCGATATTACTTTGCCGTTCAGCTATGCCTGGTTCAATTTTAGCTCCGTACCTAACACAAAGAATGTAACCTATAAGGTAAATCTTCATATCAAACGGATAGCAAACCCATCGATAAGCGCGTCAGAAGGTTATATCATTGACAAACCTAAGGGAACTGCTGCAAATATTTTAAATAGTATCGTTGGTGAATTCCCACTGCCCACTCTTCACCCACAAATTCCTTTTGTCCTAAAGAATCCATCAGTTGGGGACAGCGCCGAGTTCATTACAGATGCAGAATTTCATATTGACGTTTCATACCTGCCCCCGTTCAACACGCCGGTTTATACCAATTACACGGGCAATGTGTTGTTTCTGTTACATAACATAGCCACTTCAAAGACGCTGATCGCGCCTCCCCATAATTATACTTATCGTACAGATTTGGCGGAAGCGCATATTTTGGTCAATCCAACCTTTGTTGATTGATTGATTAAACAAGTTATTATTACCCTTCATTATCAGCTTCGCCAATATGGCAAGCGTAGTAACGCTTATCTATACACGCACTTTTTCAAGCCTGGATTGCATCCAGGCTTGAAATTTTTAAAATGATGCTGTTGACCAAGGCAATTATAAGGCAATTCCTGCAAAATGCTCAGCACGGGCATATTTAAGTATAATTGCCAGCTGGCCTCCGTGATGTGCAGTGTGCGAGATGATCCTTCCCAAAGATTCCGCTTTTGTCTTTGTTCCAAATTCTTTTGTGAATATTTCGGTTTCCCAGTCTTGATCGCTTTGTTGTTTAATGATGGTTTCGAGGGTTTTCGCGGAATGGCTTACATATTCCAGTAATTCCTCAAGATTGGTCCATTCGAAGGTATCATGCTGGGCAATGAGCGTTTTAGCACTCACTTTTACATCGCTTCCAAAAACATTTTTGGCAAACAGGAGCTCGACGTCACCCACATGGCGAATCAGGAAACCAACACTATTTTGTGTCAGCGGCAACTTTTTAACCAGATCATTCGGAGTTAGAACCTGCAACTGATTGGAAAATCGAGTTCTGGCCTCTTCCCATAGTTCCAGCAGGATTTCAGATTTTGTTTTTGTTGTCATTTTAAATTTGTTTTGGTGAGCATTTAATTTGAAGGATAAGTATTACCAGGCAGTTGCTCCGATCTATGGTAGTTATTCAGTCTCTGAATATAATTTGTACGGCCTTGCCAGCTGTCCCGGCGAGCACCGCAAATACAATAATCACATTGGCAATGGTACCAAATTTCGCATACTTCCAAAGTGTAATTATTAATATCTGCGAAATGATACATGCGAGGATGGCAACCCAAAGCCAGCTTTCATTTTTTAACAGGAACAAAATTGAAGCCAACATAAATAAAAGTGTAGCCGCTAACCAAAACATTCCGTTGAAACGGGAAATCTCACCGGAAATCTGGTTTGCTACACCATAACCAAATGCCCTTATAAACCCCATCAGGTGAATAAGTCCGTGGATAAACATGAGTGAAACAAACAGATATCGGATCATAGCCATGTTAGTTAAATGGAAAAATCTTATTCTTAGCTTTTGCAGCTCATAATAAATAGGACACCCAAGTGTATTTAAATTGTTTTTCAATATAAAATAACAAAAACGACAGCAGATCAGCTCTGATAAATCTCACGATTAATTATGACTTTCATCCTGCAAATAATTTCAATAAAGCGATGCTGCAAAGTTGTTAATTTCCAGGTTTCGACCAGTTTATATATGCCGGTTTTCATTTTTTAGTTTTTAGGCCGTGCTTATAATTTATATGGTTTATCAGCACCGGTTAGGTTAATTTGGGTTACAGATATATGTCCAAACTGCTGGCCTGTAATTAGCACTGCTTTCCATATTTACGAGCATGTCCTGCAAATCGGTTTTATTCGGAGCAGCGAGGGCTATTATTGTGTTTTCCAATTCAGTGTTTAATTTCCCGATTCCATTTACAATGTCAAGTTCTGCCTGAAAACAGCTTTGAAGTGCTTTAATCTTATCCGCCGCATCATTTACTAAATCCATGGAATTGAACAAGGCCAGGTTAATATTTTGAACTTCTGATACATGCATTGCTCCGTATACTGTCAGCACCGGGACCGGCATATAAAATGCAATTTTTTCGGAATTTGATCCCGGATACTGTTTTTCAAACCATTTTTCTCCGGATGCGCCGGTAATTACAAGATCAATTTCCTGCTCCCGGATTAATTTCAATAACATTTCTTTCACAGAACCTACTTCAATAAAAAAATTGACCTGATCATAACCAATGTCAATGCCGTGTTTCAGATTCATAAAATCATTTTCAGCTTTTTCCATCAATTCACTTAAAACAGCAATCTGATCTTTGTAAGTGCATTGTGATATTTTGTATCCATTAACAGACCCAAATTCAATTATACTGACAACCAATACTTTACCACCAGTGGCCAGCGCGAGTTCGATTGCAAATCTGCATGCATGGTTCGCTGCCTGAGAGAAATCGCAGGCTACAAAAATATTTTTCATAATGAATTTGCTGCTTGCTTTTAACAATAAATTACCATTACCAAGTTATTAGTAAATGAAAATTTTTTACAGGATGCAGGCACTTAACAATAAATGATTGATGTCATATTTTGCAAGGCAGCATTAATACCAAGCTTCAAATTGCAATTTAAAAAAGTTTACAAAAGAAAGAGTTGGCAAAGTATCCGTCTTGGAAAAGTTCGTAAACGTGACCAAAATCATTTCTATATAGTCTGATAATCATTCAATTACGTGTAAACTGATTGTAACTTTGGATTAGTAAGAGGTTGGAATTCGCAGTATAAATTATTAACGGCAACAGGCATTAATACTGATGCAGGATTAAAGGGTTCAATACATAGCTATAAGGTCGTATCCAATATTTGAATCAGGAGAAAATGGAAGATGATAAATTATATTTCAAAAGTGATGCTGATTGTTCAGAATGCATTACCCCAACTTCAAATCCCGATCTGGATCTGAGTAAGAAAGTATATCAAACATTACAAAGTGATATCTTAATTAACAGTAAAAAAATTAAAGTGCATGTTTCCGGCCGCACTGTATATCTGGAAGGAATGGTTGAATCTGAAAAAGAACGGAATATAGCATACGAAGAAGTAATGAATATTTTTGGTGTCAGAAATGTCGTCAATTACTTAACCTTCCCCTGCCCTTATGCAAACGGCAACTTTGTTGAAAAATCCTTGAGAAAGGATAAGATTCTTATGACGAACTAATCAGTAACATGAATCACTTCATTCGAGAATTCAGAAAACAAATAGATAAACCTTGTGCCGACAAATCGGATGATAAAGAATCATCAAAACAAAACACCGATCTCTTTTAATAATTATTCTCCTTAAATCAATCCAAACATAAACCTAAACAATAAATAATTATGAATGTTTATATCAATAGTTTCACGAAATATATGATATCCGTTGGCCGCTGGATCAGCTATCACCGCCGTTCAAAGGAAAATAAAGTTGTTTCAAATCATTCCGGCCAGGAAGATTTCATGGTAAAGATCAGAAAGAATGCACACAGGCTCCGATGAAACTGAGCAGCCCGCATATATCTCGATCAATAAACTATATACATAAGCGTTATTTTTTTCAAATAACCAGCCCGAAAAGGTTTTTAATGGATTGGAAACACACAGATCCGGAAAATGAGCTGTTTATTTACGATAATTCACCAATTAACATTTGATGATAAGCCTAATTTATATTACTGGTAGTTATTACTTAATTTATCATGGCAACTACAATCGAACCCATCAGAAAGCAACAACCAGCACAAAGGGTGTCCGGCCAACCTGACTGGCAGCGGGCCGTACTATTAATTATACTTGGCTATGAAGCAGCAGGCTGTTTACTTGGCGGCTCCCTCCTGATTGCAGCTCCGGATGGCAGCTATATGAATATGCCGGTTGATATGATGTACGGAGCTTTTCGTGATTTCCTGATTCCCGGTATCATTCTCTTTGGATTGGGAATACTGAATACCTTTGCTTTTTTTACCGTTCAACGCAGAAGCACTTCCGACTGGTTTATGGCTGGCCTTGCATTAGGTGGGCTTTTCATTTGGTTTGTAGTAGAAATTATCATTATAAAACAACTGCATTGGCTGCATCTTATGTGGGCATATCCTGTCTTGCTGGGCTGGGTCGTAGAAATCCCGCTGATTTTATTGCGAAACGATACAACGACGATGCGAAAAGCACTGCTGAACTGCGGTATTCTTTCTTCGCTATGGTATGTCGGCATTAATATTTTTGTGCCGACGCAATATCAGGGATACAGTCTGATTACACTGACCGTGAGCGAACTATCTGCAATAGGTGCCACGACAAGAATAATGTGGGTGTTGCTTGTCATGCTGTATCCAATGCTCTTAGCTTTTTTTGGATCGGGTGTGGTGAAATTGTCAGGAGACAACCGTTTCCTGCGGATGGCGGGCAGACTGATTATTGCCTACAGTATCCTGAACTTCTACTGGCCACCCATGCACCAGCGCGAGGTAATCGCAGCGGGCGGAGGAACGCTCACCGATACCCTGCATATTACCTGGGCAACCATTACCCTTCTATTTAATATGCTTTTGATGGCGTATGGTGCAGCAGCATTAGGAAGGCGTTTCCGCATCTATACCATTGCGGCCTGGCTGGTCTTTATCATATTTGGTGTATTGACATTTCTGGAATCACGCGGTATTGAAGCGAATTTACCTACTCCACATATTGGGCTATGGGAACGCATCAACATCGGTGCATTTTTAATCTGGATTTCGGTTCTTAGTCTTACTCTCTTGCGGGAAACGGTGCAGGTGCAAACTTCTGGCAGAACTGTTAGATTTAAACGAGGATTATTGAGTATACCAAACTTAACTGCTGATAAAAGTACCAATCCCATTAACAGGGAAAATAATTAATAACCATAGTAACTTTGAACATTAAAATAGTAAAAAGCAGTTTCTTTAATTGGTGAGATTTTCAGGACATGAGTCAGTATATAAAAATTGAAAGTTATGAAAAGAAAAAAAGCCGTAAAATATTTTGACAAGGAATGGAATGCCATGAAAAAATGGCTCAAATCCTACTGGAAAAATGAGGATCAGCAGGATCTTCACAAGTTCAGAATCCAGGTTAAAAAATTACGCGCCTTTTTAACGATGTCAGAACACAGTCGGGATCATTCCAAACTCCTTCCCTATTTCAAGCCGGTAAAAAAAATTTTTAAGTGTGCCGGCGAGCTACGAAATTCCCATATCAAGCAGTTATTATCCCAGACAGAGCAGCCTGCTGAAAATGCTGTAAGGAATTTTCATTCACAGAAGGGAAAATTCAGAAAATATATTAAAAAAACCTATCCCAGGCTTGTTTCAAAGATTAAATCTATCAAAAATGCTGCGGTTGAAAAGTTCTATGAAAGTCAGCTCAGGCTAATAGCCGACTCATTTTTGATGCTGAATTCAGATGAACAGCTGCATGATTGCCGTAAGAGAATTAAGGTCTTATTGTACAATCACAAACTGGTACACAACCTGCTCCCTTTTCAACTGAACACAGAATATCTGGATCAGCTTCAGGAAACGATCGGAAAGTGGCATGACCAGCTACTGGCTTTGCCGGATCCTGATATGGACGTATCGGCGATCAGCACAATGAACGAGGAGCAGCTTCAGCTTAAAGCAGATATTGATCAGCTCACTCAAAATTTCTACCAACGATCGACAAGCCAGGATCCTGCATTTTTAAAGATAAAAAGCAAAGTACTTATCTGAAGCATATCGGGGCCGGCCAACCAACCGGATATGGATTTGCAAATAAATGCCAGCCAAATATGTTTCCGGCCGGCATTCAAACATTCAAATTAGTCAGGTTAAAAATGGCGTAAGTCCGGTGTGTATTCATTGCAAACCTTCAAGGGATGCGGCAATTTTAAAGGTTATATTTTAAATATATGATCAGGTCATTTTGGAAGGAAAAATTATAACAGGGATTGTCTGTTTTTCAAGGATATCACTGGCGGTACTTTGTCTGATCGTTCTTATAATCAATGAATCCTGATGGTGTAACACCCCAAGCATATCAACACCTTGCCCGGAACATAACTGCTTTAAACTTTTAGCCACGTTCCTGCCCTGAATTTCTTTGTGTTGTAGATCAGGAAAGTTAATATCTTCAAGCATATTCAAAAAAACCTTTCTGGCCGTCGTCCCGGAATCTTGTTGATCATCAAATACATCAACATGCACGACTTCCAGCTCAAAAGGTAGTATTTCCCCCAGGTCGGCAAGGTAATTTATTGCTTTAATATCTATAATATTAAAATCGGTTGCGAATACCACCTTTGAAATGTCGTTAAATTCAAATCCATTCGGGATGATCAGGACCGGGCGTCTTGCATGAGCAATCACAGATTTGGTATTATTGCCAAATAACAGATGCTCAAAACTGCTCTCATTGCTGCTTCCCATAATCACAAGTTCTATATCCTCATGTTCGGCTATCCGTTTTACACTGTCTGCCAGGTTGCCTTCCTCATACCGGGAAGAAACCTCAGGACGCCACTTTTCCCCCGGGTAAGACGACTGGATAAACTGTTGCAGCTCAATGGCCATATGAACGAGCTTGTCCTTACTTTCCTGTTCCCACCAGGTTTCAAATTCACCTACCCATGGACCGGCACCGTAAAAAGGTGTGACTGGAATCGATTGGTAGATTTTAAATAATAGAATATCAGTTTGTAATTTGATAGCAAGCTTTACGGCGGCGCGAGTCAGATTCGGAGTATTTTCCGACAGATCTGTCAGAACGAGAATTTTTTTCATGGGATTATATTTTAGGATTAATTTCTCAGTTAGCCATTTTTATGCAAGATTCTCATTCAAAGGCAGGAGTACAATGATCTTTAACATGGAATAAGATGATTGCAAACCTGTGAAAATCTGATAAATCTCAGCTATATAATATATTTAATACCTTGACAATCATCCTGAAAACACGAATAATCCGTCAGCGAAACAATTATCATTTTCCTTAATGATTCATGTCATTTGCCTGCCATAATTACCAAACTAAATTTACCGGTACATCGCAATGCAGATGTCAATTATTTTAATTCTATATTTTACCAAACAATATTTTATTATGAAAACTGACCTTCAGATTCAAAATGATGTAATGGCCCAAATCAAATGGGAACCTATACTAAATGCCGCCGAAATAGGTGTTTCAGTAAAAAACGGAGTGGTTACTTTGTCAGGAAGAGTAGACAGTTATCCAAAAAAAGCGGCGGCTGAAAAGGCAGCCAAGAAAGTCAGGGGCGTCAAAGCTGTGGCAGAAGATATTGTGGTCGGAATTTCACCGGCCAGCAGAAAATCCGATACGGAAATTGCTGAGGCGGTGGCCAATGCACTCAAATGGCACACGGCGGTAAAAGAGGAAAAGGTTAAAATAAAAGTAGAAGACGGGTTCGTCACCCTGACCGGTGAAGTAGACTCGCCCTTCGAAAGAACAAGTGCGACCGATGCAATTGAAAATTTGACAGGCGTCAAAATGGTTTTTAACCTGATTTCGATCAAGACAAAACCGCTGGCCGAAAATGTCAAATTGAATATCCAGGCCGCAATGACCCGCCACGCATCCATCGATGCATCCAAAGTAAAAGTTGAAATCGTTGGAAATAAGGCTATTCTGACAGGAACTGTAAGATCTTTTGTCGAAAGTGACGATGCAGAAGATGCCGCCTGGGCAGCACCAGGCGTGAACAGCGTTGAAAATAAACTTCAAATCGACGAGGAACAATTCGCTTACAATTAAGCGGCAGTTTATTCGTGACAAGAAGTTTGCCTGACCGGCAAACTTCTTGTTGTTTTTTGGTTTAAAAATATCAGCAGCATTCTTAAATCTTCTCTGTAATGATCATCATCGTCTCAGGATTGCCCGGATCCGGGAAAAGTTTTTTTGCACAAAAACTGTCGGCCCAATTAAATACTGATTACATAAGCAGTGATCTTACCCGGAAGGAGCTGAATGCATCAGGATTATACACTTTCTCTGACAAGCTTGCGATATATGTTGCCATGGCTGAAAAAGTACGCAAGGCATTGAAAAGCAAAAAGTCCGTCGTTGTGGATGCAACCTTTTATCATCATACCATGCGTGATTTTTTTAAACACCTGGCAATGGAGGAGGCCGTACCTATATTTTTTATTATGGTTGAAACAACAGAGCAAATTGCAAAGAAGCGATTGAGCGAATCCAGAGTGGATAGTGAAGCAGATTATGGTGTGTATGTGAGTATTAAAAAGCAATTTGAAAAATACGATTTCCCGCATCTGACCTTACAATCTTCCAATGACAATATCGATGACATGCTACGCATAGCAACCGAAGACCTTGCGAAAGCCCATGAATGAAAAGCAAATAAAACAACTGGCAAAAGAAGGCTTTTTCGGCTTTGAACCAATAAACGGAACGCTGGAACAGACACATATTTCATGGGTGATCCTGAGCAATAAACATGCCTTTAAAATCAAAAAGCCGGTTAAGTTATCCTTTCTTGATTTTTCAACGCTAACTAACAGAAAAAAACTCTGTAACAGAGAATTGCTTTTAAACAAGCGTTTCTCGTCTATTTATGAATCTGTTGCGCCGGTAAGGTATGGTAATAACTACTGGAAAATAGGAGACGGAGTAGAAAAAATAGTTGACTATGCAGTAGTAATGAAGCGCCTGGACCCGGCCAAAAGAATGGATAAACTTCTGATTAAAAATAAAGTACCCGAATCGTCGGTTGTTGCACTGGCAAAAGATATTGCCCGGTTCCACCTGAATGCCCCAATCATCAGATC
>Ga0247734_1001611_pt1 | contig 16803 bp, 20 predicted proteins | sample UWRJL103311B2_FD_180933 | JGI IMG/M metagenome (GOLD analysis project Ga0247734, IMG submission 180933) | Plant litter microbial communities from Arlington Agricultural Research Station in Wisconsin, United States - UWRJ-L103-311B-2 | ecosystem: Environmental > Terrestrial > Plant litter >... | reverse complement strand
AGGTAGAACGTACGGACACAACGCTGACTCTCTACCCGAAACAGAGTCTTTGGCCTCTGTTTTCGCCACTCACTTTGTTTAACGCTGTACATAGAGTTGATTAAAACAGGTTAAATAACTTGAACTCAAGGGTCCAGGAGACGTTGTGTCACGGTCACAAAGCATGTAACTTCTTCAAGCGGGTGAACAACGTCATTCTCTTCATACAATCGGGAAGCCAGTATCTATATACTTTACTCTACTGAGCAGGACATTTACAGAAGGCCTCCAGGAGCGCTGTGACCTGCTTGGTGACTTAGGGTTAGAAGGCTGTCAGGCTGAGACAATCACGTGCCGGTTTTGTTGTGGCTGACGTTGGCAAAAGTAACGGTTCAAGTTTTTCCTCTTGACAGTTGCAGTTCATGCACGCAGACACGAAATGCCTCCACAACGCACGAAAGGGAAGAAAGATTCCGAGGGATTAGTAGCGCAACAGGGAGCTGCAGCTGGTAGTTCCAGTACCCCTATCAGCGAGGATACGCAGTCGTTCGGCTGGGCTCACCCTGCAGAGCTGGATTATGTCAAGCCTGAAGAGTGGTCCTGCGACCATGTCATCGACTTCGCGGTACGGAACGCACTTTTCAATGTGCCCAAGAAACCGGCCAGCCGGAACAGCGAAAAATTCTCCACCCTAGTACCTATCTACGCGAGCCCTACCACATTGAAGGAGATTCTTATTCCCATACGATATCGAGCTCCAGTCCTGTGGCTTGTGAGTCCTCACTTCTTCTCATGCACGCCACGAGCTAACAGGGCATTTTCAGATACGCTTCCTCTGGACATCCATTAAGCTTGTTCTCACTGCGCGCGATCCCAACTCTGAGTGGGTAGATTACAAATACCGCATATTGCACCTCGCACGGCTCATTTCACTATTTACCAACGGTTGCGTCGACGCGGGGTCTGGAATAGACCGAAAGTGGCGATACATGACACTGGACAGGGCGTTGACCAGATATAAGCGATACTGGTTGATCCAAGAGCCAGAATATGTTCAACGTTTCTACGATGCTTACGGAGAGGAAGAATACAGCAAGGATATTCTCGCAACTGGTAATTATTCATTATATTCGACTATTCTCGTTATTGAGGCCGGGTTTGGCAGACTGGAGACTCTGGGCAACTCGTGGGGCCAAGCCACTGAAGGGCTTCACCTTGTCTGTTGAGGAATTCGACAGCGGGACTACAACGACAGAGCTGATTGGGGGACTCAGATGGGCAAATAGTCGATACCAATGGACCGATCAGATGAAGACGAGTCCCCACTACCCTCCACTTCCGCTGCAGCTTCCTCCCATTCCCAAAGCTGCTCCTCTGCCCGTACGGTTCCCGTCACCTTCTAATACTTCGGTTGACGCAGACGAAGGCAAATTAGCTGCGCCAAGTCTTAGCAGCTTCCTGCAGTCGACATGGAATGTACCCTCTCAGTCCACAGCCCCGCAAACTCTTCCCCGATTATATGAACATCTGCGTCCACCGTCTCTTCAGACGCCTGTTTCCCAATCTCAAACGAGATCGTTTACTCCAAGCGACGAGGACACCCCGATGAGCCCTGGATCTGAACAGTTGCTCACAGCGCTAGTATCATGCTTCGCCACTCTAACGGACAACATCCGTGGTCTGAGTGATGAAGTCCGGGCTTTAAGGGAAGAGCGCGCTCTGGCCTCGTATTCGACGATTTACACACCTTCACGCTCTCTCCCTATCCCTGCACCACTCTCTGCAGCACCTTCCAAAACTCTGTATCCTGCGCCAGAAAATATGCCTGCTCCTACTTTGAAGTCTGCTGTTTCGTGGGCAAGTAATGATGCCGACGGAGATAGCGACGATGATTCGCAAGCTGCTGATGATTCACCATACGGGTCGTGATATGCTTCTGCCTCTTTTCGCTTTGTTATTCCACTTGCTTTGCGTAATGTACATTGTCGCTTAGGTTAGGTAGTATTTATGTAGCAATTACCGGACACTTGTAATAATGTCCCGAAATGGGACTGCTTTGCGTTAATGATTTCCGTCGTCAATCCCCTTTCGCTTGCACCACCAACACGGTTCCCTTCGACATTTCCCTATATATGAATTAACAGTCACTTCTCTGTTATGGATACAATGGAACTGTATGACCGGGGTTCATCGTCTCGCACGGCTTCACAGAAAGACCCAGAGCTGGAATTAGAACGCTCGCCCTCTCCCCAGCCAATACACTCATGGCAACATCGCCTCGAACATAGACTTTCAACGAATCCACGGCTCTATCGTATCTACGAGTACATTCGTGGCCCCAGACCCAAAGTTGAGCTTGGAGGTGAACATTCCGTTACAGCTCACGTTCAAAGCGCAGCGCTGACCTTTGCTATAGATCCTAGTCCTTTTCTAGACATAGACGTTACGATCCGTGGCAAGAGAATACGACTACCCATTGAGAGCACGTTTATTCGCTATACTCGACCTCTCACCAATCCATGGCTACTCATTCCCTTCTGTGCTGCATACATCATTGGCCTAGCGTTTCTCAGTCGAGCACAGTCTTTCCTCTCCCCTCCAGACAGCTTTATAGGCTGCACGGACACGTTTTGGCTCTCCAATAATAACTGCGGACTGAATGGCGAAGGCTGCCTGTCCTCCGACACCAATTTCACTGATGCTGTTTATAATTATCGCTGTCCTGCCCAATGCACATCCGTCATTCTTCAGAACCCTCGGACAGTAGGAGACGAGCAGACTGCGTTCGTACCCTTATTGGTTGGCGGCGGCGATGACAATGCAACTTATCGTGGAGATTCGTTCATATGTTCTGCTGCGGTCCACGCGTGCGTACTCCCATCTACCATCTTATTTCACTCAGTGCTGAATATCTTGTCCGCAGTGGAATTATCAATGATAATGACGGCGGATGCTTCTCCTTAGCCTTGGTTCAGAACTTTACCGGCTTTCTCCCAGCAACACGCAACGGCCTATCGTCCATAGGCTTTGAAACTATTTTTCCAGTCGCATATAGGCTCTCCTCGGATGTCCCTTTCACACAATGCAAGGATCTCCGGGACGAAGCTCTGGTATTTGATGTGCTCATGACATGTCTCCTTTTCTTCGTGCTGCGCCCACGACCAATAGTCAGGCTCTGGTGCCTCATGAGCATCGGATTCTGGCACATCGTTTTATTCTCGCATCCTAGCAGTTACCCACCAGATTTGAGCACTGGCTTCGCCAATTTCCTCCCCTCCCTATTCATCATTTATGCTCTCTGGCGACTCTCGATGAGATTCGTCATGCCTGCATTTGAGAGGCTGCCGCTTGAATTTAGCGTATACTACGTCGGCCCGTTCTGGGTGGGCGTGTTGGCGAATGTAACCCTTGATGCGATCCCGTTCAGTCGGTTGTATGCGCCCGACCTTCACGAGCGTCCAGGGGGGATCACGGCGCTGGTGATCATTGTCATTGTCGTTTTCATTCTAGTCGTCAATCAAGTGCGCGTATTTCGCAAGACAGGATGGTTGCCGTACTACGTTGGATGGTATATTGCAGGTGGTCTTGTCACCCTTGTGCTAGCTTTGCTACCGGGGCTAAACCTTCGCCTCCACCACTACTTTATCGCGATTGTCCTTATGCCTGTAACCGCCATCCCCACTCGTCTTTCTGCTGTTTATCAAGGTTTTCTATTAGGCTTGTTCCTTGAAGGAGCAGCTAGCTACGGCCTTGACTCGATTTTGCAGACAGCTGCAGAGGTAAGCGTCGCTGTTCTTTCTGATCGATATGGCGAGCTAATGGTAATGATATCACTACAGCTCCGAGAGGACGCTACGCTTGGATCGGATCTCCCAACTTTGCTCACGAATGCGAGCAACTTCAATGCCTCGATTCCTTGGACTGAGCAGATCATTTCTTGGAGCAGCGTGCCAAGCGACAACTGGGATGGATTCTCGCTGCTGGTGGACGACGTAGAACGCTATGTTGGCTCAGCCTTAAACTATTCTCTCGTCGCTTTCAATGCGACGTTACCACACTTTTTTAGGCTCGCGGTAAGGGATCAGTCTTTTTTTTTCTCTTGTTCCATGGGGAATAGCTTTGTCTGACAGGTTTTCGTCTAGTTGACTTCTGGGGGGTCTGTCGGAGATTTCACGAAAGCAGCAGTACTATTCCCCAACGGAACGTTCGTGGATCCAGCCCCTGGACCTTCGTAATATTTTATTGGCATTCATTGGTAGCGAATGCAAGGACAGCATATGTAATGTGTGTATATTACCATATCATTATAGTTCCCCGGACGTGAAGGCATAAACAACTAGATAACAATCTACAAGAGAGGATAAAGCACGGGTAAAAGCAGTAATGAAAACAGTGTACAAGGAAAAGAATATTCCGAAGAATATGAGGGACGACGCTATGTAGTATCCACCATTGGGGTGACTCTTCCTTTGGAGCTCAGTCCCCCCTCTGAGAGATGTTTCTCTTTCTCCTTCTCGGCTTTAGTCTTGCGGATACCTCGTCGACTCTCTTCGGGGTACTTGCAGCACAAAGAACGACGTGCACATTGGCTGACGAATAGTCGCATTTAGCCGTAGGTCAATTACAGGGACCGAAAACACGTACTTGCAAGTTTGATCAGGACTATCTGGATCTGGCGGTCCGCATGCTATTTTACGACCTCTGCAGAAGAAGCAGGCGAGACGAGGCTTGTCCTTCGGTGAGTCTGCGTCAAGGGTCTCTACCATCGTCATCTTTCGCTTTCCACGCTTCTGACTGGCACCGAGTGACCGACGCTCACTCAGATACTTCGAGGGAGCACCAGTGGACGATTGAGAACTGCGCTTCAACGGAGGGGAAGCAGGACCAGAAGAGGGTGGTCGAGAACATGGTTGGTGGTCAGGAGATTCCAAGAAGTCCATCACAGGCTCCGGGTTACTAGAAGACCCATATGCGCTTTCTGGGGCATAGACAGTCTGCTCGGCAGGGAGAGGGGAGTAGGGAGCAGGAGAGTCCTCGAACGCTTCAACCTTCATGGGCTTTAATGGGACATGGTCAGTGCATGATCAAAACGACGTAAGACGGGATCATTTCTCACGAGAGGTGGACAGCGGTCTTCCAGAGGACTTAGAAGGGTATAACTCTTGTATTGGACACCAAGGTCAGTAGGCTGAGTGACAATGGGATCGAGCTTCCCACTGCGCCCAAGCCCACGGGTACTGCGTGCGAACACAAAGGCGGTGGGTGCCAAAGCTTCTCTTGCAGCCGGGAACGTGTTATAGAACAGTTCGTCGTTGTATTGCTGATCCTGGTAGAAGAGACTGGCCTAGCATGATAGTATGAGCATTCTGTTTTCAAAACAGGGCGTACTGCGTACGTACCTCTCTAGGATTGCGCTGCGGTAGGCTGGTACTTCCAACGTGATTTAGATGGCTATGGTTGTAGCTCTGAGTGCTGTTAAGCGACGCATGCTGCGTGCCCGCGAATGGCCATCCACTCATGGCAGAGACAAGGGAGGTGACGTAGAGAGCAGGTAGGGTCGAGAGCGAGAGGGACAATGATAGTTGGGGAAGAAGTGGATTATATATGATATTTCACTTGTCAGCGCTCAATGGTCTTGTGGCACGGGCCGGCGGCAGACGTCTTATCACAATCTTGCTCAACATTAGCTCAAAATATCGTTTAAATCGGACAAAGCTTGTTGGGATATCGTAGCTCATTTGCTTCCGTGGAGGCAAAATGCTCCCTGCCTGAAGTGGAAATTACAAGGGGAACTCGCCCAGCCCTCAACAGCGTGCACGCACCCTTCATATCAGGATGGCAATCGCATATCCATCGTGTATGAGCTCAAGTTAGAACGCCTGAAGCCTTCGTCGACGAGCTTTTACCAAATTAGTGGGTCAACTTGTCCCTTACCTACGCCATCCCTGAGCTAGCCATCTCAGCAATCCATATCGCATCACATCCCGGTAATCGCCCTCATCATCTCAATACTCTCATTAAAGCAAATAGAGTGTACTCCCGCTGCTGTTCAGTCGTATGAATTCCCAACGACGCATCAGGAAAAGATGCGAGGCTGCTCCTGGCGTGAGAACTGAAGGTCTCTAAAGGGTCGCTTATTACTGTACACTTGCACTGAATACACATACATTCTCTTCAGGAGCTATCACAAGCCCCTGGCCGACAACTTTCCGTGAAACTAGCGTTTGGATCTTGACCAAAATAGGACTTAGTAATGGCATCACCCAACCAACAGTGACATGTGTGACTGATTGTTCATTGTAGAATCACGTGCTCTCAATCGTACAAGGTTCAGCTTCCCGCCCCTTTCAGCACTTCCTCCACACGACCATGATGCAGCATAATACGCCACCGTTCTCCGATCCACGTCGTAGGTTATACATGAATGACGCTCGATAGAATCCTTGGCCTCACTTACGTATGCAGACTTTGTTCACCCTAGAAACCGTCGCGGCAAGCAACAATTTGCACGTTGGCAATGCACAGTCTGCACCGATGCAGACGTGATCATGACAACTGATGATGCACTCTTGCATGAAACATCTCAGAAACATATCTCTAACATTCCTCCACCTGATCCTGTGGTGCTATCCGACTGGGATACCCCCCAGAATGCTGTTGATGGCTGGCTCGATCCACCCCCGGAGGCAGACGACAAACAGTTCTTTATTTGTCGAATGACTGGTTTTATCCCATTCTGGGTTCGAGGCGTCGAGGCGGCAGCAGAAGGTGACTATCTGCGGCTAGAAGACTACTTGAACGATGTGGAAAAAGCGAATCTAATCGCTTGGGAAGCCTCTCGCCGGGATATTATTGGACATCAGCAGCGGTCGTCTGACTTTCATCTCGAGAACTGGTCCCAAAATTCCAATAACGGATGGGGAAAAAATAACAATGGCTGGGGAAACGATGGTTGGAAAGTCGATGACCAGGGCTGGGGAAATATTAAGGGCGATGACCTGCCTAGCGCCCACTGGAGTGCTTGGCCGCCTAACGTCCAAGACACCTTGCCGGAACTTGCTTCCGACAGCGATTGCTCTGGTCATGTCCTGGTAGAGCGTGTCGCAAAAAGTCGTGCTGCAAGTCCCGAGAAAGCTCAGAGGTTACGCAGCTTCTTCGATGTATGTATGTTGTTCTCGTCTCCTGACTCGTGTATTCATGCTTGATGTCTCACAGATGCCAACTGCAGCCAAGGTGAAAGAGATCGACCTGCTCATAAACGAGTTGCGACCTTTCTTTGTCTGAAACTTCATTCACCGCCACATACGTCGTCTTGTTGCTTCCTATCTGCTTTAGTCTTGCTTCAATCTTGCTTCCTCTATTACTAGACATGTATCGAATTGCTTCAAATGTATAAGTATCTTCTCAGAAATGGAATCAGTGGAGTTTAGTGGCTTGTTCATTGGACTTGCCGTTCATTCGTGCATTCTATTCGCGATCGATAAGGCCTGGGAATGCTCAGGTATCACCTGCCTGCATTGTCGTGTCTTTTGCGAGTTTGTCAGAAGGCTGGTTCGATAACAGAGGCTTGGACCTGCGGCTTGTTCATTTATTTGCACAGCATGGACCGTCCTGTCATTGGACGTCTTCCTCCTGAGCCCGTAGCTAGTGGCGTGTTTGTTTCTATATACAATACTGCGTTAATGGTGTGTTTCCAGTCACTCAATGAGAACCTACTCTAAAACATGAGTTGCCTAAGTGCTATCATTGTAATATATGGACAGGGCAGCTCTGATGCTGAATGATACTTGCAGCGGGCTCACAGTTCTATATATTTTTGACACTATTCACACAAGGATACACCTGCGGAATCTATTTCCTTCCTGTTGTCTAGTTATACATCACCCCTATTCACGTTCCTCGCTGTCTGCCTCCAATTTTGGGTCTGGGGCGGTGCCAGGCAATTTCCAACAGAAGCCATCTATGCTCTTCATTCCCATTCCCATACCCATAGCGAGGCTTCGTGCTTTGTCGTTGCTATTTTCCCTGATCTTTGGGACTTTAGTTTCTGAGTCTGTGATATTAGAGGCTCATAACACTCGCTTCCGAAAAACCGCTGGACCAGGGGAAGAAATCAATCTGGCAAAGAGAAGAGCGTTCGATCCACTCCCCACAACTCTTTTCCTGTTACTCTGCATCGGACATGTAGAGCCGGTTCGTTTGTATAATGCTCCGGCCGCAGAAGATCAAAGCTAGGGATTTGTACAGGTGAGAGTCCATGAGCTTGACTTTACCATCGGGTTTCCTATTGTAGGCTATGCCTGGCTTTTGACCTGTGTTTTGATGCTACCTGCGGTTAGTTATGATGAGCGATTCGAGGCAATACGGGCCAAGATTATAAGGGGAATATTTAAGAAAGAAATGCAAACAAAAATTGCGACAGCGTCGGGAGACAGTCTAAAAACCCGGGACTACATATTTCGTGCTCTCACAGTCTTCCAAAATATTAATGGCAAATCGCAAATATTTCCAGGCGTTATAGAAATGTTCCGATACTGGTCACCTAACAGCCTCTATGGCAGTGTCAGAAGATATAATATGATGAAATAACCAATAAGTATAGGGATAGAAGGTATCAAGGTAGTATTTATTCCCACTCGCTAATCTTGGTGTACTCTCGCTTTGCAAACCTCTTTCCTTCAATAAGCGTCCTTGTCTCGAGGTCGAAGCACTTCGTAGTGTGCTCCTTGTCGCACAATGGGTACAGGACCTTCTCGTCCATGTCACAGTATAGGCTCTCTGGAATAGAGACGAAGTCAGGCCCGTAAGAGGTCTCGCTGTCGCATAGCTTCTTGGCGCTCTGTTGTGGGTCATAGCTGATAACAAGCTGTTCGTTGAGAGCAGCACTGCGCTTGGAATAGGAGGAAGCTCTCTTGGTGCTGGTGGAGTTGGAAGGGGTCCAAAGTTTGTGTTCCCCTCGTTCACCAATGCCATCGAACTCGTCACCCTCGTGCTTCCAAAGCATGGCAGGGTAGTTGCAGTAGTGCTGAGGATCGGTACTGTAGTCGTCATTGAGCTTCACGAAGTCCTCAGTGTGGATCTGGAGGCCACCGAGCCAAGTGTCTTCAGTGTGGTCTTTGTCCAGCCAAGTGCAGCCAGTCTTGCGACCGTCATCACCAACGATGATGTTGGAAGCAAACCTGAAGAAGCATGAGACAACAACACACAAAGGCAGGATACTTCGACGTACCATTTGTAACCGCAAGCTTCGCCCATATCACCCATCCAAGCTCTCTTTAATCCGTCCATCCAAGTAATTGACACATACGCGATACAGATACCATCGTCTCCAGATGGGGTGATCTGCAAGTACGTTGCTTGCTGGCCAGTGGCGTCTGTCCCAGCCGCATTCTGGTCGAGAACCATTTCAGCGAAAGACCCAGAGCCAATCTTGTCGCCTCCCTCAGTGAGGCCAATGGCATCGCCAACTTCATTGAAACCGACAACATAAGGTCGGTCACCGCCTGCCTCTGACAGACCATTTCCATCAAGGCCGACAGCAACTCTCATCTTCGCACCTATGGGATCGGGCCCATCGGGTAAGTTCGATTGAATGAAACCAACAATGGTAACAATTCCAGACACTACGCTGAGCGCGTTCAGAGCAACTGAGGCCATTTTCTGCAAGGTCAACAAATTAGCTCTCGTTGCTACATGGCGCGAGTACTGTACGCACCAGACAGATGAGCTAGTGAGGTTATAAGCTGGTGTAATAGGTGAAGGGGCGGTTCAGTGCGATAATGAGAATGCTGCTTTTCCTGAGGCGCGGAATTGTTTTTATAGGCTGAGCCTCGAAATTTGGCAATGACCGCATGTCTTGGCAGGCAGTCCCGAAACAAGGCCAACACAATGAGCGCCCACTCACGATGTGGGGATATGCCGTGGGCATAGCAATACTCCACGATTGGTTGGCCAGCAGAGGGATTCAAGTTTGCGCTGCGTAAGTATTTGGTTTCACCTCAACCTCTGCATATTCAACATGAACCCGCCAAGCTCTCCTACCTAGTCAGCAGACAGCATATCCATCTCGGATAGGCTAACGAATCGTACGTCTCTTCTGAATTACGAAACGGGGGCCTCGATTAAGGGTTGCACTGACTCAATAACTCCACAGTTAAGCGAAGGAGCTCATTGTAGGAATTGAAAAATCTTCTCAGCAATTCCTACCGCCGCAGGAAGCTCTCAAGCGATTGAAGAACCATGTTGAACAAAGTCACAATGCTGAGAGTCTCTCCAAACAGGAGAGTATGCAGAGCTGTCCCGGGAATCCTAGCCACCCGAACGTCAGCACGAGATGGTGAAAGATATTCGTATAAACGTCATAGCCAAGCACACGCTGGTGAAACGGGAGTTTCGTCCACACAGATCCAACAAAAGTCGGCAGCAAGGCAGACCTAAGTCTATCTGAGTCTGACGCCATGTTCGTTTGTTGGCAAGAGAGCCCCGAGGCGTAGAAGACAATAGGCACCGATGCGTATATCTTAGTACTGAATTTCCTCGTGAGTTCAGAACATAAGAGCACCTAATATGTGAACTGCAGATGTGAAACAGACTTGCACAGCCCTAGTAAACGATCAGCGACGACATTTGCCATATCAGTTCTGTAGACATTTTAACAAGGGCCAAGAGCAGGGAAGACGTATAAGTCTGCAGCTTGAAGTCTCCCTAGTGCACACAGAGAGAGTAAGTAAACAAAGATCATGGAAGCGAAAGGCAAGCACCGCTACTGCTCCAAATTTGGACATCAGTGACTCAGTGGTGGTGGAACAGAACTGCTGAAGCACGTGCTTCTCGGAGCCCTCGTTGAACACGTTGCACACTTTCGCATAACGAACTCCTGACTCTTCAATCATTGGATTAGGATGTCTATATCAAAGACTTCAAAGACTCTCCTGGCTCTGTATCTTACCGAGCTAGCTTCCCACCCTTTGAGAACGAAGGCATTCACAAGTGGTTCGTATGTTTTCAATGTTTACCCCACACCCCCGCATTGACCCTTCGATTCATTCCAGGAACGCTGTCCTTCCTCCAAGAGATCTCCAGTTCCGCAATTGCCAAAGTCCCAGTTCAAAAGTCTTCAAAGGAAACTCCATTCTTACTGCGACTATTGGCGAACTACTATGTGGACAGCAAAGCGTTCAAAATGGCGCTTTACGGATTCCTCGTTTCAGCACCCCTTGGCCACGTTCTCACTGGTGCATTGCAGAAGGCATTCGCCGGAAAAACCAGTCCTGCAGCAAAGATTGGCCAATTGCTAGCGAGTAATTTGGTGGTAGCGCCCATACAAGCGTCAGGTATGGTTCAACCAATACGCTAGAGCTCGTCGCAGACCTAACTTCATTCTCTAGCGTACTTGGCTTCAGTCGCCGTCATTAACGGTGCCAGCTCTGTTGATGGCGTACTGAAGACACTCAAACTAGGTCTCCCACCGCTTCTCAAGGTAAGGCCTTTTGCGCCTGTGCAAGGCAAACTGGAATGAACATGTCTTTTAGATTCAATGGATCGTGTCTCCATTGACACTTGCATTTGCCACCAAGTTCGTTGACCCTGCGTTATGGGTGCCGTTCTTCAATCTGGTTCAGTTTGTGGTTGGGGTAATTACTATTTTTTCCTTGTCATGCTGCGTTTATTATAGCGCTGACCCCTCTGATAGACTTACTTCAACGCCAAAGTCAAGCGTATGCGTCTCAATGCTGCAAAGCGCGACAGCAACAGGAAGGACGAGAAAGAACTGTAGTCTATTATTTTTCATTCAAAATTACGAACGGCTGGTCATCAGATGTAGCACGCTCTATATAACGATGTCGAACTCGTGCCTCGTCAGATTTGCGCTCTAGAACTTCAGTCTCGAGCCTCCATTGACCGACGGCATATATGCCTGGTCTTGAAACCCATAGCTCGCATCGTACCCGTATGGACTGACAGGGTTCTAGCACTCCCCGAGATGTCAGTCGACCACGATACCGCGGCGAATGAAACCTCCTGAAATTTATCTTTAGATAACTGCAAAATGGAGACTGGTGAGGTCAGCTTACGGGTCGGGATGTGGTCCAGCAAAGCCAGAAGTGACATGCAACACAAACCGAGCTACATTCGTCAAAGAATAGTTTCGAATCGAAAACTCTACTGGTACTACACAAGGGCTAGAACAAAGAATTAGCCGATGTATGTAACAAAGTTCAACTATACTCACCCATCCTTTAGGTCCATTGTCAACGATTGTTGCAATGGTTTCAGCTGTAATGGATTCATCTCTGAATTCCACTCGCTCCCCCTGATAGCATCCATAATTTCTTGTCGCTCACGTTCCGTCTCGGCGTACATACTCCTTTTCACTTTGCTGACTTCCGCTTCGTGTATAATATCCTGCATTTCTGCGTGACGTGCGCCTAATGTCGTTCCTGGAATGTAGCAATGACCAGATCGACTCGAAGATGGTATCTCCCAGAAAACGATTAGGTCAATCGAGTTGGGGTCATGAACAGGGAATAGCGAATAGTGTGACTGGGCAGGAACATAAGCCAATAGCCGTGCCATTGAGCGCAGGACGTAATTCCTCCTCGCACTGTCAATAGACATCTGTGTTGGTTTGTCTAACGCTGATGACTGTCCCGAGGAAGAGTTAATCTGACTGTGGATAAGCTTCAGTCGTGGAGGTGGTTCGCTTGAAACAGTCTCGCCCTTCAACACGCTTCGCAGTTGTCGTATCACAAAGTCTACTGTGGATTGTAACTCGGAACGATCAGCCCAGGGAGTCGCTCCAAAAGTGAAACGGGAGGTCTGCAAGGGCGCAATGGTCGAACTGTAAAATCGTCAACCTCTTTTCTTTTTGCGAGTTTCGTTAAATGTACCTCTCATTCCCTGAAATAGCATCGCTTTTCCACATCGGGCTGACAGCCACAATTTCGCGGACGAGAAGAGGGTAAGAGCTCGACGTATTTTGAACGTTCAACGTCAAACGGAAAAGATCTTCCGGTTCATGAGAAGGTCGAGCTGTAACTGACGTACTGCAGATGCGATGGACTTCGTACGCCCGTATTACTCTTGCGGAATGGAAAGGTTGAGAGTCAGCCTAGCAGATCCCAGGTCAATTATTGTAGTAGATACATAAGAATTATGAGAACGAACTTCGCGGTACACAAATAACAGACACAGTTCTTGTTCTCCCGGTCTGTCCGCATGGAGCATCAGACTGAATTCCGCTTCCTCGTCGGGCTGCAATGACAAAGGAATTCGAATCGGCAGAATCGGAGTCATTTGGTTCGATTGCAGATCCACTTCAGAAATGATTCAGAAGCAACTTAGCTGTGGGCCATTTGGCGACTCACCTTCGTCAGACTCTTCTTCCTCCTGCTCCAGCAACGAAATCTCGTCTTCGGACCCCGCAATCATCCATAACTCCCCAATCGGACTCGATCCAGCGTTTTGAAACGTACAAGTGAGCTCTTTCATTTCCCCGTGACAAAGCGAGAAGTGATGGTCTGCTGCTAGAGTCACAAGCAACTTCTGACTGGCTTTTGCGATGTCCACTTTCATGAAAACATCCGGGGCATAACTTCGCGTTACTCTCTGAGCCTGTGTATCTTGCAATCTCCGTCCTCGCGTGGCCAGTGACTCGGTGGTCGAAAGCAGGGAAAGGAATGAGTAGGCAACATGAGTTATCTCCAACGAGGCAGACTGTGAAGCTTTGATAGCAATTGGTATCTGTAGTACATCATGAAGTTCAAGACATCAAGAGCAGATGAATAAAACCTACTGTTCGTGACTCCTTAGGATCAAGAATAACACTGTCAACAACTTCCACTTCTATGAATGACTGAGAAGAAGAAGCATCCACCGCTTTAGCTTCTCTAACGCCTACTGTCAGTGAAGATAGGTTCACTTCAACGTCGAGAGGATTCCGCAGTAACAAGTCGACCCAGAATGTCTCTAAAGCATTGTCTGTCAGATCTAATCGTCTCTTATAGAAAGATACTGACCATCAATGAAAGCTTTCCCAATCTTTACAAGAGGTTCCTTGATACCCTTTTGCCGCCTAAAGGAATTCCAAGTTTCTTCCCTCGCTTCCCAAGCCGAAGAATCGCCTTCCAATACATCTCGAGGAAGCCTTAACCTACTTTCTCGAGGGGCGGCAAAGCTAAACGGAAGCTTCAGATCCAGACTCTCGTTCGAATTGGAGTTATGGTGCTACAACCATAGTCAAGTAAATCTCTTTATCAGCATAAATGTCACTCACAGAAAATGCCACTCTAAAATCTTCCAATATCAAACGTTGCGGATTTTCCTGCTGTTCCGCATCAATCCCGCTCACAGCCCCAGTGGATGGTGAATTGCATAGCAGTCCGAGGAAAAATTGGACAGCTGTGGCTACTTCCCCAGTCGTGTACAAGAGGCGACCTAACGGGTGCTCAACCCCGTATTGGATATTGTCAAACGTCTCCGCTTCTGAAGGAGCAATGTTTTCTGCATCCCAAAAGGAGGGTGACAACTCCTTCGGCATTCGTAGCCCAAGTAAATCATGTGCTCTCCGAAGAAAGTACATAGTCAACGGTTTCTGATTATCATAGTTGAGCGTCTGGAACACATGAGAAATGAGGGTAATCATACAATACCAGATTGTTCCAAACGCTTCGCAGCAGAGTAATAAAGTAGAGCTGCGCGTCTATCATAGCCTTTGATCACATTCAGCAGCGCAGCATGAGCCAATAGTAGTGCAGCAGTTGGTTCTTCCGACTATTCTGAAAGAATAAGAAGTCAAATTTATAAAATATTCGCTGTCACATACATCGCCCGCAGCCAGCACCAGCCACCTATCTCCTTCCAGTGAACTATCCAGAAACTCTGGATGACCAATGCCCAGTTCCCATCGAACAGCGTAAATCAGAGCACGAAATTGTGCAAATGGCTCATTGACCCGAAGAGGACTCAGTGCATTTGATGCATGAAGCTGTAATGCTGGAGATGGTGCCAACAACAGTGGCAGAACGTCCTACAATCCAGACATTAAGCATTTCATAAGCATGATGAGCGACTTAACACTCACCGAGCCACCCCTATTGTCTTTTCGTAACGTTTCCCACACAGATATAGCTAACTTGATGTCCCCTAGAATCGTAGCAAATTCGGCCAGTCGTCTTTGTTGCGGGGCAGCAGACTGTGATGTGTTTGCCATATTCATGGTTTGCGAGCGAGATGGAAGAGAAGAAATAGATGATGATGTAGTATGAGTAGGAGATGCCGGTGTTGCTGGAGATCCAAACAATCTACGCGTCGAGGAGAATAGCCTGGACGGTAATCGCCTTGTTGATGTATACTACAAAAGTTCAATGAGCTTCTACTAAAGAGGGAGACCAGCGAACTCACTGCTTCATTCCATTCTACCACACATCTTTCCATCCACGGAATGAGACTCTGCACTACAAACTCACGAGTGAACTTTGCAGTCTGATTAATGTCCTTTTCGCTCATCGCCAGACTGTCTGGCGGTGGAGGTGAAGTGGGAAGATCAGAATTTGGTGGAGGAGGCAATCGAGGCATTGCCACTGGTACTGCGACAGGAGTGGGGGCAGGCTTGGGTAACGCGAGTGGTAACAAATACGCGTGCAATCCATATTGTTTCTTGACCGCATTGAACAGTGCTCCGGCTCTACGGATATACGTATTAGATTTAAAGATGACCAGATGAATATACGCACTCTTCGTTAGACAGTGGTGAATTATCTGGGTGGACGATGAGGGTATATCGCAGGTACGACGGATCAACCCAGGACGGAAGGTCGACTGGCTCGGATTGTAGACTTGTAATTGCTTGTAAAGGGTTCGGAGCAGTGGTAGATACAGCGAAAATGACTGGCAGAAGAGGTCAGAGCGTGTCCTACAGAACAATGCACGGGAAACGTACCAGCCGCAGGATGATTCCACGTCTCTGTACGTGACGGTGTGTGCTCTCCCTCTGCACACCGCCTAACCTCTTCCCACCAAGGAGATTTGAGCGGCTCTTTACCCTTGTACTTCTCCATTTCCTCGACCCATTTTGCCGATTGCTGCCCAATGCGTTCACTGATCCAGTCCACTGCTCGCACTGCACGTTCTTCCTCGTCCTCGTAGCATGATGCTTCGATCTCTTCCAAGTCTGAAAAGCGTAAAGAGAAAGATTTATGCGGCACAGACACCAGTGTCGTTGTCCTCGTGGTAACTGCTGACTCGGATAAGCTCTAGAGTCGAAAACCGGGAATGAAGAAGCGAACCTTGGGGAAGTGGAGAGAATGACTGAAGCACCACTGGGAGAGCTGGCAACGATGCGTCGGCAAGAACTTTCTTCAAGTCTTCAGAGGAGCGAATGCATATATGGGGGCTCAATGAGGACGGTAGCGCAGGCATAGCATGGGATGATGAGGATGATGATGAGAGTGGAAGCCAAGTTTCAATCGGTCAAAGCTGCAGAATGGTAGAAATTGTACAGTACATATTACAAGAAATGAACAACTAGGTATAGCATACATATAGATGGTTCAGTCAACACAATGTCCTCGACGTGCGAAATAACATGATTAGTCTCCACCGCCTCCATCGCCACCGTCTCCTCCACCATAATCACCTCCGCCTCCATAATCATCATCACCAAATGCACTTCCCAGCATCATGCCTCCTAATAGACCTGCACCGGCACCTGCAGCCAGCGGCATTCCCATTCCACCTCCTCTGCGTTGGCCTCCTCCTCCGTAGCCCATGGGTTGGCCATAGCCTGGCTGCGCATACATGGGAGCTCCGCCCATTCTTCCCATA
>Ga0247734_1001610_pt1 | contig 16807 bp, 14 predicted proteins | sample UWRJL103311B2_FD_180933 | JGI IMG/M metagenome (GOLD analysis project Ga0247734, IMG submission 180933) | Plant litter microbial communities from Arlington Agricultural Research Station in Wisconsin, United States - UWRJ-L103-311B-2 | ecosystem: Environmental > Terrestrial > Plant litter >... | reverse complement strand
GCTTGAACGGCGATACTATGCAAGATCCGCACACGCTCTCGCCTACCCTCATCGACGCCGTCAGCAAGCGTCCACCACCGCCGAGCAAGCTCTAGTTCGGTATGGATCGCGAGATCGGATTCGAGCCGAGCCAAGCGCTTTAGTCGAAACAGGTTTCGCACGACGGCTCTGGCAGGATGGTGATCACTCAGAAGATCAGCAAGCGTCGGCGCTGCGGCTCTGAGGTCATCAACCTCTCCCTCGGACAGCTCATCCACAGTCACCACTGGGGCTCGCCCAAGACTGTCCAACGCCTCCGCCGGCAGCCAATTTTGATCGTCCGCCCCGAAGTCCAAGCGGGCCGTCACGACCACAGAAATGCCGGGCACTGCCGCTGCCTGGCGGATCATGTCAATGACAGTCGCCTGCTCTTCGACCGTAAATCCCTCGGCGTTATCGATAAGGACCAGACCACCGCCGCTCGCCGCGATCTCGCTAAGCAGATCGCGGGCAGAACCCTCGTAACCAAGCTCGTTCCGCATCGATGTCCAGCCGCGCGGAATTATCCTCGTGGGCCTCAACGCGATGAGAGCACTTTCCCCCTCGATCGACTTTGCGAGATGCTTCAGCAACCCTGATTTACCCACCCCGCCTGCGCCCCGGATTTCCAGATAGCGTCCGGAATCGAGGGCGGCGTGCACGGACTGCAAACGCTCTCCACGAAGCAGCACCGCGCCGCCAATCGTGTCGTCAATCGCTTCAATCGCCAGAGAGGACGCTTCTGCCAGCGCGCGTCTCGCCGAACCTGCCCGCCGATCTCCCGCCAAACGGAAGCCCTTGTCGGTCAGCGCTTTGGTCAATGTCGCTCTATCCAGCTCACCGCCTACTGCGTCGAAGCTGAGAGCGATTTCCACGAGCGCCGACCAGAGCGCCGAGGAACGAAAGGCATCGGCCGCCAGCAACGCTTGAGCGCATTGATGATTGGCTAGCGCGAGGTTGGCCGAGTCTTCCGTCGTGAAATCGAACACGAGGATTCGCAAACGTTTGAGGACCCTCCAGACGCTTTCGTCGTCACTTGGCGCACCGAACGCCGCAAGATGTTTTCGGAGCGTCGCGACGAACTGCGGCATGTCGGCTCCGGCTGCTCCTTTCCGGTTAAGTCGGGCATGAAAGGTCTCGGCGCTCCCGATGGTCCGGGCCCATGTAAGGACGTCTTGATAGGCTCCAGAGATCTTTCGAGAGATCTGGCTTGTGGCGATGGCGAATGTCCTCTCGTCTCCGTGCGCGCCCGTCGTGAGAGACTTCGCTATTTGGGTCGCGACCTTTTCGAAAACGGCATCCCCAGGCGCGAAAGTGATCGCCCGCTTCGTCTGGATGTCTAAACCTTGGGCCTGCCCATCCGAGCCGTGCGCCTCGATGATCAGGTCATCCATCGGATGACCTTCATCGCCACGCTGAAACTTGATGCGGTCGATCATCGCGCCCGGCAGACCGCGCGGTTCTGTGCCAGAAAGCATCGCGAGCAGATAGAAAGCGGCAACTTGAGCCTCAAGTAAGGCTCCGGCGGGACCAGCGGCCGCTGGACTGGCGCCCTTCGATTCCGGTTCAGCTGCAGTCATGAGTTGTGACTACAGCTTGGTGGGTCAGCTGGGTAGCGCTATGCGCCAAGCATGGAAACAAGCCATAGATCCGTCCACACCTACAAAACCAAGGGCTAAAGGGAACCCATGGACCTCGATGAGTACTCCCGACATTTGGATGGGTTCGGCGACGCCCTTCATGCCGTCGATGGAGCCTGGGAGGTCTATGCTTCTGACCTGATGGGGACCTCACAAGTCGCAGAAGATTGCGTCACACTACGAGAGGCAATGCTGACGCTTGGAGATGAGCAGCGGTTCGAGGGTCTTCTTGAGACGGGCTACTTCCCCCACGCTAGCCGGCAACGCCGCTTGGCGTGGTTGGCGTTCGTTCAAGAGATGATTGATCGCTCGGTCGCCCGCGCGACCGAGCGCAGCTGCGAGCACTACGCGAAGTGCCAACCGTTGTTTTTGGGCGCTCCGGCGTTGTTTGACCGAATCCGCCGTCGGGATGCTGGCGGCTCCAAGGATTTCGAGCTCATCGAGGACGCCGCCGTCTCTTCGATCGAAGACAGCGAAGTGTACGATGTGGGAACGGGCTTCGCAAAGCTCGCGCCGCAGCTTGCGCCGTCCATTCCGGCTTGGGCTCGTCGAACATATCCCGACGCACCTCTGTGGATTCGTCTCGACCCTTCGCGCCACTACCGAGCCGAGCCGCGACAGCTCTTGCTGGAAGCGGCGGTAGTGCCCGCGAACCCTGCCTGGTTGAAAACCTTGGCTTTATTTGCCGAGACCTCGACATTCGCCCACTACCAGCTGCTCGGCAGCTTGGCAGAAGAGGGGCTGGATGCCTATCGCGACTTCGCGATTCGGGGTGTGCGCAGGCTGGAGGCTCGAGCTCAACGGCGGGAGGCAGACTACCTCAGTATGATAATCGAGGAACTCCCGGCGGCGGATGCTTCCAACGGATTGATGGTAGGTCGGTGCATTCACCTCGACACCCGAGCGCCCATGGGAACGGCGATGACGGAAGCACGGCTCCAGCACCTCGATCTAGCTATCAACGTCTATACAGAAGGAGATCGCGCCCTTCGGATGAGCAATACACTTCAAACAGGAAAATCCCAGCCCGCGACCTATCGGACGCACCTCCTGCGAATAGAAGATGTGCCGTTCCCGGCAGTGTTCGTGTTCGCCGAGATGTTCTTCAAATCTCGCTTCCTAGTCGGCGAATGGCGCGGTGGCGTCCTGCCCGGCAGCTAGCACCGCGCGTCAAACGGCGCCGCATCCGATGATTTCAGGTTGCGGCCGGCCGATTCAACAGCGCAAGATCGCGGCGACATGAGCCTGACCAAACGGATCTTCATCGACAAGGACCCTGCCTACGACGAGGTCCGACGCCGCACGGCGCAGTCGGTCTCAGAGCACTGCGCTCAGTTCGAATTTCGGGTCGCGGGCAATCGCCGAAACGCCGCTGGCCACAGGCCCCATTGGGACCCCTTCTGGCCCGGCGCTCTTGAGGGTGCAGTGACTGTCCTGGGCCTCGAATCCCTCAATATCAACGGCGGCAAGTTCTTTAGAACCGAAGAAGAACGCGCATCTGTTCTGACCTTGGCGGAAACTCTCTGGAGACAAAGACGCGAGGCCTACGCCGTTCGCTTGGCGCGGCGCTAACCCACGGCCCTTGGCGCTCAGCCGCGATGAACGACATCCCCAAGCCCAAGACCCCCGGCGACTTCACGCTCGAACAAGTCGAGGCCCTGCGTCCGCTTGCCAAACTCGTGGGATTGTTCAGCCCAAAGTTTCGAAGTCAATTCCGCGGGGTCGAGCGCCACATGGAAACGGTCAAAACGATGCTCGCGAACCGGGACCTATTCGCCAAGACTTACAGTCCGTTGGGGTGGGTGAACTACGACCGCATGTCCACCGATGTCGTCGCCAACGCCCTCAGCTTAGCCATCGACGAGGGGGAGGCGGCGCTGACCGCCTATCACCTCGAACCTGACAACCTCCGCTTCCTAGGCTATCGCTTCTACACACACCACTACGAGCCATGGTCCAGTTTGTACGAGCGCGCCGTGGAGCGGGCGGGCGCAGACGACTATTTGTCGGCCATCCCCTTAATCCTGTCGATCATCGACGGCGTCTGCACGACCACCACCGCCAAACATCCTTTTTCCGGCGGTGCCGACGCCCCGGTCTTCGATTCCCAGACCTCAGGGCCTGGGGGCTTATCCGAAGGTTTGGCGTTGCTCGGTTCGACCCGCCGCAAGCTCGACAATCAACCACTCGCGATTCCGTTTCGTCATGGCATCGTCCACGGCCTTAACCCCAACTACGGCCATCCGATCGTGGCGGCTAAAGCCTTCAACCTGCTCCAAGCGACTGTCGACTATTTCGACCGGCTCCGCGACGAGGCCGACAGGCTCGCCAAGGCCGCTGAGGAGCAACGTCCGGCGGACTGGCGGGAGCTCGCTCGAAGCGTGACGAAAAACGCAGATGATAAGAAGCGCCTTGATCTTTGGACGCCGCGTCCGCTTGTGTCCGACACCGTCATCGCCAGTGCCGGCGAGCCTCATTCGCTGCATCTCAAGACACCCGAAGGTGCAGCGACAGTCTATCTGGATGCCCTCATCAACCGAAACTTCGGCGCGCTCGCCTTGGCGACGATCGATTATCCGCAGCGGCCCATAGGGTATCGCGCGGGCCGTATTCGGGAGGACATGAAGGAGGTCACGATTTCAGACTGGAAGATCGTCGGCGTCGAGGATACGGCGGCAGCGATGAGCAATGTCGCAGTGGAGTTATCGGGTTCCCTCAATAGCGCGACTTGGACCGGCGTGCAGCGCATGCGAATGATGTTCTCCGATGACGACAACCATCCTGTCGTGCGCGGTCAAACCGAAGGCCGCTGGATCGTGATGCCGGACTTTATCTCGGGGCTTTGGGTGGCGGCACTACGGGCCAAGGAAGCAATCTAAGGAGCAGGTTCGTTTTCAAGCCGGACTTACGTTTCGGACGTAAGCTCCGTAGGCTTGATTGGTAGGAGAAGCCCTCTCCAACTGATCTCTGTCGTCGGATCGAAATCCTTCTCGAAAGCCCGGAGGCCCCCGTGTCCCGGATGGACTTCGACGGTGCGCCCCAGAAGAACCCGCGCCGCCTGATGATCGCCGGTTCGTCGAAATTTCTCGGCTAGCTCCAGACAGGCGGCAGCTTCAAAGACCCTTGGAGCATGAAGTCCTTTGGCCTGCAGTCGTTGGGTGAAGTAGTCATCGAGCGCCTGTTGATGCGCCTCGGCCGTCCAATCGACCGTGCCGCCCAAGATAGTCGACACGATTATCGATACCGGACCAGGCAGATTGGCTTCATCCGCGTGCGCTTCCAAAAAGTCATCGAATCCATCCGTTCGTTGGTCTGCCCGGATCATCAAGTTGAAAAGCAGATGAACCGATAGCAGCGCGATGCGATCTTGACGCGGCGCCTGAGGCAGAATCCGCTCGACATCGGCCAGCATCGAGCGGACATCGACGAGGGAGGCTCCCTCCTCTTCAAGTAAGACGCTGGCGGTCAGACTGATCTGGCCTTCCAGGCGATGAAGAGCTTGAGCGGCATGGGTCAAAGGTTGCCAGACCCAGTACTGAGGAGCCATCTCGAGGAATGCTATGCCAACCTCTTCCGGTCTGTAGTCGTATGGCTCCGCATCAACCTTGGGACCGTTGGTGACAAATTCACGGATCACGTGCCGCGACAGTCGGTAGAGGCCCTGAAATGTCAAAGCTGGCTTTCGATCAACGGAGGTAACCTCCCAATGATCGTGAGGCATCTCCAGAGGGCCAGGAAGCCTCCGAACCTGATGAACATAGGCCGATCGAAACGAGTAGGCTTGACGTAGAGCCGTTTCGATCTCGAACCGCGCAATAGGCCGGCTTCCCGAAAGGCCCTCTTGCCGGAAATAGCCGTCATGGACGTGAGACATGACAAACGTCCGATAGCGTCGGGACAACGCAACGTGCTCGGTGGCTAGAATGGCATCGCGAATGGCCTCTCCATCCATCTCGGCCACGCCCTCTAGCGCGGCGTCGATCGCTTGGCGCCGTCTTTCATCGACATCTGTCCATGTCGCCGTATGGCCGTCAAAATCCTGCGCCAAGGACTCCACAGCCGAGACCAAGAGAGTGTAGGCCAGCGCGAGGTCATCCTGAACGCGGTGGATGCCGGCCACAAAGCTCCGCATTGCCCGCATGGCGCCGAGGTAGTGCTTCCGGTCCAACGCCAGCAGGTCAGAAACGAACGCCTGGAAGGCCTCAACGTCGTCGTCGTGTATGTATGTTTCGCGATCGTAGAGCTTGGCTATAAAACTGGTTGGGGCGCGATAGGATGATAGACCTGCCATCCCGCCAGTCAGAGCTGAGACCTTGTCCGCCTGCCGCGAAAAAATGACGCCCAAACCAACGGTTGCGACGATCGAAAGATCGTCAAGGAACGGCCCCACACCATGAGAAACGAGAACGCCCGGCCCGTCTTCGGCTGCCTCGATCCTCTCGTCCATACTGAAGACGCAGGCGCGATCCCCCGCGTCAAAGCCCGCTGACCTAAGTGATCCGGCAGCGGTTTCAATCGAGCCTTCCCACGGAAGGCGGGCGTTGGTGTAGATCACCCCGGTCAGGGAGTTCACACGCCCGACGCCGCGCGCGTAGAGCTTTCCAGTGTTGATCTGCAGCATAGTAGCGTTTCGTCCGTCGTCGGGACAGATACTGTACCATGGCGCTCTGGACACGCGATCCTTGATGGGTTTGAGCTTCTCGTCCCTCACACTCGGCGGTTAAGTGGCGTCACCAACAGAGTTGCAATTTGAACCTGTTACGGCGCGAGGGGCGAAGTTGAGGCAGTTGTCCAGTTTCGAACGCGCCCTTATCGGCTGCTATTTGCATTCCGCGTGACGCAAATCTGTAGCGCTCGCCGCTGGGCAAAATCCGGCTGGTAACCGATCAGTCGATACACTTCGGCCATCCCGCCGAAACGTCTAATGTAGGTGTTCGGAGAAGCTACTCCGGGAGCTTCCTTGATAAGCTTCGTGTCCAGACGCCCGTTCTCCGCAAGGAGCCGCTTCAACCCATCCAACAGCTGCTCATCTCTATAGATTTGGCAAGCCGCGATGCGGGCCTCATTAGCCAAACGAATGTGGTCGGACAGGTACGCATATCTGGAAAGGGCCGGCAGCCCGACCAACGCCCGGATCTCTTCAACAGAGCCGACACGCCGTGTGTAGAGGCCAGCGCTCCAGCGACCGTGCCTGTTCATAGTCTTCTGGTTGACGTTGCCATGTTGGGAAGCCAATCGCTTCAAATCGGCGAGCGCTTCAGCCCGAGTGACAAACCGTCTGAGGCGGGCGCGCTTTCTGCTGACCGCTGCGAAGGTAGCTAGCGAGATGATCGCCGGAGCCCCATTCTCAACCACGATCCAATTTTCTTTTGGGGTCGCCGTCCGCAACGAGGAGCCAACCGCATGTGAATAACGTCCAGTGACAATCCGTCCAGTGTAGGTCTCGTTCTGAAGCATTCGGGCGATCGTCACTTCGGACCAAACGCTGCCAAGCTTCGGAGTGTTGCCCTCCTTGATTAGGCGTCGGCTCACCGATGCAATCGTCGCGTCTTTGCGAAGATACATTCCGAATATACGCCTCACTAACGCGACGTCCTCAGGCGCACCGTGGACAAGCCGCCCATGAACGCCCTGGCGTTTGGTCCAGACATTGCCATCCGGCTTTGGAGAGGGATTTCCGTCACCATCTGCAACTTGCTGCCGAAAGCCAAATGGGGCCTGTCCGCCCATCCAATATCCAAGAGCTTGCAAGCCCCGCTGAGCGCGACTGACCTTCTGCGACAAGTCGCGGCTATACTCCGCCGCCATCGCGCGCTTGATATGCTTTAGCAGCGCCGAGGTGGGACTTCCGTCGTTTTTGAAATCTTCCACGCAATAGATGACACGAACGCCGGCCTCCGAGCACATGAACTCATAGTGTGCCGCTTGATCGGGATTTTGAAAACGCCCCCAACGGCTTACGTCGTAGACGAGAATGACGTTGTAATCTGCGGCCCCGCTGACAACGTCCGCTAGCAGAGTTTTCAACCCGTTGCGCTTTTCGATCGAGAGCCCGCTCAGGCCCGCGTCGGTGTAAGTGCGGATAACCTCGAAACCGTGGGTCGCCGCATAGGCCGCGTTGGTCATGATTTGCGTCTCGATCGAAAAATCTTGCCGCTCGGTAGACATCCGAACGTACTGTGCTGCGCGCTCGATTGACGTTGACGTGGAAGCTAACCCAGGCGGCAGGTCGCCTCGAGATTCCCCCGCAGTTCGTAAAGTGCGGTCCTCCGCATGTTTAAGTCTTCTCACCGTATCGGTGTGCTGAGCGCGCTTGACGTTTTTCATCAGGGCGTGTGGGCGTTGCTAGATCCCTAAGCAAGCCCGAAGCGCGGAACGTGAACTTGTGCGCGCTGACTTCCAGCGAGAATATTTCTATGATTTGGCTATCAGCGTGCGAAAATATCTACGCTCGTTCCGATGGTTAGCCTTTTTCCGATGACCCGAACTCCCTTTCAAGGCGCTAGGGCATCCACGCCGCCCCGTTGACTCCAGGCTCCTCGTCGATCCCGCGTTGAAAAGACAGGACGCTCGCGCTACGACCACGCGTGGCATGCCTGTGCGGGTGTGGTGGAATGGTAGACGCGCTGCACTCAAAATGCAGTTTCGAAAGGAGTGCCGGTTCGAGTCCGGCCACCCGCACCACCTCGAAGCTTACCTCGAGACATCGCTATCGAGGTCGGTGGCTTGCCGTCATTTAGGTGCGTGTTAGCGAGACGTGTCGCTTGGAGAAGCTCGACAAGCGCGCCCGCCAGCATCTTCTGAACCGCTGGCGTCTCCAGACCAAGGTGGATTGCGATCTCAGGGTACGAGAGACCAGCCACTCCGTGCAGCAGAAATACGTCCCTCAACGCTTCCGGCAACCCGATGATGGCGGCCCTGAGTGCTCTCATCTCGTCAGTTACAACCGGCTCTTGCGGTGCTGGGTGTTTCACGGCACCCGGCCAGAGCTAGCGAGAAATCGAGCCACTTCCGCAACCAGTCTGGCCTCAAAACCTCCCTCGTCGTTCAAGAGGTGTGCCACGATCGCCAGCTTGTTAGCGGCGTCTTCGATAGTGCGAACTGGAAGGGACTCAAGCGCCTGTCGGCAGCTTTCACGGCGCTGGTCGAGGCCTTCGAATTGATCATCGATGGAGCGCATCATCTCTGCTGAATCGGCGTCAGACTTCGCGGCTCCGAGCGCATCGAATTTTCGGACCAGCTTAGTTTCGGCCAACGAATATCGAGTCGTAAGAGCATCAAGCTCCGCATCGACGAGCCACCAATCTCGGCAGGCACCGGCTATGTCACCTTGATTTTCCAACGGGCGCTCCCTGTGCTGACAAGGGAGAGCGTGAGTCAGGCTGACAGGAAGGCCAAGCTATATTTGGAGTATATTTGGAATGCTTCGGGCCGATCGCTTATCGCAGCCCGGCAAACTCCGCATCGTCGAAGTAATAGATTTTGTAGGCCCACAGCGGCTGACAGCCAGGTCGAAGCAAGATCATCGCGTAGTCGGGCGCGCGCATCACCTCGTCAGGGGTCATGAGATCCCGCTTGGCATAGTTCAACGTCCTAGAACTCGACGACCCCGTCTGCGTGCTGCCTCCCTGGGCACTCCATGAGTTGCCGGAACTGTTCGTGTCACCTTCGGTGTAGAATGCTTCGGTGCTTGCTCCCAAGGTGCGTGACACCCAGCTCGCCGTCTCGATATCGGAGACGTTGAAGACTTGGATCACCCCTGCGTTGGCTATGAATGTTCCTGCCGCCTGTCCGTAGTTGGACCTCAGCTGGTTTAGGTCTTGAAGGAAGCTCCAGAACTGAACGCCGTAGCCCGCCATCAGGCCGAAGGCTCGCTCAACCTGTTCCAACCGCCCAAGCGCGGCGAACTCATCCAGCATGAATAGGACGCGCCGCCTCTCGGCGGTGGGTACGTTTTTTGAGCGCGCGAGATCGTAGACGGCTTGAGCGACCAGAAGCCTTAGCCACCTTGCGTATGTGCCCAGTCGTTCAGGCGGCAAGACCAAGTAGACGCTCGCCACCTGCCTTTGCAGATTGGCAAAGTCGAAATCCGAGCGGGCAAGCGCCGCGACCATCCTTGGGCTGTCAAGAAAATGAGTGTGGCGTTGAGCTGACGATAGGACACCCGCCGCTTCACGATCGCTCTTCCCCAACTGCCGGTTTGCCGCGCGAGCGACAAGTCCACCTGCACCCATGTTGCCTTGCATGCTTCTCAGTAAGGCCGCGAAACGCTCCGGCGCAGCGGTGAGGAGATCGCGAACGGCGCCGAGCGTCCGCCCGCTTGGCGGACTCATTGTAACGACGTGAAGGATCACTCCCGCGATCAGCGCCTTCGCCTCCTCATTCCAGTGCGCCTCCCCCGAGTGGCCGGGCGGGTCATGAACCAAGGCCTCAGCGATGAGGGCTGCTTCTTCAGCGACGTCGAGACCGTCTGGATCGAGTCTCGACAGGGGATTGAATGATGACGCGGGCTCGCCTGAGACGCCGAAGGGGTCGAGTACGTGCACCTCGCCGAACTGGCGCCGACGCTTCGCCGTGATCCGCGCATTCTCACCCTTGGGATCAACGCAGATGATCGATCGCCTGAGCGCGAGGAGGTTGGGGATGATTGCACCGACCCCCTTCCCTGACCGTGTTGGTGCGAAGGTTAGAAGATGAGCTGGCCCGTCGTATCGCATGAGCCATTGGTCGAGGGATCGGCCCACAATGATACCGCTGGAATTATCGAGTTCGGTACGGGCGTGTTTGGCCTCGCCGAACGCGGCGCTTCCGTGAACCGTGGAACGGACGATGTCCTGACCGCCGCCTAGCCAAGTGAAGTATCCGAACGCTCCTCCGCCAATGGTCGCGACGGCGAGTGCCGTGTGTCCCCAGAATGTCGGGATGCCGTCGGATCTAAACCCGAGCACCCAGAGCACGAGCGCAAACACGAGGTTTCCAACGACAGCCCACACGACGATCGGCCTGATGGCGGCGAGGGTCCACATCAGCCCTGAGACTTTCCTTCGGCGAAAGCGCGCAATCCGCGCCTTCTCCACAGAGCTAGGGCGCTCTCTCGATCGTCCCCCTGCATCTGATCCGCAAGGGTCAGAAAGGCGCCAAGCAATACCGCGCGGTCATCGGCCGTGAGTTCGACCAATCGGGCCTTCTCCGCCAGCCCGCCAAGCTCGATGAGGTGGCGCGTTCGCTCGCGTCGTTTCACGACCCACGCCCTTGTATCTTGGCGCGCCTTGGCAGCTTCAATGCGCCGTTCCGCTACCAAAACTCGCCGCGTCTGCTTGGCTATCGCCGTCAGCCTTTTTCTGAGCCCGCTTCGAGCGGAGAAAAAACGAGGAGCCACGCTGACGCCAGTCTGCTGTCGGTTCGTTCTCGCCCGACTGCTCGACAGCCGCGAGAAGGGCTCCGGCGAGCACTTCGACATCAAGGCTGTCCGCGCCGGTCGCGGCCACCAGTTCGCCAAGCTGACTCAGTTTCCGAGCCTTCAGGCCTTTGGCCTTGTCGGCGAGCGCCTGTAGCTCAGCGTCAATATCGCGAGGCCGTCGCATGTCTTCGCTCCCATTTCGGCAAGCTGCGATGGGGCTGAGTGTACACCCTTGAAGGGCAATCAGCCAGCCGCTTCAACTTGAACGTCGGAACCAACTCACGAGCAAAAGTATTTTGGGAGTGCGTGCTTATACGTCGTACCGACGTGCTGCTGAGGATGGAGGACGCCGATGGCGATCTATCACTTCTCTGCGAAAGTGATCTCACGAGCCAACGGTTCGAGCGCGGTTGCGGCTGCCGCTTACCGATCTGCATCCCGCCTCCGCGACGAGCGCCTGGACCGATCGCACGACTTCACCAACAAGGCTGGTGTCATTCATTCGGAGATTCTGGCCCCAAGGCAAACACCGGAGCGTTGGCAAGACCGAACCACGCTTTGGAATGAGGTCGAGGCGGGCGAGAAGCGAAAGGACGCGCAGCTCTCAAGAGAAGTGGAGTTTTCCATTCCACGTGAGATGGGCCGCGCGGATGGGATCGAACTCGCCAGATCCTTCGTACAGAAGGAGTTCGTTGACCGGGGCATGGTGGCCGACCTCAACGTACATTGGGACACCGCCAAGGACGGGTCACCCAAGCCGCACGCTCACGTAATGCTCACGATGCGGGAAGTGCGGGACCAAGGGTTCGGGGCCAAGGTTCGAGACTGGAACAGCGTGGAGCTTCTTGCGCACTGGCGTGAAGCATGGGCGGAGCACGCGAACGAACACCTTGCTCGACTGGATATCGACGCTCGGATTGATCACCGTTCGTTCGAGGATCAGGGCATCGCGCTGGAACCCCAAGACAAGATCGGGCCGGCCGGTGCGCGGAGAGAGGACCGAGGCGAGACGGCCGAGCGCGCCGCAGATCACCGCGAGATTGCTCGCAGGAATGGCGAGCTAATCGCTGGCAACCCCCGCGTCGCGTTGGAGGCCATCACCCATCAACAATCGACCTTCACCCGCCACGACCTGGCTCGGTTTGCTCATCGGCATTCAGACGGGAAGGAGCAGTTCGACAGAGTGATGAGCGCGATCTCGCTGTCTGCGGATTTCATCGCTCTTGGCAAAGATGGACAAGGGCGCGACAGGTTCACGAGCCGGGACATGTTGGCTGTAGAGCAGAAGCTGGAGCGCTCGGCTTCTCGGATGAGTGAGACCTCTCGACACGATGTTTCCAGCCAGCGGGTCGAACAGGCCGTCGAACGCGCGAAGGCACGCGATCTGAACATTTCGGGCGAACAGAGAGCCGCGCTGGAGAGCGTGACTCGCGGAGGTGACCTGGCCTTGGTGGTTGGTTATGCCGGTAGCGGGAAGAGCGCCATGCTCGGCGCGGCCAAGGAGGCGTGGGAAGCCCAAGGCTTCCACGTTCGAGGCGCCGCACTATCAGGCATCGCCGCAGAAAATCTTGAAGGTGGCTCAGGTATCCAATCGCGGACGTTGGCAAGCTTGGAGCACGCATGGGCTCAGGGCCGAGAACGTCTTGGCTCCAATGATGTCTTGGTGATCGATGAAGCTGGCCTCGTGGGGTCGCGGCAGATGCAGAGAATCGTGAGCCACGCTGAGTCCGCCGGAGCAAAAGTAGTCATGGTCGGCGACCCAGAGCAGCTTCAGGCCATCGAAGCTGGCTCTGCTTTTCGGGCGCTGGCTGCACGTCACGGCGCCGTCGAGATTACGGAAGTTCGCCGTCAGCACGCGGAGTGGCAGCGGCAAGCGACGCGAGAGTTGGCTACGGGCCGCACATCAGAGGCAATCGACCGATATGGAACTGCAGGGATGATCCGCGAGCACGCGACTCACGCGGACGCCCAGGCCGCTTTGGTATCGGAGTGGTCTCGAATTCGCGAAAGCAAACCCGAAGCCAGCCAGATCATGCTGGCATACACCCGGCGCGATGTCGCGGAGCTGAACGCGCTCGCTAGAGAAAGTCTGCGAACAGCAGGAACACTTGGTCAGGACCAGCAAGTTTCTACGACCCGTGGCGTGAAGCCATTCGCCAAGGGCGACCGCATCATGTTCCTGCGGAACGATCGGTCGATGGGAGTGAAAAACGGTTCCTTGGGCGAGATCGAAGCGGTGGGCCCGAACAGCATCAGCGTTCAACTTGATCGGGGAGTGAAGGTCTCCTTCGATCCAAGGTTCTACGCGGACCTGGACCACGGATACGCGGCCACAATCCACAAATCCCAAGGCGTGACGGTCGATAGCGCCCACGTCCTGGCGACCTCTCACATGGACAGGCAGGCGGCCAATGTCGCGATGACCCGACACCGGAATGACGCATCCCTACATTATGGTCGCGATGCCTTCGCAACACGGGCGCATCTCGTTTCCTCTCTTGAACGAGATGGATCGAAAGACGTCACGCTGGACTATTTGACGGAGTTTGCTGAACGCCATGGCGGCGTCGTCGATCGAGCGTGCGAGGACAGACATCGCCGCTCACTTGAGCGGGCCCCCACTGGTTTCAGAGAGCCCAATTCGCTCGGGAATGGTTGGGATCGGGAGCGCTAACGTCCACCCGTATCATCACGTCTCCTGACCGATGCGGAGATTAGCCTCGATAATATCCGCATATATTGCGGAGATTAAAGTTGCGCTTGCGGAGATTAGCATTCATATTCTCCGCATAAGGTGCGGAGAATAATGACTGACTATATCCACCAACGTGAGGAGTGGCCGAAGTTCCGGTGGGACAGTGAAGCCATATCCGAACCCCTTGCGGCCGTGTCCCGCAGGCAAGGAAGGTTGATCGGGCGAATGGAAGCATTGGGCTTCTCCCTGCGCGAAGAGGCAGTCCTCCAGACCCTTACGCAGGACGTTCTCAAATCGTCGGAGATCGAAGGGGAAATCCTCGACCCTGACCAAGTGCGGTCATCGATTGCACGTCGCCTTGGCATGGACATTGGCGCACTTACGCCCGCTGATCGAAACGTCGAGGGGGTCGTCGAAATGATGCTCGACGCTACCCAAAACTACGACAAGCCGCTCACTGCAGAACGCCTGTTCGCATGGCACGCCGCGCTATTTCCGACGGGCTACAGCGGCATGAACAAGATCATTGTCGGTGGCTGGCGAGACGACAGGGATGGACCCATGCAGGTTGTCTCAGGCCCCATAGGCAGAGAGAGAGTCCACTACGAAGCTGTCGCTGCACCGGACGTGCCGGAGGCGATGGATTCCTTCCTAGAGTGGTTCAACGGCAAGCCTACCCTTGATCCCGTAGTGATCGCGGCGCTCTCACATCTATGGTTCGTTACGATCCACCCGTTCGAAGATGGCAATGGACGCTCAGCCCGTGCCATCGCTGACATGGCATTGGCGCGGTCGGAGGGCACGCAGCAACGGTTTTATTCGATGTCCGCGCAAATTCGACTGGAGCGAGCCGCCTATTACGACAGGCTTGAGCGCACTCAAAAAGGCGATCTTGAAATCACCGACTGGATCCTCTGGTTTCTCGCTTGCCTTGATCGCGCTTTCGACGGCGCAGAGGAGACCCTCGCCGCCGTGCTTCGCAAGGCGGCCTACTGGGAGAGGTTTGCCGCTAACGCGATCAACGACCGTCAGCGACGCATTCTGAACACCTTGCTCGACGGTTTCGAAGGCAAGCTGACCTCGTCGAAATACGCCAAGATCACCAAGGCGTCCCAAGACACGGCAAGCCGCGACATAAACGACCTCGTCTCGCGCGAGATGCTCGTCAAAGACGCCGGCGGAGGGCGCAGCACAAGCTACTCGCTCGCTAGCTCAATCTCTTAGAACGTATCGTAGACCCGACATGGAGCGCAGCTTGGGCGGCGGCATCTCGTTAGCAGGTAACACTACAGATCACCGAGTTGCCTGAGCCCATTCACGGCTTCTGTATGGGAGCGTTTTGGCGCGGCCCCGTCGGCGGTCAACCCAGCTCGCTTCCTCCGCCTCCGGCTACGTGCAGCTCTGCTCCCTGCCGGGCGCTGCGCGGGGTTTGACCACCTCCTAATAGGGCCCCGCCGATCTCTCCCCATGAAGCCGCGGAACGGTCCGCGGCAATCAAGGGAGACTGTCATGAGCACGCAAACCAACATCTTCGGCCGCAAGCCTACCCACCGACTATTCCGTGTTGTCGGCGATGGCGAGAACGCTATCTGGACCGCTATCGGCGCAGCCTGGCCGAACAAGGACGGCCAAGGGTTCAGCATCAACTGCGAGGCCATGCCGTTGTCGGGGCGGATCGTCATGCGGGCGATTACTCAACGCAGTGAAGGCGGTCAGAAATGACCGCCGACCGCGCCATACAGAACGACACCGTGAAGTGGCGGGGCGTCTTGATCGAGATCACCTATGAGGTGAGTTGGCTCTCAATCGATCGCCCCGGTGATCGGGCGGTGGCGCACCTTACCGTCACCGCGATTGAACCCAAGCGAGCGCGCCTGCCGATCACGGAAACCGGATTTCGGTCCCGCTTTCTTGACCCCGCCGAAGTTGATGGCGAAGGTGGCCCAGTGGCCTATGTCGCAGCATGGCTTGATGCGATGTCTCGTTCCCAGGACTGGCTGGAATATGAGCAATCACGCCGCCAGTTATCCCTCTTCTAACTCTAGGGGCACGGAGCTTGCGACCAGCGCTGATCAGCCCTTATCAAAGGCAGCGTTAGCTAGAGATTCTCCGGTGAAACCCCGACATTGCTAGCGCAAAAATTAGCACACAGATTTAGCGCGTTGGAAAAAGTCTATACAATACAATATAGTTATAGAATTTTTAGGCGATTCAAAAGCGACTCAAAATCCGGTTCCGAAAGGAGTGCCGGTTCGACCCCGGCCGCCCGCACCAGCCGATCCTTCGGCTTTCCCAAGAACAGATTCTACCGCCACACGCGACGCGGCGGCGCGACGAGGGCGTCCAGTTCGGCGATGAAGGCTGCGTGGTCGGGAACCTCGCTCTCCGGATTGGACGTCGCGGCGAGGACGGCGGCCTCGCCGATCAGGCTCTGGACCTCCTCGGTCAGGCCGCCGGCCAGCCGGGCCAACGCTTTGGTCCTGGACCGGACCAGCAGCAGGGCCGCGAGCGGGTACCGCCCTTCCAGCCGCGCCGCCCACAGGGGGACGTCGTCGGTAGAGCCCCGGATCTCGTCGCTGCGAGCCATCACCACCTCCGCCGCCTCACGATAGGCCGGCCAACCCATCAGGAACGCCAGCCCCTTTGTCGCATCGGGGAAGGCGGCCGCATGGGCATGGGCGCGGTCAAGGGCGACGACGTCCTCGAAGTCGGGCAGCCGGGCGATCACCTCCCTCAGCGGGGCCTCGGCCAGGGTGCGTTCGAACAGCATCCAGCGGGCGGCTTCAGCGTCCTCTTCCCGGCCTTCCGCATCCAGCACGGCGATCTCGGCGATCAACCAGCTTTCCGGCGGCGGCGGCGGCGCGATTTCACGCGGGCGGGTCCAGCGGGCGGGTTCGGGGGCGACGGGGCGTGACGCCTCCAGCGCGGCCCGCGCCTCAACCGGGCGATTTGCGTGCGCAAGGCGTCGGGCGATCTCGGCGCCGACCTCGGGCTTGCGATGATCCTCATCGGGCAGGGCGGTGATCCAGGCGTCCAGATCGCCGGCCCGGTCCG
>Ga0247734_1001608_pt1 | contig 16820 bp, 9 predicted proteins | sample UWRJL103311B2_FD_180933 | JGI IMG/M metagenome (GOLD analysis project Ga0247734, IMG submission 180933) | Plant litter microbial communities from Arlington Agricultural Research Station in Wisconsin, United States - UWRJ-L103-311B-2 | ecosystem: Environmental > Terrestrial > Plant litter >... | reverse complement strand
GGGACAAATCCAGAACGTTCAAGGGCTTCATATGCTGTCACCAACGCAAGACGGTGCATCGGGTCAGTCTCAAGGGCTTCACGAGCCGACATGTTGAAGAATGAAGCATCGAAGAGCCCCGGTTCGTTAATGAAGCAACCAAAAGGAGTAAGTGTTGAGTTAATCATCTTGCCAGTAGGATCATAGTGAGTGTCAACATTGAATCTATCAGGTGGGATCGTTCTATGCACATCACGGCCGTTTTCGAGAAGCTCCCAGAAAGAATCGAGGTCATCAGCTCCTCCTGGGAAACGACATGCCATCCCAACAATTGCAATTGGCGAATCAGCTGGATTCGTTGTTATAGGGTTGTTTCCATTTAGGCCTTTGATCCATGAGAGGAAACTAACGTGTGTTATTGGAATGGTTTTCTTGTCCAACTCTGGTTGCAAATCTGGAAAGTTGTTCGTCGCGGTAACGTTAAATGCATGTATTGAAATATGCCCAATCCTGGGTGAGTTTATAGTTTGATGAAGCACTTCGTTCGTGATGCTATCAAGACGAATTGACCTTGTTAGAATATCTAGAACAGCATCCTCCAGAAGTGCATGACTACTAGACAACTCAAGCGTTCTGCCTGTCTCGGTGGAGAGAACTGGAAGAATGGGAAGGTGAGTTTGCTGGAGTCTCCGGGTCGGTGTGGTGTCTATGATATGGGCAGCATGTGCGCGATTGTAAATATGCGGTGCATGGCACATTCCGCTGAACACTGGCAAAGCAGCATACTTCGAGGAGCGTAGGATGTTTGATTCTCTAAACAACAGCTTGAGTATAGACGGAGGTCCGCTGACAGTTAGGGACCGGCTATTCGATGCACTGATGAATAGTTTGCTGGGCTCAGCTATCGTTTTGTTCAAGATGTCCAGCTCACGCTGGATTTCAGATTCAGGGATACCAGTTACCACATACGCCCAGCTGCATTTTGAGCCATCTAGTGGTCTTGCTTCTAGGTTCTGAGAAATATCATCAACTAGAACACCTAGTCTAAATGCACAGCGGACTGCCTCTGTCCCAGCAGCAGGTAAATGGGCTAGGGTAGGGGACATAGACACAGCAGTGGCACTAAGCAATCCTATTCCTAGCCCAACAAGAGAGCAGCTAGTTGGCTCAAATGAATATGTATTTGAATTACATTCATAGTGCCTTTCCCTAAGCGTTAGTAAAATATACATATTACGTAGAGGATATTGCTACTACGGACCCAATGAGTAAGCCTATCTGAAGGACAGTAAGGATAACGCCCTCAATTGCACCCGAGAGGTTCCCTGATCGTAGATGTTCATGATTGCATAGCTCGAGGATGCTCTCCAAATAAGGGATCTGGGACTTGTTGATTTGGGAAAGCTGCCCGACCTCATCCCGAAATGCTAGTGTGGCTTGCTGCAGAAATTCAGATAAGTACTTATAGTCATTGTCCTTTGAATGACGATGTAGACGGCGCAGTACGTCAGCTAGATCGTCGCCTAGAAGCTCATTGCTAAAGAGAATGAGATCCATGGCCGGCATTTGATATGACAAACATGTACGCTGCAGGAGAGCTGACTTGTATGGTTTCAAGCTAAGTTATAGTATTGGTGTTGATCTGATAGAACGGAGATAGTCACAAGGTGAACATGTTCGACAGATCATCTTATGGAATACTTTTAGACGAGATCAAGGGGCTTCGTCTATAGTGATCACAGAAACACAGGTCAAACAACGACCTCCTTGCATAAAGTTATGTATCAACAAATATCTTACGCTAAATGTTTGGTTACATCTAATTTATCGGCTGGAGCATTATATTTTGTTAATATATGCATTATGGGGAACTTTCTAACTGATAGTGAATTCCCGCCGGTATTTGACTAGCTTCATATGAACTTGCAGTTGTATTTACCTGGCTATCTAATTGGCTTGTCATCGCCTGCTTTCAAATCGGCGATAGCTGCCACTTAGTAGCAGAGAAAAACCGGAGTATCAGGAAACTTGGAATTCGGGTTTCAACCCCGTTTGAGCTATTTATTAAATGCTAGTAGGAATACGCATAGTGGTAATGATGAGAACCATATCTTACCTACTAGACTAGTTGATTATGAGGGTGGGTTTTGTGGTTCTGGAGGTCTTGGAGGTTTTGCACCCGGCCAGAAACGGTTTTCGTCCGCTTACTATATCGTAACTTATACTGAAAGAGGCTATTGGAGAAGTTCAGCCGCACCAGGGTGAAAGTTCTTAGATAATTTGTTTTACCACTGGAGAATGAACTGGATTCCACTCGGCTTTGACCGAGTACACGTGTGCAATATATTAGTGTTTGGCCGTTTCAACCTTGTTTAAGCATGTAGAACCAATTCTCACTTGGACCAAGCACGGAGTAAGCAAGTATCCATCCACCCCATTATCATCAATGTTAATTCCTTTCTGAATGTGCCAATATCCGCTTTTGTATTCTGCATTCATGATACTTAAAGTTAGTAACCAAGCTAACTATAGGAGAATATGAATGACCACAGCACTAACCCCATCGGGCCTGTATCTTCATCTTCGTGCTTGATGAACTTGGCGGACCTCGGCACAGGGCAGCACTTGAGCCAGAACCATACCACGACTTTTTTCGGATCTTTACTGTATCGGGGATTTGGTAAATAGCGACCGCTACCTGATACCAAGGTTGTTCTGTTCGTTGGTCCCTGTTACTTGTTACTGTATTAAAGCCCTAGCATCACGAACACTACGTAGGCTATCTATCCTGATGCAATGTAACACAATGCCAGTGATAATATACGGCGGTGCAAGGATGTGAAAGGGAGCGTTAATATTACGTGAGGCCGCTTGCAGTGCCGGCAACATCCAAAAACTGGGGAACGGTGTTCTAAAAGTGTCCTGCAATGAAGCATCACAGGCTCAAACTTTATGTCAACACTGTAAGTAGCTCGTGATGGCTACCTCGTAAAGTTGGCCGAATTTTCTTGCTGCTACCCTGGACTCCTGCTCAGCTTATGGCTGGCACACTAAGATGGCCAAGTACTCAAACTAATCGATCGCTGCGATCGTCAAGAGAAAGTGGTATGGCACTAGTGGCTTCCTACTATCAATTGTCACTTAATTAAATCTTATTTGGTAAAAATGTACAACCTCGTCTGTAGGGCGGTTATATCTCCAGTTATATGTAGGTAATCGTGAACTGCAATTTCCATTTTTATAGGCAACTCTTGCGGGGTGTGGCTCGTCCCGTAGGCAGGTTAATAAATTAATTTAGTTAATTAAGCTTCATTGTGTACAACGTATAACGACGTATATGTATGCACCAGGGGTCCTTTGTACGGTACACAACGTGGGACTTACTTACCACTGGTACCGTACATGTGCATCGTGCGAACTAAGTATTGCTGCATGGGGGAATTGCGGCGTAGGATTACGGCGGCATGCAATATATTAGAAATACCATATACGCCTCTAGCCTTATCTTCTCTGCCTCCCCCCTGCTCACCACTTAGTAACAAGCGAGCAGAAACCAACATTTACAAGGACTGCGATTTCTGAGATCCAAGAAGAATCCTACGGTGCCATCCTCCGCAAGCTTCTGCAAAGTTTCGTTGATAGAAGGCTGGAGCGCCATGACCGAAATTTCCTCTGAGACGTCTCCGTAAATTTCACGTACGAGCTCTGGTACGGTGACGCTCCTCAGCTTGGTATCTACATGCATGTTATCTCTTCGTACTCCTCCTTGGACCTGAACTTGCGCCTTAGTCAACAGGCGCTTGAGCACGACCACCACCTGCCTCTCCCGGCGCAAGTATCGACCCTTATACAGTGCTATCTTTCCAGGAAGATCTTTGATAACGTGACCATGTGCGGGGAAACCAGTGCTGTACCTACGCTCCTGCATAGTATCCAGACTGGCCATGAATACGCCAAGATCCTCGACCACAGTAAAGCCATGACCAAGCACGTTATCACCGGTAAACAGTGCGTTCTCCTCCTCGAGGATGAAACACATATGATCTATCGCATGTCCAGGAGTGAATAATGCTCGTACAGTAGCACCGCTGACGGCGAAGACCTGCTTATCTTCGATAGGCTGTTGTCCCTCATCTGGATGGCTCTTGTAGATCGACGTGATGAGGTGAGGAAACTGGCTGAGCAGCTGTGGAACTCCGCCGGTGTGGTCTCCATGCCAGTGCGTCAAAAGAACGTGAGATATTTCGACATCTTCGGCTTCTAGCACTCGAGTGATATTCTCCAGCCAAACGGGAATCCCTTCACCAGTATCGATCAGAATCCTTGAGCGACCTGTACCAATGAGGTATGTACTGGTTCCCTGGAGTTGGAACTGTTTAAATCACCAACATATCAGCTATAGTTTGCCCGGTTTTCAATCAAAGCACGAGTGAAACGGAACCAAAAAAGAAAATGTGGATTGGCAAACATACATCTCCTGGGTTACCAGCCTGTATGCGTATCACTCTGGGGCTCAAGTGCTCGACCTCTGGTATTTCTGGCAAGCATTCATTCTGAGCTTGAAGATATTCCCTCCACACATCGGGATTAAAGCTTCGACTGATATTTCGAGACATTTCTTCAACTTGAGTTGCATTCACCAGGCAGGCGTCGTGCTCAATTTAAAATGTACTTTTTGAAAGAAGATGCTGCCTCCGCAGTGACTTTCTTTGCTGGGACTAGATCTAGTTCTCCTTGACCGATTGCTGGCAACAACCATGTCCTCTAATCCAAAATTGACAGAATAATTTACTTGGCTATTACCTGTAAAGTGCTTTATAGATTACGAGTAGTAATCCGTAATTAGAATATCGCAATATATATATCTACCCTTATTGAGACTTTGCTCTCCTCAGCTGCAGCCCCCTGCCTCGACCTAGCTCTCACCAAGGGCAGCAAGGCTAATTTACGTGCCAATATTATTGGGATAGGAAAGCATCTGCTTCTAGGTTCTAAGTAACACCATAACGTGCATAATGGATATCGGTGCCGACCGTTCCATGGGATGGAGAAACCCCGCGAGGAATATTTTACGATATAAAACAAAACAAGGGATCAGACACGCCAGAGTACGATCTTCAGAAATCAAGAACAGCTTCTTCCAAGAAAGCGAAGGCCAGCCAAACATGAGCTCCGATTCTCCCTTGATCAAGCTACGGTCCAAAGGATCCCTGAACACCACAAACTCCTCATCAGTTTCCAACACTTCAACGTTGATGCCATTGCCAGTTGGTGCATCCAGCTATTCGGGATGGCGACTTGCCATCTATGATACCTGGGTTTTGGGGATTGTCAACACGTTTGCATGGAAATGCCCAACGGCGAAACATCTCCTCCCTCTTTTCCGCGACAACATTGGAACCACCCACCTTGATATTGGCGTGGGGACCGGCTATTATCTCCAACATGGAGAAATCCCTGCAACCACGCACTTGGTGCTGTGCGATCTTAGCCCCAGCGCTTTGAAGACTGCTGCCGATCGCGTACCACCCCATGTTGAAGTCGGCTCACCGTTAGTGGCGGATATCCTAGAACCACTACCTACAAGCGACAGGTTTGCGAGTGTATCCATGTTCTTTCTGTTGCACTGCCTCCCTGGCCCCGTGCAGCGCAAGACAGTTGTCTTCGATCATATTAAGAAAAATATGACCCCGGATGGCGTACTAACCGGCGCTACGGTTTTGGGCCCCCGCGAGGGATGGGTGGATAGCTGGTTCGGCGCCTTTATTCGATTCTTCGTGGTGCGTGAGGGCATTATGGACAACCTCGACGACAACTCCCAAGTCTTTATTGACGCAATGCAGAAGAACTTCAAGGAGGTTGAAGCAGAAATTGTCGGGGCGGTCCTACTGTTCAAGGCAAGATATCCCCGCCTTACGTGAAATATGTCCCACCATGCAGCCTGAAGTGCGATTGGGAAGAGCGCAGGAAGGAGGGTAGAACATCTACACTAGATAGTATTGTAACTGCTCGAGAATGAATGATATCTCACCCATGCAGTCTTGAGTGATATTGGAAATTGTACAGGAAGTGGGATAGCATCTCTAACAAAAATAGAAACGGCACAATAACCAATGTGACTGTACCATAAGCAGCGCCTAGTATGCATTTTCTATGCTCCCCGTAAGCAACTAGTGATCAGATTTACCACTTATCTTTACTCATTTCCTCCATTCGTCATCTTCTTTGTGTACCTGCGTCTGCCAGCAAACCATCTCGTGTATTCATACACCGTATGCAACAATTATAACAACACAATTATTCAACAGATACTCACCAAAACCTTCAAACATGTCGGGACCTCCAGGACAAAGCTTTCAGCTGCCTCCTATGGTGCAGGTAGGATCTCCATATGGCGGCCGCGGTCCGACGATTATGGGCATCGCATGGACCGGTCTGATCATTACCACTATCCTCATCATAGGTCGTCTCTACCTACGGATAGCCAAAGGTGTTCAGAAGGAACGAAAGCATGACATCGGTTTATGGTTTACCCTCTTCTCTTGGGTATGTTCCTCTCTCTCTCTCTGATTTCGCCCACAAGCATGATTACTGACAACATAAAAGGCATTAGCAGTTGTAGCAACAGTTCTCATCACCGTCTCTGTTTCCCATGGACTGGGTAACCATACCCGTTTACTCAGTCTCCCAAATATTATCGAAGGAACAAAGCTCCAATGGATCTCGGTTTCGCTCGCAGCATTTTCATCTGGCACCTCCAAAGTTGCGGTGATCGCTTTCTTGCTTGGAATGCAAGAGCGAAGCACTATGCACAAAGGGTGGTCTTGGATGCTCTATTTCCTTGCCGTTACCAACGTCGCGCTGAACCTAGCGATTGTGTTCATCATCATATTCCAATGTACCCCAGTCGAGGCGACTTGGAACTTCACGATCCGAGGTCATTGCTATTCCCGAGAACATCTTTTCGGACCCGTTGGCATCGTTCAAACCAGTGAGTATCTCATACTTTCCCCCATCAACATCGCGTATGGAGTAGGTAATCTAACTAACACTATTCTTAGCCTGGAATGGTCTCACCGATATCATCCTAGCAATCTATCCTAGCTTCATCGTCTACCGCCTCCAAATTTCTCTCCGCCTCAAGTTTTTCCTCATCATCATCATGGGTCTTGGTGTCGTTGCTGGCGCCTTCGGGTTTGTCAAGCTTGGTCCCTTGATCGAGATCATCCATGCCGCTCCTACAGACCCGATGTTTGAACTGGCAATCATCGTAATCTGGGGCCAAATCGAACTTTGGATCGTGCTCATCGCATTGTCAATCCCACCAATCTGGCCACTTGTCAAACCATATGCCATGGAGTTCTCGAGCAGGATCATGACTCTTACTAAGCCAAAGTCAGGAAGTGGCAAGAGCAAAGGATCAGACAACTCAAGGAACTGGAAACCGATTCAGAACACTAATTATGTGGATTCTAAGGCATCATACAATATGCCTACTATATCGTCTCGAGTCACGAATGGCAATGACAGGGATCATATTGAACGGCCAACAGCGATTAGGACGACTATCGATGTGAATGTGACTTATAAGCATCAGCCTGGTTTTGGGCCTGAGGAGGCACAAGACCAAGCCCATCTTCTATCCAGATAAAGCAGGATCTTTTATGTGAAAATTCGACTTAGCATTTTGTGTAAATAGACAAGAAGACAACGTATTACTTGTATAATCTGGCAGACATAATTCTTAGCAATAATTTCATGAAACAAGCACATTATCTCTCTAAACTATTTGTGATACAATGACATGATCATAGCGCGTTGCACATTCATGTGTAGAATTAGTGAGTCACACATGCTTCTCTATGGGTTGGCTTGCCGAATTTTGCCCTAATCTTGCATCTAGATCATATGAAGACATTGTAGATTAATGAACGTAACGGGGGAACTCCAATATCTCTACAGTAAGCATTCACTTTTCCCAGAGCGACAATTTGTCGATAGCCAGAAGTTAAAAATCAGCTAGATTTGAGATTTGTACCCTCAGGCATCAAATTCGGTTGACACCCTTGGCACACTAAGGAGTACTAAGGTTACTCCCGCTAGGTTACTCTATGTGGGGCGTGGCTTTCCCTAACAGTACGACCCACTCTTCTCTCTTTTAACTACCGTACTACACTAACTACCCTGGTGGTAATACCCATTTCTTGCGTCGAGACAATTTCCTCCTCAGGACTTTGTGCTCCAAACAAAATAGGCTATCCTTATTGCCGGACTTTCAGAATTGCTCGAAATTCCACGCGAACAAACTGGCTGAAGGTCCACTTCACAGGACCATATGACGTGTCGGGCTCCATCTACACGAGCGGGTAGTCAGCAACAACCTAAATCAGTAAAACACGAATGCTTAGCTTACCTCAAATTCCCTAAATAGTGTCACGCCTATCTTGTAGATCTCCAAAAGGCTGATGTTCTTCCCCATGCAAGTATGCGACCCTGCCCCAAAATGCAACATAGCTGCCCACATATCACTCACCTTTTTCTTTTCGACATCATTGGTAGAAAGCCATCGCTCCGGACGATACGCATTTGGATCTGGCCCATACAACACCGGATCACGTTGCACTGGGTGGGCGTTACAGCCGACAACAGTACCGCCGGGAACATCATATCCAGCAATGCGCGCACCACCGGGAGGTACGACTCGCTCCATAATGCCGCCAGCTGGTGGACACAACCGGAACATCTCCTTTACGCAGGCATCGAAATATGGCAGTTTGGAAGCTACGGCATAGGAAATGGCGGTGGATACGTTGTCAGGAAAGTTGGATGGGTTTGTGACTTCAGCAACGACTTTGCGGTAGACGTCTGGGTGGCTAATGATTAGATATGTAAGCGCGCCCAAAGCACTGGATGTCGATTCCGAGCCCGCAAAACCGACCATCAGCCCGAGCTCCGTGACGTGGTTTGCTTTGATGATGTCGGGCTTTGCATGGTGTAGGCCAATGTAGGTATCAAGTATGTCGTTCTCCATCGGTGGCAACCCGAGTTTCTTGTTTTCGGCCCATTGTTGGTTGCGTTCTGCTTGGTATTTTACGGCCCAGGGAACAAGCGGCGTAGTTAATTCCACAATGCCTCTGCGACCTAGCCAGAGCATGATCGGGTTCTTAAGGACTAGCCAGTCGTAGAAAGGGGCATTGCCAAACTATATGTTGTTAATGGCATGTACAAAGTGGTTGTATTTTGATCTTACATGTGAGGTGTAGTCCAATATCATCCGCGTGGTTCCAACGATTCCATCAACGTCGATGTCTTTTTCCAGGAAGCCATAGGGTTTGCTATAGCACATGCTAGCTACCGTATCAAAGGCGTAATTTTGGAACCAACGCGGCATGTCAATGGACTTCTCGCCGGCTGCAATCTTTGCACGCAGCTTTACCACAAGCAGGTTGCCCATCTCGTCCATCAAATTCTCATATTTCAATAAGGAACCCATGCTGAAGGCCGAGTTAACGGCTCGTCGATATGATGCATGTTGAACCTGGTCGCGAGTCGAGAAAACTGTCTCGGTGATGATACCTTTCTCGACAGGGGAAATGGTAGAATAGAACTCTGACTAACAACGGTTAGTATTCTTTCTGTCTGATTTTCTTTCCTCTCAAACTCCGAAATATGTACACTAAGGGCAGAGTTTTACCTTCTTAAAGTTCTTTCCAGCACCATAGATATCCCGCGCTGCTTCCGGGGTCCCAAATGATAGCATCTCAGGTCCGAGGCGAACTACATCACCGTACTTTCTGTGCATGTCAATCCATAGCTGTGGATTGCGGATTTGACGATATGTGTATATCAGACGCCAGATATCTGTGGTCGGGTACCAGAAAGGGCCTGGGAACTTTCGGAGGGGAGAGAAAAGACAAGTTCGTAGTATACGAAATAGCACGGTGCTTAAAAGTATCACCGCAAGACTAGCAACCAGCGAACTTTGGCGTAAATATTGTAAAAGAGATTCCATTGTGAGAATTTGCTAGATGTTGGCACGGCAGGAGCTACACTAGAAATTGGTTTCATCAAACTGTGATATTTCTAAAGGCGACAGTTTTTCGACTTCATTTTGGGGGTGCCTCCTCCACGCCCTTTCCCTACTAACTTCTGCCACTGTCCTTCGTCTGTTTACAAGACAACGAATCTGACTAGTGGATTTCCGTTATCGTAAACCTAGCCAAAGTTATGGTGGAAATGTAACGGTGCGAGGTTTTTCCTGCTTGCAGCAGATAAATGTAACATACTATTTCAAATATGATGCAGACGTTCTATGCATCCATGCATCGCCCTATTACTTTCGTGCCGTACTAATACTTCGTACAGGCTCGAATAATTTCCAATGGATCATTTGATGCTTGGTGATGCTGCTTTAAGTTCAAATACTAGTGTATTGTATAGCCTCTGGATCAGCCCCTTGTACAGTAGAAAACTAGTATAAAAGCAGTATTTACAGACGCAACATACCATAGGCTACTCTAGCTCTCCAGACCCTTCCACGGGAATTATTCGGGCCTGTACGAAGTAGGTCCTGGACCTGATGCCCTTATTTGCAGGTAGTTTAATTGGGTGTTTACGTACTGTAGTGTAAAATGTAAGCTTTACACCGTGGGTATTAGAATCTTCCGAGACTTGGATGGATTACGGCGCAGTCTAAGCTAGTATGTAATTTTCTTGACGCCAAGTAAATTATATTGACCTTCCGGTTTGGCTGCAATTATTTGTCTCGGGGAATAAAATACATGGAGTAACCGAATTAAGCTTCAAGACGTGATTTTCTCCGAAGCTAGTCTTTTATAGGTATATGTACTAAACTAGACAACTCACTTAACACGAGGTGATCAAATACTAAGCAGATCCAGAACACGTAGAGAGAGAGCTTCCCTATTAGGAAATAGAGAAATCTGAAAATAAATATAGACAAAGTCTCTCATCTACCACGCTTATGAGCCATAACCAATCGACGTCTATCTATTTTCAAGGTCTTAATCTCTCTGTTTCTTTGGATTCCCTTTCTTTCTGAAGCAATTCTACCCACTCGACAATTTGAGCATATCAAAAGATGTCTAGTTCAAACCTCCAAGCCTTGAGCATCCTCGCGGGGACTTTGTCTGCTGGTGAGTCGAAGTCCAACCCCGCAATTCTTCATACACATATAAAACGTCTTGGAAATCTAACTTGCAGCTTTCTTTTCCAACTACAGGCGCAGCTTATGGGTTAAGCTTCTACGCCATCCCAGCTGTCATCCGCACCAGGTCGCAGGCAAACAAAGCCGCACAGCTTGCCGCCCTCTGGCACTTCGGACACAAATCTCTTCCGCTAACGTACATCATCACGGGACTCATCCACCTATGGCTGTCGTGGAGTAAAAGTTCCGGCAACGCTGGGCTAGAGGCCGTCGCGGGCGGACTTACGCTGGCCATCGTGCCCTTTTCCATCATCATTATGGGTGGGGTTGACGATCGGATGCTCAAAATTAAGGGGAAGGATGACGAGAGTGTGGTGAGAGAGCTGGGAGGTACCCATGTGCTTGATGGGATCGCATGGAAATGGGCCCAGCTAAACGCCGTCCGCGCTTCGATGGCGCTGATTGGCGCAGTTATCTCTTTTTCCGGCATGTCGGGACTTGGGAGGTAGTTACAAGTAGATCGCCACACACGTGGTGTGCCTGGAGCTGCTGGGAAGGAAAAGTAACCTGGTTGTTGTTGTTCAGTAGTTTGGCAAGCTAGCCTCCCCAGTGAAAGATGGCCGTGGGCTGTGCGGAGTATCTACTGTACGGAGGCGAGCTTGCTGACTTCCGTAGTAGAGTATATTATACGAAATACACCAGATATACACCGCTCATACCTGGCGTAAATATCAAATGTGGATATGCCCCCGAGCAGTTGATATTGATCTAACAAGGATAACTAACACGAAAGAAACATGGCTAAAGTTGATGGTCGAAGGGCCGCTCGCCTTACACAGTATGTATGACCCCATATAGCACAATAGACTTGGCGAGCATGGAACAATCCACGTGCGTGCGTAGACGTAAAACTTAAACTTAAGTAAGCTCGGTAAGTCTAAAATAACCTTCACCCTGGAAACTGGGTTGTCGCGGGGTCGTGAGCTAGCTTGTTAGCTTAACGCGCCGGTCCACCAAACGGGAAACGAGGCGCTAAGTAAACCCTCACGAAAGGAGGGAACTGGACTGGTATGCACGTAATATAAGTCAACGTCAGCTGGGAAATGACAGGCTAATAAGAATAAGACGACACTAAGGGCTCTACGAGGGAGGACGCTAGTGGTATGTGGAGGTGCATACTGTACTTGTACAGTACAGGAATCTGGAATCTGGAATCTGGGAATTAACAGGACTTACTGTACTGTACCACGTAAGCAATCCTGGCTGTATACACAGCCAAGCTAAGTATCATCAATCATAATGCAATAATGCACATACATGTACAGTACATACTTTACTTCATACTACATGCAGTGGCACTTTTAAATAAAATGCTCACGCCAAGATAAGCAATTGGAATTGGCGGTTAATTGATTACCGAGCATGAACCCTACAAGTAGATTATGTGTAGTCAAAGTCCTTGCACTAGAGTACACTACAAAATACCCCGGCCTTCGTGTATGTCTCGTCTCAGTTTCCCAATACTACCTTGACGACAAGATAGACGGCGACATTGACACCATCGTACCAACCCACCAACACCCAAGACACTGTTCAGTTTGCATGCATATCATCTATGTACAGCAAGAGTCACTATAACTACAGTACATACTGACATGCTCGTATGGCGGCCCTGTAACTAAGGCACCAATATTTATCGGATGAGAATGTGGCACAGCTCCCGTAAACTCCGAGAACCAACGTTTGACAGCTCTATCAACCTGTAAGGTGGCTAGGTCATAGACCTCCTACGGGTCCGCGGTCATATTCATGTTTCTCTTGGTGCCATCTGATCTGCTTTGCGCTGTCCAAAATGTCGACAACCACGACTTCCGCGAAACCATGGGCTGATACTCCCCTCGCATTAATTCCATCCCCTATGTTCCTGACCAAAAAAGTAGGCGGTTTCATTCGGGAAAGCATGAGGATATGCTAATGAGTATGGGGTTTTAGCATGACCTTTTCACCAGCGGCTCAAGCCATATGTGTATGGTACACAACTCACTTTTCCGCGGCTATAATTCCATCTACCACCAGGCGCCACATGTTGCCGATGCGGACAAAACTGACTTCATCGGATATTGTTTAACGTGGCATAAATTCCTTAAGACTCATGCCGAAAATGAAGATAAGGGACTCTTCCTCATCACCCAGAAGCTTTTAGACGACGCCACGATTTTTATCGAAGCCGATAAGGAGCATGGTATGTAGAGTCTCTCCAACGCGCTCCAGCAAGGAATCAACTCTAACTGGTGATTCTCATCGATACAGAGGAATTCATGCCTGGTTTGACTAGGTTCCGAGAATATCTGGTCGGCCTTCCATCTCCCACTGACTTCTCGGGCACCAAGTTGCTCGAAATCATGGCAACATTCCAAGAACCATTCGAGAAGCACATGCGCAACGAAGTAACCACCATCGCGAATTTTGCACACCACCCAAATACACCAAGCCCTGGGAGTGACCTGGAGAAGTCTACCGAAGCCGAATTTGAAAAGCGTGAGGGCGCCGCGCTGCAGAATTCAGGCATGACCGACGTCCTTCCTTTCTTCCTGTTCAACTTCGATGCGGAATTCGAGGAGGGCGCGTGGAGGGACTGGCCCCCTATTCCCGGGCCCATTAGATGGGTGCTGTTGAACATTGCGAAGTTAAAGCATCCGGGATGGTGGAAGTTTGCAAGTTGTAACGCTGCGAGACAGAGAATTCCGCTATATGCGCTTCCGGATTCCGCGAAAGAGTAATAGTGTGTATATATTTATAGACTCCAGATACAATTCACATAATTCAAGGGTACAATTAGTTGCACATTATCGTCTGGCTGTTGGTCTGTTTTTATGCTGTATTTGACCATTATGTAATGTCAACCGATATAAAGCAAAATACAACAACTTAACAGTAAGGATACTTATCACCAAAGATAGTAAAGCGTCAAAATTGAACTGCGATGCAAAGTTTATCATTATATCTATACAAGATAGGCCAATTATATGTACACGTCACATGTCTGAGGAATTTGGTGTTGTTGGAACAACGTTAACAGAAATTCAAATAATGATCTCGCTCATATCATCTAGCCACGCACTCAGAATAAATGACAAACCACTTTCTTACAAGTGCAGTTTTGCCTTACGATGAAAATCTCGCGCTCTCCCTTGAAATCTTTTTTTCGGGCGCAAAAGTTATAACCGTAGGTTTTCATTAACTCATCTCCTGGCATCTTCATCCACACCCACAATCGGTGCGCAGCCATCGAGGTAGACAGTAGAAGGGTATGAATAGTGGGATCGATTGGAGGGCATATGAATTCAACTTAAATAGAGAATGTTTCCACTCAACCATCAAAAGTTTTGGGCGGCACTGAGGAGCAGGTGCGAATTTTGAGGAGTAGCCATTCAGCAGCCATGGAACCATCCCGTTAACCACTGGGTGACAAGTATCAGTCACAGTTCAAAGCAAGATGGAAACAATCCAAACTGTATTCTATCGAGGGTGAGGTGCTGTATCGAATGATCTGGGGAACTTTCAAGCAGGTCTATCCCTCAGTCTGGAGTATCGGGTACTTTACTTGCAGCCCATGGTCAGTGAGGACAATGGGCTCCGACTCTTACACTCTTAACCTCTCTTCCATGCATTAAAATCTATATTGACCATGCATGTCAAACATGGTAAAGGCTGTGTTCAAGAAAGTCTCGGATGTGAAGAACATGAGTCTAGGAGATTGTTGTGGCCTACGGCACCCTTAGCTGCACACTAGCATTACAGTATATAGCATCGCGAGAAGAGGCAACACCTCTTCTCTTCTTTAGACTACACCGTATAAAAGAACCTCCTTTTACATTCTGAGGAATCTCCCATCTCTTTGTGATATAGGGTCATTGACAGCGATCAAACTATCTCTTCTATCTACATTTCCGCTCATCAATATGTAATAACATTTTAAATTCACCAGGTCCTTCTCATTTAGAGGTTTTTAAAGTCTTGTCGTTGTCATTATATAACTTGCTGTCACTGTGATTACTTACATTTGCCAACTCAAGCACATGAGATTTATATTACAGCTCATTATCTACGAAATATTCATACCCAGTTTCTAAAACCAACTCCTGAGTAAACACGCATCAAAATGTAGACTCTTACATCATTTACAAAGCCTAGGTCATTCACAAGACAAAGTCTAGTCCGCTTCGTCGAATATGAAAACTGCTCGGTATTTTTCAAAGAGAAAAAGAACAAATGAAGTGCACTTACTTATATACTCCAAAATCCCAATACCGAAAACTATCAATCAGTGAATTAAACTTCCCTTACTTCTAATAAAATGGAGGCAAGTCACTATACTTAGAAATCTCTCAGGTGAATGTGTGAGAAATAACGTCGAAATTTTAACTGATAATTGATGCTTGAGATGATGTCGTTAAACCATGAGCAACTAACTACCCAACGCTCAAATTACCTCTGACAATGCCACAGACCAAGCTTTGAGAACGCCAATTTATCCTTTTTCCAACCTCTGTGCGGCTGGCTCACCGTGACGCCTGTCAAAGGGGAAGTACACAATAGAATAAATCTAGACTATCGGTGAAATAAAAACTTCCGACTTTTTGCAAGGACTCATTCGTCCCTTCACCCATCGTTATACTAATTTTTAGTCAGACTCCAGAAGAGGTTGATAGGACTCAGTCGTTCCTTCCCAAAGACAGACATAGCTATTTAAGACGGACTATTGAGAGTCCAGACAATCAAGACACTTTCATACCATATAGAGACTTACTTACGTGACTCTCGATAGTTTTCATTTTTGACAGATCAGACTATCCTTCGCTATTTCATTAACTTGCTGTCAAAATCTTTCTTTTCCTTTGTAAATTGCGTTGTCATTAGATTCCTGTTCATGTTTCTCTCCGTTATTCGAGACGAAGATAGCAGTATATAGTATATCATTCCCTTAAAAATCTTATCAAGAGTCACGTCTGTAACTCTCTCATAGTGTGAAAAGTGTCTGAATCTTCACTTTAAACGAAGGTCCAAGAATGTGCTGTATAAATTATGCGCTATTGGAAGCATCGAGTGAGAGTCACTACTAACACCTCCCCCTTCTCGACTTCTCGCAGCCTTGACATCCCCACGCTCCCAACTTCTAATTTGATTGAAAATTAACTCATCACGTATGTACTGATTATTGTACAATGAGAAAATAAGGAGGGGGCTTTTGACTCACCTTTTGCTTTCTCTCTAAACGTATATTATATTAGGTCGTTCGCAAAGGATTATTTTGAGGACGCTGGAGGGCTGCGATTATATATACTACCTACCTACCTACCTACCTACCTACCTCCTTGCCTCTCATTCCCTCATTCATACCCAGAATATAATCAAATCCTTTATTTTCCCTTGGGAAAATTTTAGGAGGGCTGATATAGGAGTGTATATATGTGAAAGCTGCCGAGACTTTCTCCACTCAGAAATGGATGACTGGGGAACAATCAACGTTCTAATTCCAGCACGAAATCAGAAGAGATGAGATGAGATGATACATCGAACTCTACGATCTATCTATTTGTGCAAAAAAGGAAAGAGCAAAAAGAAAAAAAGAGGAAACAATCCAACGATCTTTTACTTTTTAAACATCTCTTTC
>Ga0247734_1001607_pt1 | contig 16841 bp, 14 predicted proteins | sample UWRJL103311B2_FD_180933 | JGI IMG/M metagenome (GOLD analysis project Ga0247734, IMG submission 180933) | Plant litter microbial communities from Arlington Agricultural Research Station in Wisconsin, United States - UWRJ-L103-311B-2 | ecosystem: Environmental > Terrestrial > Plant litter >... | reverse complement strand
GCCTGCAATCAATTCGATCGCGGGCTTTGGACGCCCCTACAAAGGGTCTGTGAATCGACTGTGATCAGGCGAGTCCCGAGGTCTTGAGGACAGCGGCGGTCTCCTTCAGGGCGGTCTGCACGGCGGCGGCGTCGAGCTCGGCGGGCGGCACGATGTCCTGGCCGAGGGTCCTGATGACGGTCTTGTCCTGGCGGCACGTCCGGTTGGTCCGCTCGAGCGACTCCACGATCTGCGGGCTGGTGCCGGCCGGGACAGCCCAGTAGCCCATGATCCCGTTGCCCGGCAGCTGCCCCTCGCCGTAGCCGGTGGACTCCAGCGTCGGCAGGTCCGGCGCCCACGCCACCGGCTCCGCCGTCGCGACCGCGATGCCCTTGAGCTGGTGCTCCGTGATCCACGGCAGGGTCTCGGGGCCGACCGACGTCACGCCGTAGTCGTAGTCGCCCTGCTCGAGACCGCGCTTGATCTCCGCGACGCTGGACGGCGTCACGTGCTTGACGTCGATGTCGTAGTTCTTGACCAGCGCCTCGCTGAGCAGGCCGGAGATCGTGGCGACGCCGCTGTCGGTCACGGTGAGGGTCTTGGCGCGGCCGGCGGCGATCAGGTCGTCCATCGAGCTGATGGGGCTGTCCTTCGCGACGACGATGAAGGCCGGCGTGAGCGTGGTCGACCCGACCGGCACGAACGAGTCGACGTCGTAGGTCGCGTCGGTGAGCTCGGGGGTCAGGACGCCGCTGCTGGTGCTGCCGAACACGATCGTGTAGCCGTCGGGCTCGGCCTGGGCGCCCTGCGTCATGCCGATGGAGCCGCTGCCGCCGTCGCGGTTCTCGACCGTGAACGGCTTGCCGATGGTCCGCTCGTAGCAGTCGGCCCACACCCGGGCCGCGATGTCCGTCGACGAGCCGGGGGCGAACGGCACGATGACCTTGACCGCGCGCTTCGGGTAGGACGCGTCCTGGCTGCCGCCCGTGGTGGTCTGCGCACAGGCACCGGCCGCCACCAGCACGGCCGTGACGACGACGATCCAGGTCCTGCTCCGCATGTGTGTCTCCCCCGACGATGTGACGGCTGGTGCCGATAGGAGACAGCGTGACATCGATCAGACAGGCTTTCTACATGCTGCCCGACCGCGTTTGGGCCCCCGCACAAACGGGGGCCCCGACGCAGGTCAGACCGGTCGCTTGGCGATCGTGACGATGCGGTCGACGCGGCACACGATGACGCCGTCCTGGTTGGTCCCGTAGTGCCGGAACGTCACGTCGGCCACGGTGCCCCTGTCCTCGACGGCCAGGACCTCGGTCGAGGCGGCGATCGTGTCGCCGGAGCGCACCGACGCCGGGAACGAGATGCCGTCCAGGCCGACCTCGCCCGTCGCGTGCTGCGTCGTGTCCTGCGTCGCCAGGCCGATCGTCAGCGACAGCGTCATGCCGCCGAAGTTGATGCGCCCGCCGAACGGGGTGGCGGCCATCGCGCCGTCGCTGAAGTGCCCCTCGACGGCGTTCATCAGCATCGGCGTCAGCAGGCCCATCTCCAGATCGGCACCGACGGTCTTCGACCGCGAGTGACGGAACCGGTCGCCCACCACGAAGTCCTCCGCGTACCCCTCCAGCGGCTGGCGGAAGTCGCCGCTGTCCTTCGCGACGAGGTTGGTGCGGCGGTACGACACGACCCGCTCGCCGCGCTGGTTCACGCCGACGGTCTCCCACGTCACGATCCCGCGCGACGGGTTCGAGGAGGACTCCCGGGCGTCGATGACCGAGCTGGACGCCGTGAGGGTGTCGCCGGCGTAGACCGGGACGCCGTAGCGCAGCTCCTCACCCCCGAGGAACGGACCGGCGATCTCGCTGAGGTCCTCGCAGCTGATGCCGAAGACCGTGGCCCAGACGACCAGCGGGTTGATCTGGGCCGAGGGGTGACCGGCGGCCCGGGCCGCCTCGGCGTCGAGGTAGCGCGGGTTGTACCCGACCGTGGCCGTCGTGAACAGGACGTTGTCGGCGTCGGTCACGGTGCGTCCCCACTCGTGCTCGTACCTCCGCCCGACGGTGTGCTCCTCGAAGGGGTTGCCCCTCCGGATCCGGGGCCACTCAGCAGGACTCACGTCGTCGGTCATCGGTCTTCCTCACCATCCGTTCGGTCCGCGCGGCACGATCGTGGCGCGCGGACCGAGTGTCGCGACGCGCCGCAGCAAGGGTCAATCAGCGCCGGGACACCCTTTGTCCCGTCGCCCAACCACCCCGGGAGCGCACGAGAATCTCTCGCCTGGCAGAACCCAGGAGCGTAATCTCCTTGACAGAGAGACCCAGGTCACACATGCTGATCCAGCATGCCGTTCACCAGCACAGCGTTTCACTCAGTGGGACGCACCACCCCGAGCACGACGAGAGATGGGAGGGCCCCCCGATGAGCCTGTCCGCCTACCTCACACCCGGAACCGACAACTCGTTCCCCGCGTGGCACAAGCAAGTCATGGACTCGTTCGAAGAGGTCGCGATCCTCTCCACCGACTCCGTCCCGATCGACGACGTCCTGCGCCTCATCGGCCGGCGCATGTGCGAGCTGCTCGGCCTGAGCCGGTGCTCGGTGTACCTGCGCCGCGAGGACGGGATGTTCCAGGGACAGGTCGGCTACTGCGCCGGTGGCGAGGCCATCGACGAGGGCGTCAGCCGCCTCATCGCCGGCACCGAGGGCGACAAGTTCACCGCCGAGATCCTCCGGTCCGTCTCCCCCGTCGTCCTGCAGGACGCGACCAAGGATCCCCGCCCGCTGCGCAGCGTCATGCGCATCTGGGGCGTCCGCGACATGCTCGGCATCCCCCTCGTCGTCGACGAGGAGGTCATCGGCATCATCTACGTCGACAACCAGGGCGCGGGCCACCACTACACCGACCACGACATCCAGGTCGCCCAGGCGTTCGCGAGCCTCGCGTCCCTGATCCTGCGCAAGTCCTGGCTGTACGGCCAGCTCGTCAAGCACGCCGACGAGATCGAGCGCCAGCGCAAGGTCCTCGACTTCTCCGGCGCCATCCAGACCGACGTCAACCGCGCGATCGTCGACGGCGCCGACGCCGACGGCGTCATCGAGATCCTTGCCGGCCGCCTCGGCAAGCCCGTCATCCTGTACGACAAGGACCTCAACGTCAGCGGCTGGGCCGCGCCCGCCAGCTGGGGCGACCGTCCGGCCCCCGGCCTGCAGCCGACGCACCGCCGGGCCGCCTGGGTCCGCGACATGGTCCAGAAGCTCGACAGCGGTGTCGCGATCGTCGTGACGCCTGCCAACCCCGACTTCACGCACCGCGGGATGTTCACCCGACTGACCGTCAAGGACGAGATGCTCGGCTACCTCGAGATCTGCGAGATCGGCCGGCCGTTCGGCCAGGTCGACTCCCGCGCTCTGGCGCACGCCGCTGTCGCCGTCGCGCTGACCATGATGGTCCACCGCCGCAACGCCGCCCAGCAGTCGCACCGGCTCAACGAGCTGATCGCCGAGATCGTCCAGCCCCACGCCGATCCGCGGGTGCTGAAGTCGTCCTTCGAGGCCGCCGACCTGCCCCTGACCGACCGCTACGGACTGCTGTACTTCTCCTTCTCCGCCGACGACGAGGAGTCCACGCAGGTGTCGCCGATCGAGCGTCGCGAGGCGCTGATGTCGATCCTGTCGTCCAAGATCGCCGACCCCGACGCGCTCAGCCTCGTGGTCGGGACGAGCGTCGGCTCGGCCGACGTGGTCCTGTACTCGGTCCGCACCGAGGACCGCGGGCACGCGATCTCGGAGGCCGCCAAGGCGGCGATGCCGAGCCTGACGGCCATGACGGGCGTCCAGTTCGCCGTCGTCAGCGAGCCGTACCCCGATCCGGTCGACCTGTCGGGCGCCGTCGAGGACGCCCACAACCTCGCCGAGGTCATCACCCGCACGCAGGCCGGCCCGGGGGTCTACGAGCTCAACGAGCTCGCGATCCTGCAGCTGCTGCACCAGCGCGACGGCCTGGCCGGCGCGATGCGCTACGCCCGCCGCATGCTCCGGCCGCTGCACGCGTACGACGCGGCCCACAAGGGATCGCTCATCGAGACGCTGCAGGCGTACGTCTCGGCGCAGATGAACATGAAGGCAGCCGCGGTCGCCCTCAACGTCCACGAGAACACGATCCGCTACCGGCTCGGCCGCATCCGCGACATCTCGACGATCGATCCCGACCGCTTCGACGACCTGATCCGCGTGCGCACCGCACTGCAGCTCATCGGGCTCGAGGAGCACGGCCCGACCGAGACGCTCGCCCACATGGTCATCGCCTGACGCCTGGCACGACCACGGACACCGCCCGGGACCCTCGACGAGAGGATCCCGGGCGGTGTCGTGCTGGGCGCCGGTCAGACCAGGTGGTCGACCGATGCCAGCTGCGACCGGGCGATCAGCGTGCGCTGGATCTCCGAGGTGCCCTCGAAGATCTGCGTCAGCCGGGCGTCGCGCCAGTACCGCTCGATGGCGTTCTCGGTCGTGTAGCCGTTGCCGCCGTAGATCTGCAGCGCGTCGCTGGCGACCCGCTCGGCCATCTCGCTGGCGAACAGCTTGGCCATCGAGCACTGCTGGTTGCTCGGCTGGCCCGAGTCCTCCAGGCGGGCGGCGTCGTGCCACAGGCTGCGGGCCGCGGCGACCTGGGTCGCCATGTCGGCCAGCTTGAACTTCACGCCCTGGAACGTGCCGATCTCCTTGCCGAACTGCACCCGCCGACGCGCGTACAGCGTCGCGTCCTCGAGCGCGCCCCGGGCCACGCCCGTCGCGCGGGCCGCGGTGTGCAGACGACCCCAGTTGATGAGCTTGGCGAACTCGCTGAAGCCCGAGCCGGTCTTGCCGTCGGCGGACACCAGGACGCGCGAGTTCGGCACGCGCACGCCGTCGAGCTCGAGGTTCCAGGACAAGATGCCGTGGTACCCGATCTTCGGGATCGTGGTGCCGGTCATGCCCTCGGGGAACTCGCCGCGCTCCTTCTCGACCAGGAACACGTCGAGGTCGCCGCGACGGTCCGGACCGGTCCGGGCGAGCACCATGATGGCGTCGGACGCCAGCGCCCAGCCACACCACCGCTTGTGGCCCGTCAGGATCCAGTCGTCCCCGTCGCGCTCGGCCCGGGTCTGCACGTTGGCCAGGTCGGAGCCGGCCTCGGGCTCGCTGAACGCCCCGGCCGTCACGAACGTGCCCTTGGCCTGACGGCGCAGGATGTCGGCGCGCTCGTCGAGGTCCGGCACCATCGAGCCGGTGCCGTTGGCACGCGCGATGACGCTCGCGACGCTCATCCACGCACGGGCGAGCTCCTCGGTGACGAGGCAGTACTCGAAGGCACCGAGGCCCAGGCCGCCGTGCTCCTTGTCGATCATGATGCCGAAGTAGCCACGTGCGGCCAGCTCGTCCAGGAGCGACTGCGGGATCTCCGCCTGCTGCGGGTCCAGCTCGTTGGCCACCGGCAGCACGACGTCGTGCGCGAACTGACGCGCCTCGTCCCGCAGTGCGACCTGGGCCTCGGTCAGCATGCGCTGCTCCCGACCTCGATACCGGTCGTGCGGGGCATCACTTCGGGACCTCGAACGACGTGGTGCGCTTCATCTTGAGCGCGCGACCGCGCTCGGCCGTCACGAGGGCCAGCTTGCGGGAGGCCTCGTCGACCATCTCGTCGCCCAGCATGACCGCGCCCTGCGAGCCGCCGGCCTCCGACGTGGCCCACTCGAGCGCGTCGAGGATCATCTCGGACTTGTCGTAGAGGTCCTGGTCGGGCGAGTAGACCTCGTTGGCGATGTCGATCTGGCCGGGGTGCAGGACCCACTTGCCGTCGTAGCCGAAGTCGGCCGCGCGGCGGGCCGCGGACTCGTAGCCGGTCAGGTCCTTGATCGCACCCCACGGTCCGTCGATGACCTGCAGGTCGTTGGCACGCGCCGCGACGGCGAGCTGGAGCAGCACTCCGTCGAAGGGGCTGTAGCCGACCGCGTCGCTCGCGCCGATCGAGAGCGCGGGGAAGTGCATCGCGGCCATGAAGTCGCCGGGACCGAAGATGATGCACTCGATGCGCGGCGAGGCGACAGCGATGTCGTTGACGGCGGCGAGGCCCTTGGGGCCCTCGATCTGCGCCTCGATGCCGATCCGGCCGACCTCGAGGCCCTCGGACTTCTCGAGGTGCGTCAGGACGCCGTCGAGCCAGTGGATGTGCGAGACGCTCTCGACCTTCGGGAGCATGATGCAGTCGAGGTTGCGTCCCGCGCCGCGGACGATCGCGAGCACGTCGTCCAGCGCCCACTCGGTGTCGAAGTCGTTGACGCGCACCGTGCGGATGCGGTCGCCCCAGTCACCGGTGTTGAGCGCCTCGACGATGTTGTCGCGCGCGCCCGGCTTGGCCGACGGGGCCACCGAGTCCTCCAGATCGAGGAAGACCTGGTCCGACGCGAGGGTCTGCGCCTTCTTCAGCATCTTGGGACTGGCACCCGGGACGGCGAGACACGAACGTCGGGGACGCAGGACACGAGACATAACAACTCCTTGAGATAACCGGCCAGACACTCGATCCGGGTCTGGCAGCCTCAGTGTGGCCCGGCTGCCGCGCGGTGTACCTTCGGAGGCGTCCATCCGTTGTGCAATCCTCCAAAGCAGCACGTCGAGGCATCGCAACGCCTCACCCGCAAGTGGTGAGATAAAGGTTCTCGCGCGGCCGTTCCAAAGCCCGCGCCACGTCGAAAGCAGGTCACACATGCCCGGCCCACTCCATGGCGTTCGCGTCATCGATCTCACCCACGCCCTGGCGGGGCCCTACGGCACCATGCTGTTCACCGACCTCGGCGCCGACGTCATCAAGGTCGAGCCGGCCCACGGTGACGTGACCCGCGACCTCGGCCCCAACATCCCCGAGGACACCGTCCGCGCGTTCGGCGGCTACTTCCAGAGCGTCAACCGCGGCAAGCGCAGCCTCGTCCTGGACCTGAAGTCCGAGGGTGACGCCGACCTGCTCCGCGAGCTCGTCAAGGAGGCCGACGTCCTCGTCGAGAACTTCAGCCTCGGCGTGATGGACCGTCTCGGTCTGTCGTACGAGTCGCTGCAGGAGATCAACCCCAAGCTCGTCTACGGCTCGCTGCGCGGCTACGGCGATCCCCGTCTCGGCGAGAGCCCCTACGCCGCGTGGCCCGCGATGGACATCTCCATCCAGGCGCAGGCCGGTGCCATGGGCATCACGGGTCTCGAGGACGGCACCCCGATCAAGATCGGTCCCGGCATCGGCGACATCTTCCCCGGCACGCTGCTGTCGGTCGGCATCCTCGCCGCGGTCATCAGCGCGCGCGAGACCGGCAAGGGCCAGCTCGTCGACGTCGCGATGTACGACGCGATCCTGTCGCTGTCCGAGCGCATCGTCTACCAGCACTCGTACACCGGTGCGGTCCCCGCCCCGGCCGGCAACGGTCACCCGTTCTGGAGCCCGTTCGACGTGTTCGAGGCCAAGGACGGCTGGATCGCCATCGCCGCACCGACGCCGCCGCGCTGGCGTGCGCTGTGCGGGGCGATGGGTCGCCCCGAGCTGGCCGAGGACGAGCGCTTCAACTCGCCCAGCAACCGCTCGGCCCGCAGCGGTGAGGTCAAGACCATCGTCGAGGGCTGGACCAGCGTCCGCACCCGCGCCGAGATCGTGGACGCCCTCGGCGGCATCGTGCCCGTCGGACCGGTCAACACGGTCGTCGACATCGTCAACGACCCCCACGTCACGGCTCGCGACATGATCGTCGAGGTCGAGCAGCCGGGCGCCGACCGCACGGTCCAGATCGCCGGCGCGCCGATCAAGCTGAGCGGCACGCCGTCGGGCGTCAAGGGCCGCGCGCCCCTGCTGGGCGAGCACAACGACGACATCCGCAACGCCGACACCCGCTGGCTGTAGGCGGCACCGGAACCACCAGAACCTCCGTCCGACGGGGCCCTCAGGGGCTCCTCGGACGGAGGTTCTGTCGTCGGTCGGGGTGACCCGGCGTCAGCGGGCGGCCGGCAGGTACGCCGACAGCGTGGGCGACGCCAGGGCGTGCTCCATCGCCGCGTCGAGCAGGAAGTCGACGGACTTGCCGAGGTCGTCGAAGCCGCCGCCCAGCGTCTCGCCCGCCGCGTGGCGCACGCGGATCTGCTCGAGGATGACCGCGAGCTTGAACTGCGAGAACACCATGTACCAGTCGAAGTGCTCCACCTCGACCTGTCGACGCTCGCGGTAGATCGCGACGGCCTCCTCGGCGGTCGGGAAGCCCGGCTCCGCCATGAGGCCCTGCGTGATGGGGTTGAACGGTCGCCCGGGGACGTCCCAGAACATCAGCAGGGTGGCCAGGTCGGCCAGCGGGTCGCCGAGCGTGGCCATCTCCCAGTCGAGGACCGCCAGCACCCCGGTCGGCTGGTCGACGCTGACGACGACGTTGTCGAGCCGGTAGTCGCCGTGCACGATCGTCGTCTCCGCGCTCGCGGGCATGCCGCCGCGCAGGATCGACGACAGCTCGGCCACGTGCTCCAGCGGTCGCTGCTGCACGGCCTCCATCTGTCGGATCCAGCGACTGACCTGTCGCTCGAGGTAGCCCAGCGGGCGTCCCAGGCCGCCCAGGCCCACGGCCTCGGCGTCGACGCTGTGCAGATCGGCCAGGACGTTGACGAGGTGGGTGCCGAGCTCGTGCCGGGTCGCCTCCGTGAGGTCGGCGACGTCCTGCGGCGCCCGGATGACCCGGCCGGCGACCTCGGACATCAGGTAGAAGGGCGCGCCGATGACCGACGGGTCGGTGCAGTCGAGCACCATGTCGGGCACCGGGACCTGGCTGCCGGCGAGCGCCGTCATGACCCGGAACTCGCGGCCGACGTCGTGCGCGCCGGCGGCGTAGTCGCCGAGCGGTGGACGGCGCAGGATCCAGCGCGACGTCCCGTCGGTCACGCGGCACGTGATGTTGGACTTGCCGCCGCCGATCAGGTCGATCGTCAGGGGGCCGGCGACCTCGATGCCTGCCTGCACGAGGTGGTCGTGCAGGACCTGCGCGTCGACGGCCTGCGCGGCGATGGACTCGTCGGCGCTCATCGCAGCACCTCCAGGCCGCGGGGAGCCCGCGACTCGGCCCGGGCGATCGAGCGCAGATGCACCTCGTCGGGACCGTCGAAGATCCGCATCGCGCGGTGCCAGCCGTACATCGCGGTGAGCGGCACGTCGTCGCTGACGCCCGCGCCGCCGTGCACCTGGATCGCCCGGTCGATGACCTTGAGCGCCACGTTGGGGACGATGACCTTGGCCTTGGAGACCTCGAGCGCCGCCGCCTGGTTGCCGGCGACGTCGATGAGCCGTGCCGTGCGCAGGCACATGAGCCGGGCCTGGTCGATCTCGAGCCGGGACTCCGCGATGTCGCGCTGGATCGTGCCCTGGTCGATCAGGGGACGTCCGAAGGCGACGCGGTCGCGGGCGCGCGTCACCATCAGGTCGAGCGCGCGCTCGGCGGCGCCCAGCGCCCGCATGCAGTGGTGGATGCGGCCGGGGCCGAGACGCGCCTGCGCGGCGGCGAAGCCCTCGCCCACCTCGCCGAGCACGTTCTCGACCGGGACGCGCACGTTCTCGAAGAGGACCTCGCAGTGGCCGTGGTGGTCGTAGCGACCGAACACCGGGACGTCGCGGACGACCGTGACGCCGGGGGTGTCGGCCGGGACCAGGACCATGGTCTGCTGGCGGTGCCGCGCGGCCGTCGGATCGGTCTTGCCCATCACGATCAGGATCTCGCAGCGCGGGTCGGCGGCGCCGCTCGTCCACCACTTGCGGCCGTTGATGACCCACTCGTCGCCGTCGCGGACGATCTCGGTCTCGATGTTGGAGGCGTCGCTGCTCGCGACGTCGGGCTCGGTCATCGCGAACGCCGAGCGGATGGCCCCGTCGAGCAGGGGCTTGAGCCAGCGGTCCTTCTGCTCGGGGGTGCCGAACAGGTGGATGAGCTCCATGTTGCCCGTGTCGGGCGCCTGCCCGTTGATCGCGGCGGGCGCCAGGTCGATGCTCCAGCCCGACACCTCGGCGATGCCGGCGTAGTCCAGCTGGCCGATCCCCGACTCGCTCGGGAGGAACAGGTTCCACAGGCCGCGGCGGCGCGCCTCGGCCATGAGGCGGAAGATGACGTCGGGGACGGTGCGGTCGAGCCCGGGCTCCTGCCGGTGGCCGGCCAGCTCCTGCTCGGCGGGCAGCACCTCGTCCTCCATGAACTCGAGCATCTTGCCGCGCAGCTCCACGCCACGTGCGCTCGGTCTCAGATCCAACATGCTGGTGCTCCTAGGTCCCGGGATGACTCAGGCGACGTTAGTGAGCATCCTGAGACAGCGCTCGGCATTGCGGTGGGGGTTTGTGGACCTGAACAACGGTGCCCCGAGAGGCCCGTCCGGCCGGTCGTTCCAGGCGTCATCAGGCGCGCTCGACCGGCACGGCGCCCGGCGGCACGACGCTCGCCGCGGCGATCTCGTCGCCCTCGAACGGCACGACGAGCTCGTCGAACGACACGGACACGCGATCGGGGAAGACCGCCGGCCGCTTCTCCAGGAACGAGACGATGCCCTCCCGGGCATCACCGCTGACCCCGCGCCGGTTGAGCGCGATGGTCTCGCGGTGGTGGGCCATCAGCGGGTGCGGTGCCGCGCTCATGTCCCACAGCAGGCGGCGGGCGAGCGCGACCGACATCGGCGAGCTGTGCTCCGTCATGCCGCGGGCCAGCTCGTCGGCCGCCCGCAGCAGGTCGTCGGGCTCGTGGATCGCGCTGACCAGGCCGCTGCTCAGGGCCTCGTCGGCCAGGAACACCCGGCCGCTGGTCATCCACTCGAGCGCGACCGGCATCGACACGATGCGCGGCAGGAACCACGACGAGCACGACTCGGGCACGATGCCACGGCGCGCGAACACGTAGCCGAACTTGGCGTGCGGCACGGTCAGCCGCACGTCGGCCGCCAGGATCATGGTGGCCCCGACGCCGACGGCGTGCCCGTTGACCGCCGCGATGATGGGCTTGCGTGACGCGTACATGCGCAGCACGACGCGCCCCCCGCCGTCACGCCGCATCATCATGGGGTCGTCCTGCCACCAGAACTGGCTGTTCTCAGGAGCGTCGTCGGACTCGCGCCACTCGTCGAACGACGCGTCGGCGTCCGACAGGTCCATGCCGGCGCAGAACGCACGGCCCTGGCCGGTCAGGACGACCGCCCGGATGTCGTCGTCCGCGTCGCAGCGGTCGAGGAAGCCGATGATCTGCTGCTCCATGTGGTCGGTGAAGGCGTTCAGCTGGTCGGGGCGGGCGAGCGCGATGGTCGCGATGCCGCGGTCGACGCTGAGCTCGACGTGGTCCATGGTCGTCCCCCTACCGGCGCCGGTACGTGGCCGGGCGCTTGCCCAGGAACGCCGCGGTGGCCTCGGGCTGGTCGTCGGTCAGCGCCGTGAACACCTGCTGACGGTTCTCGAACTCGACCGCCGTGTCGAAGGCCGAGATCTCCAGCGCGGCCCACATGCCCTGCTTGGTCATCTCGACCGACAGCGGCGGGTTGTTGCGGATCAGCCGGGCGGTCTCGAGGGCCGACGCGAGCAGCTCGTCGGCGGGCACGACGCGGGCCAGCAGCCCGCCCGTCAGCGCCTCGGCCGACGTGAACCGGCGTCCGGTCAGCATCAGCTCGTGGGCCACGCCCGCGCCCATGATGCGCGGCAGCAGCCACGAGACGCCCAGGTCGCAGGCCGAGTAGCCGGCCGTGATGAACGAGACGGCGAAGAACGCCGGCTCCGACGCGATGCGGATGTCGCTGCCGCACACCAGCGCGAGACCGGCGCCGGCGGCCGGGCCGTTGACGGCGGCGATGACGGGCTGCGGCAGGTCGTGCAGCTGCTGCACCAGCCCGGCGAGATCGCGCTGCCGGGACATCATCCGGCCGACGGTGCCCTCGACCTCGATCTTGTGATCGTCTCCAAAGCCGTTGAGGTCCAGACCGGCGCAGAACGCCCGCCCCGCGCCGGTCAGGATCACGACGCGGACGCTCGGGTCGACCGCGATGTCGTCGAGCGCAGCGGACAGCTGGTCGGCGAGATCGATCTGGATCGCGTTGAGCGCATCGGGGCGGTTGAGCGTGAGGACGACGATGTCCGCCTCGGGCCGCTCGACGGTCACGTACTCGGTCATGTCACACCTTCACCTCGGGGATCACCACAGTGGAATTTCGCGGGGCCGCACGCAAGAACGGACCCCCTGCCGTCAGTAGGACTCCACAACCGCCCCCTGGTCGGGGGGCCCCGCACGGTCGCGGGCGCGGCTAGGTTCACGGCGTGACCGACACAGCAGATCAGGCGATCCTCGACGCGGTCGACCGATTCATCCGTGAGTCCGTCGACCTGCAGGACGATCGCGTCGCCTACCTCGCGGCCCGCTTCGACGCCGGGCTCGCGTGGGTCCACCACCCCGAGGGGCTGGGCGGGCAGTCCGCGTCGCGCCACCTCCAGCCGCTCGTCGACGCCCGGTTCAAGGCGTCCGGTGCCCCGGACAACGCCTATCGCGAGCCCGACGTGGGGCTCGGCATGGCCGCCCCCACGATCGCCACGTACGCCGAGCCGACGCTCGCCGCCCGGCTGCTGCGACCGCTCTACACGGGCGAGGAGCGGTGGTGCCAGCTGTTCAGCGAGCCCGGAGCCGGCTCCGACCTGGCCTCGGTCAGCACGCGCGCCGACCGGTCGGGGGACGGCTGGGTCGTCACGGGGCAGAAGGTGTGGACGTCCAACGCGCACAACGCGCGCTGGGGCATCCTGCTGGCCCGCAGCGACGTCTCCGTGCCCAAGCACCGCGGCATGAGCTTCTTCATCTGCGACATGACCGATCCGGGCGTCACGGTCCGGCCCCTGCGCCTGCTGACGGGCGATGCGGAGTTCAACGAGGTCTTCCTCGACTCCGTGACGATCGACGACTCCTTCCGTCTCGGCGACGTCGGCGACGGCTGGCGGGTCGCGCAGACCACGCTGGGCAGCGAGCGGGTCGTGATCGGTGCGACGTCCGACGACGAGGACACCGCGTCGTCGCTGGTCGTCGATCGCTGGCGCCGCGACGACTCCGCCCGCACACCGGACCTGCACGCCCGGCTGATGCGTCTGTGGGTCGAGGCGGAGGTGTACGGCTGGCGGTCCCTGCGCGCCGTGCAGTCGTCACGCGACACCCCTCCGGGGCCGGAGGGCAGCGGCATGAAGCTGCAGTTCGCGCGCCTCTCGCAGGCCTTCTCCGGCCTCGAGATCGAGCTGGCCGGTCCCGCGGGCATCGCGTACGACGACTGGTCGCTCGTGCTGACCGAGCACGCCGACTTCACGGGCCGCAATCCCGCGTACCGCTACCTGCGAGCACGTGGCAACTCGATCGAGGGCGGCACCTCCGAGGTGCTGCTCAACATCATCGCCGAGCGCGTGCTGGGCCTGCCGCCCGAGCCGCGCACCGACAAGGACCTACCGTTCAAGGACGTGAAGCAATGAGCAGCCTCCACCTCACGAGCGAGGACCACGAGAAGGATCTCTCCTCGGCGGTCGCGTCGTGGCTCGTGCGCAACGCCACCGGCGCCCCGGACGAGACGACCCCCGACGAGAGCGCGGTGCTGTGGCGCAAGGCCGAGGCCGAGCTGGGCCTCGCGGGGCTCCTCGTGCCCGAGAAGCTCGGCGGGCAGGGCGCCGGCCCGCGCGAGGCGGCCGTCGTCGCCGGGCTGCTGGGCACACATCTCGCCCCCGTCCCGTTCATCCACCGGGCCGCGATCGCCAACACGCTGGTCGCCGCCGTCTCGCAGGACACCGCGCTGGTCGAGGCGGCCGCGACGGGCGAGCGCCTGCTGGCCGTCGCCGTCCCGCAGACCCGGTTCTTCGCGGACGACCAGTTCACGGGGGCCGAGCTCGACGGGTCCGGCCGCGTGAGCGGCACGGTCCACGGGGTCGTGGCCGTGCTCGACGCGACCGACGTCGTCGTGCCGGCGCGATCAGCGGACGGACCGGTCCTGGTGCTCGTGCCGACGTCCGACCCGGCCGTCCAGGTGTCCCGCGAGCTGACGCTCGACGAGACCCGTCCCGTCGCCACCGTGACGATCACGGGCGCCGTCGGGACCGTGCTCGCTGCAGGCGAGGAGGCCGCCCGCGCCCTGCACGACGCGCTGCTCCTCGGCGTCGCGCTGCTCAGCGCCGAGCAGACCGGCCTGGCCCTCGCGAGCCTCGACGCCACGGTGGCCTACTCCAAGGAGCGGCGCCAGTTCGGCCGCCCGATCGGCTCGTTCCAGTCGCTCAAGCACCGCATGGCCGAGCTGTGGCTGGCCTCGACGTCCGCCGAGGCGGCCTCGCTCGCGGCAGCCGACAGCCTCGCGCAGGACCACCCCGACGCCGAGCGCATCGTCTGCACGGCCGCTGCCTACGCGGGCGACGCGGCCGTCAAGGTCACCGAGGAGCGGCTCCAGCTGCGCGGCGGGATCGGCATGACGTGGGAGGACCCGACGCACCTGTACGTCAAGCGCGCCAAGTCCGACCAGGTGACGCTCGGCACGACCGGACACCTCCTGCAGCACCTGGCACCGCTGGCCGGCCTGACGCCCTGATCCCGGTCGGAACGACGACGCCCCGACGCGGTGGGCGTCGGGGCGTCGAGGTCGTGCGGGGATCGGCTCACTCGTGGTGGACCACGAACTCCGACAGCTCGGCCCGCGGGTTCACGAGCTGGTTGACCACGGCGTCGGGATCGGCGTAGCCCAGCGCGATGCCGCACAGGACCTGCTCCGAGTCGTCCAGGCCCAGCTCGTCGCGGACGATCGCGTGGAACACGTTGAACGCCGCCATCGGGCACGTGCTCAGGCCGCGCGCCTCGGCCGCGACCATGATGCTCTGCAGGAACATGCCGTAGTCCATCAGGCTGCCGAGACCCATGATGCGGTCCATCGTGAAGATCAGGCCCACGGGAGCGCCGAAGAACTCGTAGTTGCGACGTGCGTGCGCCTTCATCTCGGCCTTGTCCTCGCGGCCGATGCCGAGCAGGCCGTAGAGGTCCCACCCGTTGCGGCGGCGACGTGCCTTGAACGGCTCGATCCACTCCGAGGGGTAGTAGTCGAACTCCTCGTGGTGCTTGGCCCGCTCCTCGGGGTCGTCGAAGACCGCCTGGACCGCCGTGGTGACCCGCTGCAGCGAGTCACCCGTGAGTGCGTGCACCTTCCACGGCTGCGCGTTGGCGCCGGACGGCGCGTGCGACGCGACCTCGAAGATCTCGTCGAGCACCGAGCGCTCGACCGGCTTCGGCAGGTAGGCACGGATCGAGCGACGCCCGGAGATGACGGCGTCGACGACCTCGTGCGTCGTCACTTGCCGTCACCCGCGTCCCGGCCCTTGCGGCCCTCCGAGTGCGTCGGGAACTCCGTGACCTGGCGACCCGCGGCCTTGCTGAAGTGCCACGTGACGTCCATGGAGTCCTCCCACGACATGTTGACCATCTTGCGGAAGGCCCGCTTGCTCCAGTCGAGCGTGTTGGCGTCGAACGCCGAGATGTGCTCGGCGATCTCGGTCGCGCGGGCGATCAGCTGGTCGTCCGGGACGACCTCGTTGACCAGGCCCATGCGGTACGCCGTGGCCGCGTCGATGCTCTTGGCCATGAAGATGATCTCGGCGGCGTGCTTGGGCAGCGCGCGGTTGATCAGCGACGGGCCCGACAGCACGGGCCACTGGCCGAAGCCGATCTCGGGGGTGCCGAGGCTGGACGACTCGGCGGCGACCGCGAGCTCGCAGTTGTGGATCAGCGTCGAGCCGCCACCCAGCGAGAAGCCGTTGACCGCGGCGACGAAGATCGCCGGGTGCTTGCGGATGTCCTCCATGCACTGGTCCCAGCTCGACAGCGAGGCGGCGCCGACGCGGTGCTCCGGCGGCGGGGCGCTGGCGGCCTCCTTGAGGTCGATGCCGGCGCAGAACGCGGACCCGACGCCCGTCAGGACGACGACCCGCTTCTCGTAGACCTCCTGCAGGGCCTCCCGGAACCGCTTCTGGGCGGCGGCGCTCATCGCGTTGCGCTTCTCGGGACGGTTGAGGGTCAGGAGCGCCCAGTCGCCGTGGTCCTCCACGAGGACCAGCTCGTTCTCCGGCGTGATCTTCTTCTCGGGCTTCGTCTCGGTCATGGACTCCATCTCTCTGGTCGGTGACTCACGTGCAGCGTCCTGGGGGCAGACCTCTGGCGGTCCGCCACGCCCCGCCACGATATCGACGGGGCCCGGGGCGGCCGCCCCCGAGCGTCCGCGCCTTTGGAGATCAGCACGAGCCACCGGCGGGAATGCGGCTCGGAGCGGCTCGCCGGCAGCACCGTTCCGGTCCGGGACCGCAACGGTTCCGCGCCCCTGCGGCCGGTGCACGGCGTGCGTCGCGGACTCGATGCCGGATCGCGCCCGACCACGCGTTGTAGGGCCCGACAAACCGGGTGGACCGAGGGCGGGGATCGAGCGGCCCGGTTCTGTACCGTCCGACTGTGGGCCGCCTGCAGCTTTCGGGCGCCCGCTCGGACCATTGATGGAGGCAATCGTGGAGCAGAGCAGCCAGGTGATCGAACCCTGGGTCGAGGCAGACGTCAGAGAGACCATCGCGACGATGGAGAACGAGGGCAAGGTCGTCGGCAGCGTGTGTGACGACTGCGGGCTCGCGGCGTTCCCGCCGGTCCGCGTGTGTCGCAACTGTCAGCGGCCGAACCAGACGCTCACGTCGCTCGGCGACCGCGGCACCCTGTACTCGTACACGACGGTGCACGTGGCCTCCGGCCGTCCGGTGCCGTACACGGTCGGGTACATCGACCTCGAGCGCGGCGTGCGGATCCTCGGACCGCTCG
>Ga0247734_1001606_pt1 | contig 16844 bp, 17 predicted proteins | sample UWRJL103311B2_FD_180933 | JGI IMG/M metagenome (GOLD analysis project Ga0247734, IMG submission 180933) | Plant litter microbial communities from Arlington Agricultural Research Station in Wisconsin, United States - UWRJ-L103-311B-2 | ecosystem: Environmental > Terrestrial > Plant litter >... | reverse complement strand
GCAATAAGTGGCATGTACATCTTCATGACTTCGACTTCGGCGTAAGCTTGTCCAGCCTTGATGTGCTCACCATTATCGACAGTGAATTTGACCAGTTTTCCGGGAGACGGGGTTCTGAGCTGTGTAGGGTCGTTCTCTTGCTCTAAAAGGCATGTCTTACCATCGACACTCAGTCGAGTGGCTCCGACTTCTTCCTTCCAGTATACATTTTGACTTCGTCCATTTAATAGAACCAATAACCCACCATCAGCCAAAGCCCTGATTCCAACTGCGCACTTTGATCCATTGATAAATAAGTGGTAGCTGTCCAAGCTCGATCTTGTGGCTGTGAACTTGTATCGTTGACCGTCGTAAATGAAGTCAATTGGGAAGACGGTCTTCAAGATATCTTTGGCAGGTACTTGGCCCTTTTCCAGACTTGTTCTGTACTCAGCAATACATGCTTCACTTGCAATATGAGCTTTGCAAACAGCACCGCAGACTGCAGCCAACATAGAATCTGGTCGTTCAACCGTCAACTTATTTGAGATAAGCTCGTCCAGCCATCCGGTGGTAATTGTGTTGCCCTCGAATGCAGGAGTTTCCAAAAGTTTGATCAAGTACTCAACGGTAGTTCGGAAGTCACCACGAATGCTAAGTTCCTTCAATGCAACGACCATGTGTTTTCTTGAAGCTGCCCGATTCTCACCATAGGCAAAAATGTGACCGAATTGACTGTCCGAGAAGCTGTGGATACTTGATGCATTACTAACCGAGAAGTAACCCCAAACGTTGGAACTACTCCTGAAATTCAAGTCATGCATCATGCCACTTGAAGGCTTGAACCCCTCTCCTGGATCTTCCGAGGTGATACGACAGGCTGTTGTGTGTCCCTTGGGTTGCGGGCGGCGTTGTGTTTGTGAGCTATTCTCGTTCGAGAAGTCAAAATCGATCTCACTCGCAGTTTGAGGATCCGCGCCATACAATAATCTAATATCGCGAATTCTATGCAGAGGCAAACCCATGGCAATCTGAAGTTGGGCAGCTGGAAGATTTACACCACTAACCATCTCAGTAGTTGGATGCTCTACTTGCAATCTGGGGTTCAGCTCCAAGAAGTAGAATTTATCATCAGAATGCGAATATAGATATTCAACAGTACCAGCAGATACATAACCCACAAGACGACCTAAACGAACAGCCGCCTTCTCCATTGCCTGGAAAGTCGCAGGTTTCGCAATTGTGACTGGTGCCTCCTCAATGATCTTTTGATGTCTGCGCTGGACGGAGCAATCTCGCCCAAACAACGAGATATTGTTTCCGTACTCATCGGCCAATAATTGAACCTCCAAGTGGCGGGCATTTCCGGCAAGCTTCATAATGAAAATGGGCGAACCGGGAATTTCACTGGCAGCTGCTTTGTAGAGGGCTTCAAAACCCTCCTCAACATCAGCCTTTCGAATACCCTTTCCACCACCACCTTCAGAAGCCTTAATCATGACAGGGAAACCAATATCCTTCGCCTTTTGTAGGCCTTCTTGCCACGATTGCACACATCCTTGCATGTATATACTGTCTTCGACGGTGACAATGCCATCTTCGTTGACCTCTACCTGATCAACACCAGTCCCAGACCAGGGTATACAAGGAACCTTTGCATGCTGCGCTACAATTGTTGACGAAATCTTGTCACCTAGCGATCTCATCGCAGAGCCGGGGGGGCCGATGAAAACAATCTTCTTGGGTGAGGCTGCGAGCGATTCAGGCAGTTTGGGGTTTTCCGAAGCATGTCCCCTAATCCATTGTTAGCAAAACTCCCCTAGCTAGGGAAGAAGAAGAAGAAATCCTACCATCCGGCCCAAACAGCATGTACATCCATACGTTCGGCAATATCAACAATCAGCTCGACGTTGGCGTAGTTATTATTGTTCGTTCCTCCTGGGACCTCAACGTATTGATCTGCCATCCGAATGTAATCCGCGTTTGCTTGTAAATCCTCGGGAGTAGCCATAACTGTGAACTGGATGGCCTTCTCGTTGCCAAATGTTTCGTAGGCCCATTTTCGAACGGACCGAATCTCCTTGACTGCCGCAATACCGTTGTTGGCAATCAGAATCTGCAGAAGGTGTTAATTGGGCTCTCGTCAGCTTGTTGGCTGGGAGTTCTGCCAAACTCACATTTGTTATTACGGTGTGCCCGTCATGGTGGGCTACAAAGTCCTTTACAGCACTGGCGGGAGCATTTTCCAGCTTGTTGCCACCGATGAAGTGGTCTGCAAGCTTGTGTTTTGCTGCGTATGATACATTGCCCTTAGTGATGGGAACGGTGCCATTGGTATGTGGTTTGGCTGTGCCATTAACTGTCGCCATTGTGTATAAAGTAGAGCTCGTTTTGGACGAGCAGGGAGGGTGTTGTTGCCAGTGAGAAGCTCGCAGACGCAGACAATGGTCGGAGGTGAAGTTCGGATGTTGAAATTGGTTTTATGTTGCGGTCATTACAAATATAAGAGCAAAAGGCTGGCGGGAGTGAGTGAGACGGGGAGAAGGTGCGTCTGGGGCGTTCTATTTCTCGTTGCTGGGGGTTGCAAATGGAAATAAAATGGAGAGGAGGGATTTCTGGTTGTACAGGAGAGAAAAGGGAAGAAGAAGATTTTGCTTCTTTCTCTTGGGTCTTGAGAGGAGGAAGTGTATAAAATGAATGGGGAAGTTGTTTTGGAAGTGGGAGTTGAGGAGATCAGGAGCTCAACAGAGGGATGGAAATGGTCGAGGACGGGCCACCCATCCCGAGAAGCGAGAAAGCTCTCTCAAGCTGTCTGTCCTAAAGAAAAATGTCGGGGTTCAACACTTCCCGGCCGAGCACTCAGATTGACCCCCTCCCCCCGAAGAAGAAAAAGAAGGAGAAGGAGAAGGAGAAGGAGAGTGATAATGATAATGATAATGATAATGATAATGATAATGATGATAATTAATATCATCTGGGAATACTTTTATTTGATGAATTATTAATTATTAAGATAGTTAGCTAGGGGTAGATAGATATCATGAAATGTATTTCTTCACTTCAATGCTCTTTCGGGGGGTGATGACGAAAGGTGTGGATGGAAGGATGTGGTAGGCAGTATTACCATTATTATTACCATTATTATTATATCTGTTCCCTTTTTGATTCTCTTCCACCGGTGTTTATATATATATATATATATATATTTCCCATTCGACTACTACTACTACTACTACTACTACTACTACTACTAATAATCATAATCTGAACTCTCTTTCTCCTTTCTTTGAATTTGATTTTACCTTTGGGCGGATATGGTGGATCTTTGTTGAGATCTCCTTTGGCTGGGCAAAAGCGGATCCCTCCCCTTTCCCCCCTTGCGCCCAAGCAGCCTGCATGACGCGCCGGAACGAAACACACCTTGCAGACCGGACTGTTGGGGGAAATCAACGTAATGTGGGTTTGGGTTGCCCTTCCGAAAAACCCATCGGACTCCGAATCACTTTATTTTATTACTATTACTACTATTATCATTATTATCATTACCGACAAGTATGGTGACCTTCAGCCTTCATTCAACCTTCCACACAATTATATATCTATATATCTATATATCTATCGATCTATCTATCTATCTTATATAGACAATCCGCTTTTCCCCACTAATACTTCGAAATTATTACCTACCTACCTCTTCCCTACGTACCTTATTAGTATATATTTCATAACAGCTATTGTGGTGGTGTTCGTACTCCGTACTCACTCATGGAAAACACCCAGCCCAGCCTGAAAAGTATCCGGCCGAATACTTGAGCTGACTAGACTTACGGCTTACCTTACCTTACCCTACCTTACCCTACCTTACCTTATCTTACCTTTACTCATTATCATCCAGACTTACACCGTCTTTCTTACTGAAGTTACAGTCATGATTTCCGTTCATGACAACACATTCTCGTTCCAGCGATTACGGCACGTGACCTTCTGCTATCCTGTCCCCTCTCCCTGGCCATTTCTATGGTGGCAGTTACATGCCAAAAAACCTCCTTACTCGCTACGCTGGTACAGTACAGTACAGAGAAAGCTGGAAAGAGTCTCTTCAACTGCCAAAAAAGGCTGGTGGTACTGTAGGGCAGGGCGGGACGAGGACGGAAACAGACAGCAAGATAAGAAAGCAGAAAGAAGATTATGCATCTCCATATTCCATAATCCACACTCCATACTCCATAATCCATATTCCATATTCCATAATCCATAATTCACACTCCATGCTCCATATAGCTACTACAGTACTGTCCAGAAAAGCCATCTTATATAATGTAACAACCACATCAGCCACTTGGCAAGGCTTCTCCAATTACGGTCTTCTCGGTCGTCGGAGTGCAACGATCATCAGGAGTGGCGTTTTGTAACTGTATTCCGTGCAATGCAGGTAAGCTGACTTTGCATCGCCAGATCCGCCAAAGCTGAGCTGGACGAGCGTGAAAGTCATATCTTTCGGACCCGAGAACTACTTATCATGCCAAAACAAAACAAAGAAAAAGACCACTCCCGAAAAAATACCTTGTGCTTCCGCGTTTTATATGTGCTTCAAGCACGTCCGTTCATCATTGTATAGAACAGTAATGTAATTATCATATTCAATGTAAAGGCTATCGGCATTGAATCCTTTCCCTATGTAAAGTCATTCCACCCCACGCGTAATATTGTCATAAGCCATGCAAAACGCCATCCGCCATGCAAGTCAAACCCGTCCCACCACCCATCCTCATAAGTCATTCCTAGGTATAACAAAGTCTCCAATCAATACGTTTCTCCCACACCACTCAGCTTTCGAGGCCGTCCAGGCGGCTTCATTCCAGTTTCCGTTTCCCTGAGAGCTGCTCCGCTGCTCGTCCGTCGTGGCATGGGCGCCATCGCAAGTCCTCCGCTCTGCCTCCTTGGAAGGGGGATTGCACTAGTTTCTCCAGGAGGAAGAGTTCCTCTGCGGCTGGGGGTGCCATCAATGTCCCTTTCGAAATCTGGTAGTCCAGATACGCTCTGGCTGTGTCCGTGACCATGAGCAGCGCCATAGCTACCTCCTATGCTACTCCGTGGTCTTCTAGACTCCACAAACTGACTCTGGGAATAGTGACCCAGTGGAGTGCGTGCACCGCTCATGGATGTACGGCTCGCTGGTCGGGCGATTTCGGTTCGCGTTATTTCGGAGCGGCTCAATGGCCGATCGGGACGTACAAAGCTAGTCGCACTCGCACGGCTGCTTGGTCTGCTATCGGAATCACGATTGGGTATTGGCCCAAACGAAAGCCGGCTGATTCCTGAGGTTGAAAGGCGTGGGACGTGCTTGGTCACTGGCGTATCCTCACTTCCATCACCACCTATTGACGAAGTGCTAGCTGTGCTGCCACCCGTACGTTTCCTGCTTCTTATTGTGACACTTGGGGGCATATAGGCCATTGCTGAAGAGCCTCGAGGAGATGCTCGTGGTGGAGTATTGATTGGTGCCGGGAGTTTCGATCGAGCAGATTGCACACGCTGCTCAAGTCGTTGCATTTGTGCGGTGAGAGTTCGGATATGGGTGAGTGATGTAGAATTAGGTAGTCCTCGTGTTGCTGGTGCTTTCGTTTTTGTGCTTCGTATGAGAGATGGTGTTGCATTTCGGTTGCGAGCTGAACTAGTAGGAACGGCAGGTCCTCTTGAGCTTCGCATACTGCTGGAAGATGGGTATCGTTGGGCTGCTGGTTTGGGGGTTGTACTGGAATTACCGGACGGGAGTTTGAGCTTGCTTTTTGGTGGATTAAGGGGTGTTTTCATAAGTACTCTGCTTGTTGTTGTGGCTGTTGCCGAAGCATCTGACATAGGCGGCGAAGGAGGGGTAAGAGTTTCGGTGACAGAAGCACCAGTCGATGTGGTTTTGGACCCGAGGGGGGTCATAATCATTGGTGATGAGACGTTGGAGCTGGGAGAACCCATCGAAGGGGAGTTAGGCGCTGAGATGTCCGTTTGGATAGCAGCAAGCTGTCGTTTCCGGAGCTTGTCTTGCATAATCTCAGCCTCAATCTTGAGATCAGATAGTTCATCACGTAGTCGTTGCGTCTCTATTCGCAATCCTTCTCGCTCTTGTTCTCCGATCTTCATCTCCTCCTCCATCATGACAGCTCGCTCTATTGCAACATTGTACTTCGATTCCAGATCTTCGTACGACGAAGATGTATTTCGCGCTTGTCGTTCGAAGTCATCGTTTTGGACCTCTATATCGCGTAGCTTCAGCTGTAAGGTTCTGTTGGAGTCTCGTAGCGTCGTAATCTCTTTCTGTAGGGTGCTCTGTGCAGCACCAGCCTCGATCTTCGACTGTTTGCACTTGGTCTACTGCATATTAGACAGTGAACGCGCAGCAAAGGGCAATTCAATATACCTTCCACTCCTCAACCTCGAAACCAAGCGTTTCCGCCTTTTCCTGCAAAGATCTTTCCCGTGCTTCTGCTGCCTCTACATCCTTCTCTAGCTCGGCTTCCAGCTCCTGACTGGAGGCCTGGAATTCTGCTAATTCATTCTCCAATAACTCGTACTGCTTTTTGTACCATGCAAGGGCAGCCTCGGGTGACGAATTGTCGGTCGGTGGGGATGATGGTACCTCATCCATCAGCGGCGGTGGTATTGTTTACCTGTTGTTCGTGGAGGCGCAAGTTGGTTAGTTGTATGTTATCGGTGTTGTGATATCGTGTAAAGCTACAGGATAGCTCTACTGGTCGTTGGGCGAAATGTCGATAAGTGCTGGTCCGGCTATTGTCGTTGTCGTCGCTGTGTCGTAGAATGTCGCAGGTGTCGTGTATTTGTTGCTGTCCATCTCCTGAATGTTGCAGTCGATATCTTGGCACGAGGTTGGCCTACCGCTGCTTCCCTGACCCGCATTACCATGGAAACAGCTTTCTTTGGAGTGGATAGCCGAGTTTGGCGCTAACGAGGCTCTAAGTGGGGTGGGATGTGGCGGATATTGGCACACCCTATGACACCAGTTATACAGTACTGCATCATCATCATCACATGGACACTTTGGATTGTTTGACCTTTCTACATCTTCAAGATTTCTAAAGCAAAAATTCAGACAATAAAGTTGATACTTGCCGAAAACGAGCAGATTGAGATACGAGCTGAAGCGATGAAGCTAACGTAAAAAGCGGTGAGAAAAGTGCCAGTATCGACCATGCTCGTCTCCCATCCTCTAATTTAGAGCAAGGTCAGTCAGTCACAGCGCATATCAAGTGGCTGTCCGCCCTAGATTACTCCTACCAAAAATCTAAAAATAAGTTAGAGAATAAAGAAGGATCATGAAGTTCCCTTCAGCTCAAGTTACAAAACTTTCAGGAAAGGTGTTAGGAGGATATCTTGCTAATTTAACCAAGTTCACACTGTACCTTGGCAAAGTAAATAGGAGTCACGTGTCTTTTTAACGATTTCTTTTTTTTTCTTTGCTTTAACCATACATATATAAAAAATATGTAACTCCTAGCAATACATATACTCAGCTAAGTAGAATATGCTAGAGACCAATACACGTATCTAAACGCTAGGCGTAGAGTGACAATTTACTATAGTAAGCTAGAATCTACACCTTCGCTCCATTTTTGTTCGAGAGCACCATTCCATAGTTATTCTCCATCTTCCCTGGAGCAGCAACAAATAAAAACCCTTATAATCATAACTAAGGTAGAGCACATTCCATTATTGATACACTACCGGCTTAGTAGATTGGAGATTAAGGTTGGTGCTACAGTTGCCAAACCCGAATAAAATAAGCTCAGATATGTTCCCAATGTCATAGGGCAGAAAGCCTAGATCTGTTTTTGTCAAATCCTTTGTCCAATCATGAAAATGTGGGGTTAGTATCTTAGTATCATAGCCAATGCTCAATTGAGATTTGAGGAATGAAAGAATCCTCAGAGAATCATATGGTCGAGCAATAATGAAGGAAAATTGAACATGCAGTCTGTCATGGACCGGGATGTTGCTATCTCGATCGGCAAATAGAAATAATCAAAAGGTATTAGGACTAGATTATCTTTATCATAGTGTCAAATATTCAATGCAAACTAAGGTCATTCTGCAAACGAGCGTTATGTTCTGTCGTCAACGGCATATTTGTGCAGCCTTCACAACTAGAATACTTCAAGAAATGATGTAGGCCTGTAAATTCTCTACAAATCGATATTTATGGGCTTTGTAAGACGATATTCTCCTTTCTGTATAGTTTTTTGGTGTTCCACTGAGCCCATCCATGCTCGAGGTTCACGGATTTCGCGTCGCCACACTTAATCGCTTTCCAGCCGTTTTGATGATTTGGAACAGTTACCTTGCTAATCTACTTCCCCCTGTGCCTATCTTTGGCCTCTGGTCTGCTCTCGATTGCAGTCTCTACAGTATGGGAAGTTGGTAAGGCTACTTAGATTGGTGGAAAGGGGTCAGGGGTTAAGCGAGAAAAGTGGACATTGACACGCTTCTCAGCTAAAATCTGTTACATCAAGATATCCGTCGAGCCTTCATTACCTTCTAAATTTTTATTGCTTACAGCCAACCTTACAGAGAAGGTCATCTATCTCATTAAGGTTTAGTAGCTTATCTACTGCTCAATAAGTAGTGATATCACAGAATAGATTGGGATACACTACGAAGCTCGCAATGAAATCAGAACTCCGTGTGATACTTAAGTAATTACAAAAGAGTATGCACGAACTTATAGCTACCTACCTACAATATGAAATGCTAACTAAAACCCCCAAACTAACCTGACTGTTAATAACCAAATGCTCTCCATACTAAAATATCAAAAGCAGACGCAGAAATAGATTTATACAAATTAGAAATCGAACTCTTCTTTCTCAACCCCCCCCCCCCCGGGTCTTCTTAACAGAATGTGCCACCAAGCGTCAGACCAAACATCAGAATCAATTATTCTAATTAGATACTAGGGCCGTTGTTGTTATCATAGTACCTCGAAGGTGTAAAACCGAACGGGTGGGGAATGGTGAAGGTGCCGTTTTGAAACTTGCCAGCCATCTCATCTTGGCCTTCTTTGGCGATGGCTACTATCCTCCTCTTTGCTTCCTCAGTAAGGTAACCTTTGTGATGAGGATTCCAGTCCTCCTTGCATTTTCTTGCGAAACTTCTCAAAGAGCTAGTGCCAGCGTACTCATCATAGCGAACCCGGTACGCCTCGCGGCCCTCATTAAAAATGTGCCCATTGTCTACTATGTTGCAGAAGTAAGCGTTGCCATCATCAAGGCTCATCGCCCAGGTGTTAGCCTTGACCACGTCGCAAAGCACATCTTTTTGATTTTTCTTAAAACGATCTCCAGACTTGGGGAATTTAAGATTCAGTTCACAGAGGTTAAGGTATCGCTCAAGAGGGGTTGCTGTAGCTTTGAGGTTCTATAATATCGGTTAGGGATGTGTTTGAACAGCTTATTGATACATTACTTACCGCGAAAACATGCCAACGTCTGTATTCTGGTTCCTTATTTACGTCGAGGCCGATACGCTCATGAAAACGTTGAGTATCCTCTGCACGGTATCCACAGTTTATTGGCATTCCTCTACTCCATGATTCCTTTCTTTTTAACATAGTGATACGTTGTTGCCCCTCACGAGCTACGCATACTGGTAGACGTAAAGATGTTGAAGAAGGTTTTAATTGGCCATCAACCACCATATCCTGCGCATCGTAGGAGTTGAATCCCGAGTTGCGATAGGCTCTCCAGGAATTCTTTGATAAATCTTCTGGGGTAATACCGAAGTCTTTCAATTTTGTAAGACCGGGTAGGAAAGTCTTTCTGTTGTTAGCGTTTTGCTTCGTGAGACACTGCATCTGGCAGCGCATCTTATCTTCAGGGAAGCAGCTACGAGACAGTTGGTTGAGTTCATTAGGCTTCCCAAGATTGTTTGGTTGATCCCCATTACAGACGTGCGAGAGGTTGTCTCCCCAGGGTTCACAATCTTGGTAACATCTACTAGCAGTCAAGAGCTCCGAAATCACCATGTTCGTGATTGATTGGCGTGCCTCACTAGGATCAAATCAGTAAAACGGGACCTCATATAAGCGCACATTAAACGTAAACAGGAGCGGCCGCAGATGTTGAGAGTAAGTTCTTTCATTGTATCAAACACTGTGAGACATTTAGAAAACAAATGTTGACTTGAATGTCTCGAAATGTTTGACACAAGGACAGGATCTATTCTCAACTCCCCCATGACATTGCATGACTTACTTTTTGATTTCACCAAAGCTCTTCTGGGCTTGTTCATTGGATAATGCCCATTGATCGACTGACATGAAGAGATTCAAGACTGTATTTGCTGGATTTTCAGGGTTGCGCTGCATCATTCCCTGAAAATTTCGCTCCAGTGTCGTTTGTATCTGATTGAGGGTTTTGATGACATATTGTGTGAACTCAGTGACACGAGCTTTGTTGTCATCAGTTCCCACGCCGTACTATATCAAAGTCAGTGCCGACTCAAAAATTTGAGAAAAGTTTCATACCGAGTTTCCGCAAATACCACCTGCGGTCCCGATAGTCAATCGTAGGACTTCACTCTGCCCTCTCAATGGACTTGTTGCTGGATGGTCTGGATCAATACGTGATGCCAAGATTCTATGCCAATTATTAGCGCTATAGTTGCATACAGAGACTAGAACATAGATGCAGAGTCAAGAAGCTAACGAAGCTCAAGTCACAGCTCCTAAGCGTTCTCCTCAAGTGATATTGAAAACGAAAGATAGGAGGAGTAGGAAAATACTCACTCAGCTGCCACTTCTGCTTGTGTGCCATAATAACCCGCTTCGCTGCCGATTGCCATTGAATTTTTGACTGCCACGGCAGCTAACTCGCTAATTTGTTCTGCTCGATCAATTTCTGCATTGACTCCAAGCCCGAGTCCCAGTGTTGCCGAGTGTAGCATTAGCTGAAAGGTTAGTCTCATCATATCCTGAGCAAATTTGCACTTTGCAGCTGCAACCATGTCTTTTTGTGGAGTGAAAGTTTCGACTAGAACATCTTTCAATCCTATCAGCTCAGTCTTCATTACATCCTGGAGATCCTAAAGAAAATGCGTTAGCATTGTAAATCAGCTGGCTAACTCCAACTTACATGAAGTGTCCGATGGTTCAAAGCAATGGTCTCGAAATTCTTTATAGTGAAGAACACAGCCCGAGCCTTCCAGGTTTTTTCTTTAACGGTTAGCTTGGGGAATTTCTTGTCAATTTCTGCGAGGATCGTTGCTTCAGTTGGAATTTGGCATTTTTCAAACTGATCAAGCCTGCATTCAAAATTGTGATTGCTCCAGTACGTGGAAGCGTAGCACTGTAAAGCACCCATTCCCTTTGAGTGGCAACGGCCGATAACACTATCACCTTGGCTGGCATACTCGTAATAGAATTGCCTCCAGTCCCAAAGCGCTCCGGAGTCTAGAACATTGTCTGGGTTCTTGACCCAAGCCTCTGGAGGGCCGACAATTTTATGGTCTCTCCAACAGGTAGCTGGAGAGTCACATTGGACCTAAGATGTCAGCAAACAGGAAGTTCCGGAAATTCCAAAAAGAAAATTGGATACTGTATACATACAGGATCTATTCCTCTGAGTCTCAATGTTGAGAAGTGTTTTAACCGCCTGTCTTCCATAGCTTGGATCTCCTCTGGTGTAACACTGGTTGCATTGGCATCATAGGCCTCGAAAAGACGTGTCAAGCTCACACCTGTAGTAGAAGGGGAACTTGAGAAGGGGATGGCTTGAGCCAGCCGCCCTAATACAGCGATGGCGATGACTTGACTGAAGAAGCGCATGTTGTAAGGTTCTGATTGAATCTGATTATAGTGATTATTGCGTTTGTTGTTGTTCAGATGCTGGATGTCGATAGAGATAGAAAGATTTCTTGTCTGAGGAAGTGGGAGAGGCTGTCGATAATATAACAAAATCCTGTCAGTTCATATTATAATTCTCTTAAACCAATAGGGTTAGCTTAGAAGGAGTCCTTTGCGATACTGAAAGAGAGAGTTTAGTACACTAAGAAAATAGGCAGTGATTAGTTTTCCCAATTATTCTCTCAGACAAAATCTAGGAGGCAGTCTGTATGCAGGTTGCTGAAGCTACTTTGCCGAATATCGACGCTTATTTGGGTTCAGCTATCGCGACTTTCTCTTCAAAGCTTTTCCAAGCTCTGTTGCTACGGGATAAAAAAGAGGGAGAGGCCATGAAATATCCATGGGATGATGTGTAAGTCATTATATAAAAAGGTAATTTGTACATTGCAGAATCTTGCTGAGCCGAGCTGTTCATATTGAGAAATAAGAGTTGTTGTTTTGCCATATGGACCGTCATCGCACCAAACCGTCAGCTGTGATTTTCGGTCCGGATATAAGATTGAACTGATTATTTTGCTATATGCTTATAGATAATTTTACTGTTCTGGTCTCTAGAATTATTCTAGTGGATAAATCAGCCCAAATTGCCGAAAGACATCCTTCTTATTGACAACCTTAAAGTTTAACAGCCTGCTAAACTTACCTGTTTCTATATACAGATTTAAAACAAAAAAGAGGTACATATCGTCATTCTCCAATACTAAGCTAAGTAATATTCGGGACTGGACTTTAAGAAACTACTAGACTTCTTCCAACTTTAGCTAGATGTTACAGCCTCCCAGTTACTAAAGCTTGCAATTTAAAGGTTCACTGACTAATGTAACGAGATAGGTTGAGTACAAACTAAACAAAAATGATATTTATATATAACTTTTAGCTTTGCCGATATGCGGGTTGGATTGAAATACCAAAGCCCCATTTTTGCACACTGGTTGCTGACTCATCATTAAAACTGGTGGCCAATTACACGTGACTAACCCCTCTACTTATCGTTATCGAGAACGGCTATTGACGGCGAAAAGTAAAAAACAACTTCAGTCCTGCTCAGCAAAGTATTGCGCCACTAATTACACCAATCACGAAGTGGTCTGTTTTTTCACAGTTCTCCTTACTCTCAATCTCGATACATAGTAGTTGAACTCTTACGAACTCAGCATAGTTTGAGAATTTGAAGGAGTTTCCCATATTCTTCGAGCCACAACATTGAGTCAGCCCATCATGACTTCCACTGAGATCAAGCCAACAGGGCCGCGCGCCCTGTCTCTCTCTGCCACTGAATTGATTGGAAATACACCCCTAGTTAGACTGAATAAGATACCACAGAGTCTTGGTATAGAAGCCGAAGTATACGCGAAAGTTGAGTTGTTCAATGCTGGTGGTAGTGTGAAGGATCGTATTGCATTGAGGATGATAGAAGAAGCAGAGAAGTCGGGCAGGATAAAACCAGGAGATACACTCATCGAGCCAACAAGTGGAAATACGTATGTGTCCCTTTTAACCTGATTGAATAATTCTAACTCTGTATAGGGGCATTGGACTTGCTCTTGTTGCAGCAATCAAAGGCTATAAGACAATTATTACGCTTCCCGAGAAGATGTCAGCAGAGAAGGTGGCAGTACTCCGAGCTCTAGGAGCCACAATTATTCGAACCCCAACTCAAGCAGCATTTGATGCACCGGAATCCCATATTGGTGTTGCGAAACGTTTGCAAAAAGAGATTCCGAATTCCCACATTTTAGATCAGTATGCCAACGTGGACAATCCTTTGGCGCACGAGCTAGGGACCGCGGAAGAAATTTGGCAGCAGACAAACGGGAAAATTACAGCCATCGTTGCAGGAGCTGGCACGGGAGGTACCATAAGCGGTCTCTCCAAGGGATTGAAGAAACATAATCCAGACATCAAAGTAATTGCTGCAGATCCATTTGGATCGATTCTTGCAGTACCCGAAAGCCTCAATCAAGAACGTGCAAATGAATCTTACAAAGTGGAAGGTATTGGCTATGACTTTATTCCAGAGGTTCTCAAGAGAGAATCTGTCGATAAATGGTATAAAACCGACGATCGCGAATCATTTGCATATGCACGAAGGCTTATTGCTGAGGAAGGTCTCCTAGTTGGTGGTAGCAGTGGTAGTGCTGTTTCAGCAATGGTAAAAGCAGTCAAAGATTTAGGGTTAGGCAAAGGTGACGTGATAGTTGTTGTCCTGCCAGATAGTATTCGAAGTTATCTTAGCAAGTTTGCGGATGATGATTGGTTAGCAGCCAATGACCTTCTGCCGGCAACACCGCCGGCATCTACTCCCACGTAAGTACTCTCTCGTTTTGAAGTCTTGCATTTGTAATAGTAGTATCTTTTACGACGATTTGATACTTTTGGAGCTAACTCGGGATATGTACAGGTCTCCTCAATTAGCAGCATCAAAGAGAGATCCATACTCTGGTGCTACTCTTCGTTCACTTAGACTCAAACCGGTTACCACAGTTTTGGCTAGCTCACCTTGTTCTGAGGCCGTGGAGGTCATGAGAGAAAAGGGATTTGAGTAAGTAATTCCTGATGCATTGCACTTATTTCGGCCTTTGAAGCTCTAAACTGCAAGGCCTGCCGAGTTGATCGGGCAATTCTTGGGGTTAATTCAGATTCGTTGGCAGAACCAGACGAGGCATCTTAATATAATTTCCAGAGGAGCAAAAATAGCCTTTGAGGTTATTAGCACTGCTAACATTGTCTCTCCATAGCCAACTTCCTGTCTTAGCACCAACAGGCGGTAAACTAGTCGGTCTTGTAACGCTGGGAAATCTCCTCAGTTGGATCAGTCGAGGTCGCGCAAGTGGAAAGAGCCCTGTGTCGGATGTTATGTTTGACTTCTCATCGATCCCAGAAGTCGTGACGGATTCCAAAGATATCAGCAAGTTGACCCAAGCGCCGAAATCCAATGGAGTTCAAGGTAGTGGGCAAAACAAGCAGCAGAAGACCCCTAAGAGGAAGTTTGTCGAAAGTGAGTAATAACCACCCCTTTTCGAGGCAAAGTTGTAGCGAAATCTCGGCCACTCTATCCAATCGCCCTTTGGTGAATCGAGCTTACAGACCGGCTTAGTTACTCTTGACACACCCTTATCAGCACTGAGCAAATTCTTCGAATGGAACAGCGCAGCAGTCGTAACTGAGCCAGGAGATGCAGAGAGCGGCGGCCTATCAAAGCCAATCGCCGTTGTCACCAAAGTAGATTTGCTGTCTTGGATGGTAAAGCAGACATCCATCTAGAAACTTCATCTTCTCGAACTTGGGAGATGTGCTGGTTTATCTTGTGGCGTTTTGGGAACGGACTGCATGGAGCATTAGAAGAATTTCAACATCTAGATCCTTTAGATCATGAACAAAACACTACATCCTTTACGGGATCGATAGCCTCGGGGCGTGATTTGGACCATATCAACTAGAAATGAAAGAAACCTATTCAACAAGAACTGTGGTCTCTCAAGAACAGAATACGGCGTGTGTGATAATTCAACATCATACATACATCATACATACATCATACATATACAGTGAGCATAATCGTTGATGCTGAGTTGCGTAAATCATGACATATTCTCCCCCACAACTTCTAGACATATTCCATGATTCAGCCCGGCAGAACCTCGCATTGTAGATACGTACTTCCATGCCAAAAGTATGTATAAACAACTCAACCGAATCGTGGAACCTCGAGTAGTCACTTCACAAATCCCATGTGGTACTGTACGGTTTGCAATCTACACTGAAATGTGATTTTTGTTGTATTTACGTGTAGAAGAACTTGCTTTTCTTTCTTTATAGCTTGGATACGTTTATCATGTCAGTCACATGTTTCAGGCATTTTAGAAGTCTCAGCAAGTCTGATGATTTGAGAAACCCAGCGACTTCAAAATTTATCTAATCTCATCCCTAGCTAAAAGGGGCGCCATTAAAAGTAAGCAAATTCTAGAGCCTGAAGGTATCGTCCAGCCCCATCCATCCCCAACGCCCATTAGCAAAAATCTACTTTTGTTCCGTAAACTTATCCCATCTATCCAGTCCATCTAGTCTAAAATTTTGGGTCGTAAACTTGAGCCTTGATCCATTTGGTCAAGGCGACGTCTCCCCATTCTTCCCACTCTACCCAGGTCTCTTCGGGTAGAGTGCTGACACCCTCACGTCTTGCTGCCTTCATGACTTCTCTTGCGACCACTACGCTAGCATCGCGAACACGCTCAATCTTGGGGTAGATAAGTCCCATGCGAATCTCTTCTTGGTTCAAACAACCAGATAGAGCTTCTGCAGAGGTGTAGACCATTAGGTCCGTAACTCTGGTTGTCTTGGCAAGGATAGCACCGAGACCGAGGCCAGGGAATACATAACTAGAGACCGTTAGTATATCACATGCAAGAGCAGGAGAATGAGACTTACACATTATTTCCTTGATTGGGGTAGTAGGTGGTAGCCATGTCATGACCTTTCATAGTGAAAGGAGAGAATGGAGAGCCAGATGCGAAGATTGCACTACCCTCAGTCCAGGTGATGGCTTGTTCGAATGTACATTCAGCTTTCGTCAATGGATTGCTCAGAGGGAACAGAATTGGTCGTCGTCCGTATCCGCCTTGATCCACAGACGCCTTCAAGGCTCGTACAACCCCCTCAGTGAAGACACCAAAGGTGGCAGTGAGGCCAACCAAGGCGGTTGGCTTGACATACTCAATAACTTCCTCAAGGGTACGGAACTGATGGCCATTGTTGTCAGTTCTGGCAAAGATTTTCTTGTGTTCAGCAAGTTTATCTCCACGGTCCTTAGTAACTAAGCCTTTGGTATCGACAAGGTAAAACTTGTCCCGAGCTTCCTTTTCCGAGAGGCCACGGCGGGTATAGTACTCCATGACTTGCTTGGCAACACCGACACCAGCGGAGCCAGCTCCCATGAAAACAAGCTTCTGGTCCT